>Ga0206960_1279_pt2 | contig 9408 bp, 6 predicted proteins | sample Alteio_BWOrgHeat_29_FD_153255 | JGI IMG/M metagenome (GOLD analysis project Ga0206960, IMG submission 153255) | Enriched cells from forest soil in Barre Woods Harvard Forest LTER site, Petersham, Massachusetts, United States -... | ecosystem: Environmental > Terrestrial > Soil > Temperate forest > O... | reverse complement strand
CCCCGCGCGTCAGGATGAGCGTGGGATTGTTTGAGCCATTGATGATGAAAGACGTCATGCCATTGGGGCTGACGTTGTTCGTGACCTGTGCGTGGGTTTGAAGCCCGGCGGTCAGGACCAGTGCCAAAATCAACGTGCTGGCACGGTAAAACATTTTTTTGAATGCATCCATCACATGTGGGATGCAGCAGTCCAAAAAATGTTCCCGTCAAAGCGGAATGAATTCGTGTTATTTTGAAAGCAAACCAGCATGAAATGAAAACGGTCTGGATCACCGGTGCGGGCGGGCTGATCGGCAGCTATCTCGCACAATCCGCGCCGGAGGATTTTCAGCGGGTGCGGGCGTTGACGCGGGCGGATTTTGACCTGCTGGACTTCAAACGCATCGAGGAAGAGTTTCGAAAGGACCGGCCGCAGCTCGTCATCCACTGCGCGGCACTCACGGTGGTGGCCGAGGTGCAAAAAAAACCCGGGTTCGCGCGGCGCGTGAACACGGAAGCAACGCAATTTCTCGCGGAACTTTCGGCGGAAATCCCGTTCATGTTTTTTTCCACGGACATCGTGTTCGACGGCCGCAAGGGAAATTATGTGGAGACGGACGAACCCAATCCGCTGCACGTTTATGGCGAAACGAAGGTCGCGGCGGAAGCAGCCGTCCTGAAAAATCCGCGCCATCTGGTCGTCCGCACTTCGCTCAATGCGGGGGCGTCGGCGTCCGGCAACCGCGCCTTCAACGAACAATTGCGCCGCTCGTTCCAACAGGCGGGCGACTCGATGACCTTGTTCCGGGATGAATTCCGTTGCCCGATCGCCGCGGTGGAAACCGCGCGCGCGGTGTGGGAACTGGCGCAGAAAGGTTGTACGGGCATCTACCACGTGGCCGGTGCGGAAAAATTGTCGCGGCTGGAGATCGGTAAATTGCTGGTGGCGCGCTGGCCGGAAATCAAGGCGGGTATCAAATCGGGTTCGGCCCGGGATTTTGCGGGCCCGCCGCGCGCGCTGGACACTTCGCTGGACGTTTCGAAGGCGCAAAAGGTTTTGTCACGGCCGTTGCCGAAGTTCAGCGAATGGCTGGCGGCGAATCCGGCGGAAAAGATTTGAGGGGCTTCCCCTTGAACCCAATATTAGTGAAACACACACCTCACCCCGGCCCTCTCCCCATCGGCTCCGCAGACTCCGCCGACGCGGAGAGGGGGAAACGCTCGCAGCGTCCCGGCACTTGAATGCATCAGGTGGCTCCGGGGCCCCTGCAGAAAAGCGGCAGAGGACTGCCGCAGTCCAAGACGCTGGCGCGTTGGTGTCGGCTCCCGAATTTTGCGAAGCATCCCGGCATGCGGCTGTTTCATGTCCGCCATCATGGCATTTAACGCGTTTTGATGTGCGAACGGCGCGCAGGGGACTGCGCGCCCTACCCTGCCCTTGGTTTGCGGACGAAATAATTTCTTAAATTTTATCACTTCACGTGGGCTTAAGGTTGGGGGTGCTAGAGTCGCACCATGAAAATGAATTTTGAGAGCGTCACGCCGGCCGGCGACCGCCGCTGGCTGGTGGTTGACGACAACGAAAACATCCTGTTGATGTTGTCCGCCGCGCTGGAGGGCCTGACGGATGCCAGGGTGGAATGTCATAACTCGCCGCAGTCCGCGCTGGCCGCATTCACCGAGGCGCCGGACAAATACGAACTCGTGATCACCGATTACGAGATGCCCGGCATGGACGGCGTGGAATTCTGCCGCCGGCTGCGCGAGATTTCGCCGGCGCAGAGGATTTTCCTGGCGACCGGCAGCGGCTTTTTCACGGGGGCGGCGGCGCGGCGCGCGGGCTTTGCGGCGCTGCTGAACAAGCCGTTTCCCCTATCCCTGCTAAAACAAGCGCTGTCGGAAAATTCCCTGCTGGATGAGAAGGAAAATTTCGCCTTCACGTCCGCTTAAGGTTGCGCCGGCTATAGTGCGCCCATGATTTACACCCAGTTTAAACAAGCAACGAAGGAACAAATATGAAGACCAAAACGACACTGACCCTGCTGGCCATCCTCGGAGCCGCCGCGCTCGCGGCCAGCGCCCAGGACAACGGGAACGCCGGCCCGCCGCCGGATTCGCAACCGCCGGCGCAACATGCGGGCGGCCCCGGAATGCAACGCGGCGGGTTCCACCTGCTGCCGCCGCCGATGGCCAGACAGATGAACCTCACGGATGACCAGAAGAAACAGATCGCCGCGCTGGAGGCCGATACCAAGGCGAAGCTGGAAAAAATCCTGACGAGCGACCAGATGACCAAGCTGAATAGTTTCCGCCCGCCAGGTGGCATGGGTGGCCAACGACATGGCGGTCCCGGCAACGGCGGCCAGGGCGGTCCCGGTGGTGGTGACGAAATGCCGCCCGGACCTCCGCCCGGCAACGGCGGTAATGACCAAGGCGGTCCGCCGCCGCAGCAGTAAGCGATTAGAACTTCCGTTCGAGTGAACGGCTGACCGGCGCGCTGAGAAACTTGGGGTGTAAAACCAGCGCGCCGGTTTTTTTGCCGAACGTCGGCCTCGCAATCGGCTCCGCAGACTCCGCCGACGGAGAAAGAGAACAACGCCCGTGGTGTCCCGAGAAATGTACGTCAAAGGTTTAAGCGGCTCGCGGGGACGCTCGCCCCACCAACTTCTCGAGAATATAACTCCCTGCTAAAATTGAAAGTCGTGTCGCGCGAAAAAGGCGAAGAACGAGGACGATTATTTTTTAGTCAGCTGGACGGCGGCGAGGAGGCCGGCACAGATGGAAATTCCGCCGCAGATGCAATACGGGAGCGAGGCGTGGGTCAGGTAAAGGGTCGAGGCGAATATGGGGCCGAAAATCCGGGCGAGGCTGCCCATGCTTTGGGCCACGCCAATGGTCGCGCCCTGCTCGTTCGCGGGCGTGAGATTGGACAACAGGCCGAACAACGGTGCGCGCGTGAGGCTCGAGGCGAACGCCAGCAACGCCAGCGCACCGAGCATCTTCAACCACGGGATGTCCGCCAGCTTCAACACCGCGTGCCAGTGCAGTTCGCCATTGCCTTTCATGAACGGGAGCAGCAGCAGGCTGACGCCGGTCAGGACGAGGCTGAGGGCGATCAATTTGGGTTCGCCGAAAATTTTCACAAAGCGTCCGATCAGGCCGCCCTGGATGAAGGCACCGATAATTCCGCAAAAGACGAACAACGAAACGATGGTGGTGGCCGAGTCCGCGTTTTCACGGGAATAGTTCAGGTGAAAATGGTCATTCACCAGCCACGCGAGGGTGACTTCAAAGCAACTGAACGCAAACGTGGCGAGAAAGAAAACGAGGATGAGCGTGCCGACCTTGGGCTGCGCAATGGTGTGCTGCCATTGCGCGAGGCGCGGGCGGTTCGTGACCGGCGCGGAATCGGGCTGGCGGCTTTCGGGCAGCAACATGAACGTGAGCACAAAATTCAGCGCGCACAAGGCCGCCGCCGCCCAGCCGGGCGCGGTGACGCCGAAATGTTTGAGCATGATGCCGGAAATCGCCGGGCCGAAGATGAAACCCAGCCCGAACGCCATGCCGATGAGCCCCATGCGCTTGGAGCGATTTTCGGGCGACGTGATGTCCGCGATGTAGGCCTGGGCGACGGTGATGTTGCCGCCGCACGCGCCGCCAAACGCCCGCGCGCCGAGCAGCAGCCAGAGCGCGGCGTTGTGGTTCTGCAATCCCGACGCGAGCGCGAAAATGACGTACGAAACCGCGCCGCCCGCCGTGCTGAAGAGCAAAATTGGCCGGCGGCCGAGGCGGTCGGAAAGTTTGCCCCAGATGGGCGAGAAGAAGAACTGCATCGTGGAATAGGCGGCCAGAATTGCGGCGAGCATCCAGGCGCTGGCTCCGTAATCGCGGCTGTAGAGTGGCGTGAGGGGCACGACGATGCCAAACCCGATGAGGTCGATGAAGACGGTAAAGAAAATGACGAGCAATGACGGTTTGCGGTTCATGCAAAAACGATTGCGCGAATGTTAGCCGTGAAACGGGGCGAGTCAAATGCGATGAGCCTCAAGACCACCGGCAAAAATTAGAGCCTCCTCACGTCGGCTCCTACATTTATCAGCGGGTTGGACTGCGGATGTCCAACCCTCTGTGCGAGGATGTGGGGATGAAGAAGTAAAATTGTTGAATCGTTAAATTGTTGAAGTGTCGAAGTGAGCCGTTCTTTGAAAAAGTCCGACGGATCACTCAGGTGATGTTGTGTCGCGCGAGGGATGCGAAGGGGGCGAAGATCCGCGCAGGACAGGCTGAGGCTGAAATTTTATCCGAGTATATCCGACCAAATCCGACCTTTGAAATCGAAAATGAATCCAAGCCGAATGAACGTGGACTGGATCAACGCCAAAGCGCCAGAGGACTGGCGCACTCCAAGACGCTATCGCGAATTTCGGAGGTCATCGCCAACGCACCAGCGTTTTGGACTGCGGCGGTCCCCTGCTGCTTCCATTCGCATAAACCAAATCCGACCAAATCCAAGTAAATCAAACCTGAAAAAAACATCGCCACATGATCGAAAAGTTCCGGAAAATGAAATTTCGGAATGAAAATTCACCCGGCGAATAACTTTGTGAAAAAGAATAACAACTTTAACTGTGAAGTGACTGACGCATCAGCAACTATTTCCGTCTAATGATAGATTCCGTTTCCGACCCGTTGCACGGCGGCAGTGATGCCGGCGCGGGCACTGATTTGAAGCGTCCGCGCCGACAACGCGCGGCGCGCGGGGACGCCCGGGGCACGAACGTTGACCGTTTACCACCCCATGACCCGCAAATCGAGATGGGGGTGCTGGGTTGCACCTTGCTCGAGCCAAACCAATGCGTGGGTGAATGCATCGAAAAGCTCAAGGATGACGGCAAGATGGCTTTCTACGATCTGCGGCACCAGACGATCTACGAGACGCTGGAGCAGATGTTCAACACGCGCCAGCCCATCGACCTCATCACGGTGCAGCAAAACCTGAAGGACCGGCAGTTGCTCGAACAGGTCGGCGGCATCGCGTATCTGAGCCAGTTGCAGGACGCCGTACCGAGCGCGGCCAATCTTTCCTTCTACCTCGAAAAACTTCAGGAAAAATACCTGCTGCGAAAGTTGATCCAGACGTGCAGCGGGGTGGTCGGGCGCATTTATGACTTTGAAGGCAATGTGGAGGAGCTGCTGGACGAGGTGGAAAAGGAAGTGTTGCGGGTGAACGAATCGCGTTCGCACGCAAACATGATCCCGGTGAACACGCTGGTGCACGACGCCATCGCGACGATCGAGAATTATTTCAGCCGGAACGGGCAGCTGGGCGGGCTGGCGACGGGTTTTGCGGACCTGGACAAGATCACGGACGGATTGCACGGCGGCGAAATGATCGTGATCGCGGCGCGTCCCTCAATGGGAAAAACGTCCCTTGCTATGAATATCGCGGAGCATGTGGCGCTGGAATTGAAGCTGCCGGTGGGGGTGTTCTCGCTGGAAATGAGCTCGCAATCGCTGATTTTGCGCATGATGTGCTCGGTGGCGCGGGTGAACCTGCGGAGCATCCGCGAGGGGTTCATGACGGAGGCGGACTTCCCGAAGTTGATGAACGCGGCGGGGCGCTTGAGCGCGGCGAAGCTGCACATCGACGACACGGCGGGGCTATCGATCTTGCAGCTCCGGGCGCGGGCGCGGCGGCTGCACCAGCAGCACGGTATCAAGCTGTTTGTCATTGACTATTTGCAGCTTCTGAACTCTACTGCGGCCCGAGCAAAAGAGAACCGTCAACAGGAAATCGCCGACATTTCCAGCGGCATCAAGGCCCTGGCCAAGGAACTGAGCGTTCCCGTCATCGTCCTCGCGCAGTTGAACCGCGAAATCGAGAAGGACAAGAACCGGAAACCGCGCATGAGCGACTTGCGCGAGTCGGGTTCGATTGAACAAGATGCGGATGTGGTTGGTCTGCTCTACAAGCCGGATGCGGATGACGACGAGGCCGCCACGGTGGAGAGCGACGGTTTGCCGGTGAACCTGGTCATTGCCAAGCAGCGCAACGGCCCGACCGGCGACATAAATCTGACGTTCTTGAAACCATATACACGATTTGAAAGCGCCGCAAAATTCAGCCAGGAAGACGTGCCGGAAGGCCGTTAAGGTAAAATCCTTCATCAAACCGCTGGGAGTGTCCTTGCTGCTGGGTTGCGCCACCGCCGCGCTGGCGCAAAGCACGGGCCAGAAGATCGACCGCGTGGACATCAAATTCGTGGGGCCGTCCTCGGTCAGCGAGGATTACATCCGCGCCAACCTCAAGCTCAAGACCGGCGGCAATTTCATTCCCGGCCTGACGCAGGACGACGTCCACTCCCTGTACGCGACCGGGCAATTTTACAATATCCGCATATCCGTGGACCAGGCGGATGACGGCGGCGTGATCCTGACGTACATCGTGCAGGCGCGTCCGCGCATCACGGAGATCAAATTCGAGGGCAACAAGAAGCTTTCCGACTCCAAGCTGAAGAAAAAAGTCACGGTGAAGATCGGCGACGCCCTGGATGAACAGAAGCTGTTCACCGACGTGCAGGAGATGAAGAAACTTTACGAAAGCAAGGGACTTTCCGACACCACGGTGAAGTATGCGTTGACCGGCGACATGGAGCTGGCCGGGCACGCAACGGTGATCTTCCACGTGGAGGAGGCGCCGAAGGTGAAGATCACCGACGTGCAGTTCATCGGCGCGAAGGCGTTTCCGCAAAAGGAACTGCGCGGGCAGTTGAAGACGCAGCGCCGCTGGATGTTCTCGTGGATCACCGGCAGCGGCTATTACCAGCAGGACCAGTTTGACGCCGACCGCGACCTGCTCCCGGACTTTTACCGCAGCCACGGCTATCTGGATTTCGACATCAAGGACTTGAAGCTGGTGCATCCGACCCCCAACACGATGGTGGTCGAGTATTTCGTGGATGAGGGCCGGCAATACAAGGTCGGCTCGGTGAAATTTTCGGGCAACAAAATCTTCTCCGATGCCGAGATCACGAAGGGCCTGCGGGACATCCATGATTTCGAACACCTGCGGGGCAAGCTCGGCCCGAACGGTCTGCCGATGGACACCGGCGACACGTTCACGCCTGATGGCATGAGCAAGGACACCGACGCGGTGCAGGATTTTTACGGCGCCCGGGGCTATATCGACATCTCCCAAGGACAGGCGTTGCGCGTGCTGCGGATACCCAACCTGGAAAAAGGCACGATGGACCTGGAATTCCAGATGGACGACGCGCAAAAGACCTACGTCCAAAAGATCGAGATCCGCGGCAACCTCAAGACCAAGGACAAGGTCATCCGCCGCGAACTGGCCATCGCCCCCGGCGAGGTCATGGACATGGTCCGGGTCAAGATCAGCAAACAACGCCTCGAAGGCCTCGATTATTTTGAAAAGGTGGACGTCAATCCCGAGCCCACCGACCCGCCGATGCCGGACCACAAGAACCTGGTTATCAATGTGGATGAAAAGAACACCGGCAACTTCACCGTCGGCGCCGGCTTCAGCTCCGTGGACTCGCTGGTGGGTTACGCGGAAGTCACGCAGGGAAATTTCGACCTGTTCCACCCGCCCTACTTCACCGGCGCGGGCCAGAAGATGCGCATCAAGATCCAGCTCGGCACCCAACGCCAGGACTACGAGATCGAATTCATCGAGCCCTGGTTCCTGAACCGCAAGCTGTCGCTCGACGTCAACCTCTACCGCCACGACCTGAATTTTGAAAGCCCGGGCAACATCTACGACGAATCCCGCACCGATTTCCTTATCGGCAGCATTTATGACACCGTCGAAGACGTGGGCATCAGCCTCAACAGCGGCTGGCACGGACTGGAAAAGGATCCGCATACCGGCTTCCCGATCATTCCCAATGTGCCGCCTTCGATCCTTGCCCAAATCGGCGACCATGTCTTTGAGCGCGCGGGCCTCTCACTCGAGTACAACACGCTCAACAGCACCCAGTTGCCGAACCACGGCCAGAAGACCGAACTCACCGCAGAAATCAGCACCGGCGACCAGACGTTTTACAAACTTGAGCTGCACTCATCGTGGTATTTTCGGGGACTTTCCTATTTCTTCCCGAACGCACTGCCGGGCCACGTCATCGAGATCGGCGGGCGCGCCGGCGTGACCCAAGCCATCTCCGGCGGCGACGTGCCGTTTTATGACCGCTATTTTCTTGGCGGCGCGTACGACCTGCGGGGCTTTAAATTCCGCAACGTCTCCCCGCGCGATTCCAATACGTTCATCGACCCGACCGGCAATACGTACTATGACGAGCCGATCGGCGGCGACAATTTCTGGTTCGGTTCGATCGAGTACAGCGTCCCAATCTTTGAGAAAGACACGGGACCCAGCCTGCGTCTGGCCGCATTTTATGACATCGGCGCCGTTGGCGGCAACCAGGCCTACCAGTTCAATGGCAAATACGACGACGATTTTGGTATCGGCATCCGCCTGAACATTCCGCGCCTCGGCCCGCTGCGCCTCGATTACGGCATCCCGATCAGCCACGACCAATTCAACAGCGGTGGCGGCAAATTCCAGTTCCGCGTCGGCTTTACCCGTGACTATTAAGAAGATGAATCATTGTTTGAAAAAAATTGTTCGCACCGCCTGCGCCGCCGCGATGCTTGCGGCCGGCAAATCGGTGCTGGCCGGGGCCGTCATGGGCGGCATGCCGCTGTGGTTTGAAGGTTCCGGTTCCGTAAACGGCGGGTTCACCGCACACACCCGCGGCGCGGAATTCCAGGTCACGGCCGCGGGCGCGGAATTCGAGCTGCGCAAACCCGGCGCCAGCCCGGCCGATGTGCGCATGACGTTCGCCGGCGCCTCCACCGGCGCGGAAATTTCCGCCGGCGCCGCCCTGGGCGGCACGGTCAATTACTTCACTGGCAACGACCCGGCGCAGTGGCGGGCGGCGGTTCCAACCTACGGAAGCGTGCGCCTCAATGCCATCTACCCCGGCGTCGATGTCGTCTATTACGGTGACGACCAAAACTTGGAGTACGATTTTAATCTGGCCGCCGGAGTGAACCCGGACGTGATCGCCATCCGTTTTGACGGGGCGGAAAAGATTTCCGTCAATGCCGAAGGCCGGCTCATCATCCGCGCCGGTGGCGGGGAGATCATCCAACACCAACCGGAGGCGTATCAGACGGTGTCCGGCCGGCGCCAAAAAGTTGAAGCCGGCTATAAAATCGTGGACGCGCACACGGCGGCGTTCAAGGTCGGCGCATTTAATCGCACTTTGCCGTTGGTGATAGACCCGGTGCTGGGCTACTCGACTTATTTTGGCGGCAATTATGGCGAAAATGCGCTGGCCGTGGCGGTGAATCCGGCGGACGATTCCATTTTCATTGCCGGGCAAACTTTTTCGACACAAGTCAC
>Ga0206960_1278_pt1 | contig 9571 bp, 11 predicted proteins | sample Alteio_BWOrgHeat_29_FD_153255 | JGI IMG/M metagenome (GOLD analysis project Ga0206960, IMG submission 153255) | Enriched cells from forest soil in Barre Woods Harvard Forest LTER site, Petersham, Massachusetts, United States -... | ecosystem: Environmental > Terrestrial > Soil > Temperate forest > O... | reverse complement strand
CTGGTAGGAGGTTAAATCCTGTTCCTCAATCTCGAAATGGACGACATCGGGGTATTCGTAACCGCTCTTCAGGTCATTGACCGGCACGGCGAAGCACTGCGTTTGCGGGTGCTCGGTCGCGATGGCGGTCAGCAGGTCGGTCGTGAACGTGGCGATGCCGCATTTGCGCGGCAAGTAATCGCCGAGAAAGGCGATTTTTCGAATTTCGGATAATTTGTCCATGAGGGTATCGATTAAACTATGCGATGGGTGCTGCCCCTTTTATATAGGGCAGAACCCTACCACGAATTGCGCGAAGGAGACACGAAGAACACGAAACGGAGGCAGGAATTCACCACGAAGGCACGAAGTACACGAAGGCGGCAGCTGACCGCGAATGGATGCGAATCGACGCGAATTGCACGAAGGGATCCGCCGTCACCAAGGCTATGGCGGACTGGAAGCACGGAGAACACGAACTGGGTGCGGAGATTTAGCACGATGATGTGGGGGATCCGGTTGTGTGGTGCGGGTGGAGGGTCAAGGACATGATATATGTCAGTGACATCCATTAGATAGATCACGCATCGTGTGTGCGTACAGGCATCTTGGAGACTTCAGTGGGCGCGAGAACTACATCGCGGCGCGGCGCGTTGCCGGTGATGCGTTCCGCTTATGCGTCGATACATATCTAAGATATGTATCAGACCCTCACGACGCGTCAGGATCGCACGGTAACGGAGTGGGAGCTCTGGTTTGTGCTTTCCATGACGTTCGGGCGGGGGTTTAATGGGGTTTGGCTCCGGACTGAATTATGAGTGAACTGCCTCCATTGCTCAGGGACCAGCGCAAGGTTGATGCGGACCATTTAAAGCTGCTCGCGATATTCCATTTCGTCGGGGCGGGCCTGGCGCTTCTCGCGATGTTATTCCTTTCTCTCCACTACGCGATCATGCACACCGTCATGACCAATCCGAAAATGTGGGAGAATCAAAAGAACGGGCCGCCACCGGAGTTTTTTGCGATGTTTAAATGGTTCTATCTGATCTTTGGAGTTTGGTTGGTTGGCTCCTTCATTTTGAATTTGATTTCCGGCTTCTGTCTCCGTGCGAGGAAGTGTCGAACATTTTCGCTGGTTGTTGCCGGAATCAATTGCCTACACGTACCGCTGGGAACAATGCTTGGTATATTCACGATCATCGTCCTGATCCGCGATTCGGTTCGGGAATTGTATGAGGTTGACCTCGGTCCGTAACTGGAAAGGCTCCGCGTTTATGCACTTATTCATCCCCGCCCCGTTTACGAGGAATCGGTCCAACAAATTACTGGCGGTTTTATCGCTGTCGTTCCTGGCGATGACCGGCTGCTTTAAGAGCGATGCGCCACTCATCAGTTTTTTCGACAGCGTCTCGCCGATCCCCGAGGGCCAATATACGTATGTCAATGCGGACAAAACCACGAACTCCGTGATTCTCACGCACGACTGTAACGCCACCAAGATGATCACGATCAAGGCCGACGGCTCGGCCAAGATCGATACGTTACTCATGACAGGGATCGACAAGGGCTACTACATCGTGATGGACGCCGACAAGGACTACACGCTCATCCGCGTCAACCCCAAGAATTTCATCGAATTCAATGGAGCGAAATTAGGCGATAAGCTCCTGGAAGTGGCGCAAGCCGCGGGCAAGGACGTCTCCGACTACGGCGTCGTTCGGGTGACGGGCGACACGTCCAAGACCTGCTGGTTTAATGATCTCGACGGCATGAAGCGCGCGATGGCGGCCCTGGCCAACAGCGGCACCGAATTGCCGAGCGGGACATTTTTAGTGAACGGCCTCGAAATTGCCCGCATCTATGAGCGGCGATAGCCGGTGACCGAAGCAATAACCCGGCGGATTCTATCTTCGTGGACTCGTTTAATTAGCTTCCGGCCATTGCCAACGGGGAAAGAAAAGTGTCGAGAGTTGGCCCCGAGCAGGCTGACTTGTGTGGAAAACGTCAAGAGTCAAGCCTTGACCCCTTTATGGCGGACTAGAAGCGCGAAGGGCAATCTATGGCGCAAAGGTGAATCCCTCAAGAATACAGGTCTGACCTCATTTACTATACTGGGAATGGAAATCGACTGGGGTTGTTTTCGCTCGCATCTGCCCTTCCTTACGGATAGGTTTTCGTCGTAGCCCTTATGAGAAACCACCTACTGCCTATTATCGTCGCCTTTGTCCTTGCCTCACCGATCCACGCGCAACTGTACACACCCAATGTGCCGAAGCCCGCACCGAATGCCAGCAAAGAGCAATGGATGCACTACTACGATCAAGTCCTTGGCGGGACACCCGCGCCCTCCGCCGCAAGGGACACAACCAATTTCCCGTCCTCTGTCGAGATCTTCACTCAGTTATCGAATGAATCCTGGGCCAAGGGATTGCAGCCCATCCCTGCGACAGTTATTGACAAAGGGATTCTGCGAAATGTGCCCTATAATTCCTACAAGTCCGGGGATTACGAGGTGAATGTCTACGGCGACCTGCAAAACCCGGCTGGGGTGGAAATCGGAATCTACCGGGGACTCCTTGATAATGATTTCGCGAAACAGCATTGTTTTGAATTTATGTTGTCAATCTTACCGAACCAGAAATCACGGGAGATTCTCAAGACACTGGATCGACGGAAAGACTCGGCAACCAGCGATGGATTGACATTAGAGTTCACGCCCCCGACGGATGCGGACGCCTACGGCGGCTGGTGGATTTCCGCATACTTTAGCAACCGCCTGGATGCGGCACGGGCTTCGGAAAAGGATTTGGCTGAAATCACCGTGCCAGAGGAATCCCCCACTCCAGTCTCGGGTTGGTCGGATTCGGATATGTTGTACGCAAAGACTTTGTCGTTGTCACCAGAGGTCAAGGTTGCGAGCCTCACGATCGGACGGGACGAATACAAGAACGCCTACATCACGAAACGCAATCCTGCGGAAGCGACAATTTACCATTCGACAGGGGTTGCCGTGTATCCAATCGAGCAACTAGGCGCGGGGTTGCAGGAGCAACTTGGGTTCGATCCAAAGGCGGCACAGGCATATAGGGCATCAAGGGCAGTCGTGCAGAGGAGCAACAACTACGAGACGACGGCGGTTTCGACGCAAAGAAGCAGCGACTCTCAAACCAATGCGCCCGAGCAAAGAGTTTATGACAGGGACTATCAAACCTATGTTGGTCCGCGTGGCGGGGTTTATCATTACAGCGCGAGCGGCAATAAGGTTTATCAAAGGCATCGGTAGTCGTACATATCTGATCCAAATTGGTGCGGCGTGGCGGCCAAGGCATCCCGCTTGAAACCGATGTGGCGCTTGGGCGGGTCGGGTGGCGGTTAGGAGCAGCGGTTGCAGCTTTGTCCAGATGGTGTGCAAGGCGGAAGGGCAATGGGAGTTATTGCCACGAAAACTACATCGTGGCGTGTCGTGCAGCCAGTGTTGCGCTCCGCTTTCGGTCGATTGAAGTGCGCGGCCGGGCCCCGAAAAGAATTCGGGGTAAAAGAACGGCACAATGGGAACACGCCGACAGAGCGGCGTGGCTACAACGACGGCGGCCACGACGGAGCGTGGCCCTCCATTACGGCATAGAGGATCTTAGGACTGCTCGCTGAGGTAGAGATTGGTGTCCGTGGTGGATCGGAGGATGAGGCCGGTGTTTTCGAGGTTGAAGGTTTCAGAGATGGTGTTTGTCCCGAAATTCTTCGGGATGCCGCCGGGCGCGGCAAGCGGGAAATAGTTGGGTTTGTGTTTGGACCAGTCGATGGTGAGGGTGAAGCCGTTGATTGTGTAGGGGGCGTTTTCGAGGATGGGGATGCGGATGACGTGGTCGTAGGGCGAGGTGGCGTTGGTGACGGTGGTGCCGTCGCCGACGGGGACGCCCTGGACGAAGACGTTCACGCTGGTGGCGGTGAAGACGTAGATGTATTGGGGGGAGGCCGGCGACTTCGGTGGAGTAGTCCATACCGAAGCGCGGAATGCCGGGGACGGATTCCCGGGAGCAGGAGATGGCGAGGAGGCCTGTCAACGCGACGAGGGCGATAACGGTGCGTTTCATGGCGGGGAGTTTATCCAACAGGTGCAGGGAGGCAAGTGCGAAGGATAGGTAGCCGCCATTTTGGATTTAGGATTGCCGATTTTGGATTAGGGGATTCGAGGAACGCCCGCAGTTGGGGACGCGGCCTACAACGGCCTGCGCTTCGCAGAAGCGCAGCTACAACCCTGTAGAAGTAGAGACACGAATTGAAATTCAGCCACGTATCGCAAAACGATAGTTTTTGCTGGACAGGATGATTTGTAGGAGGTATTGTGGGAAGAATGATTGCGGGCGCCATAGCTGACGCGGACGGCTGGGCCAGCCCGTCCCTACCTCGTTTGCAGGACGCTTGGAAGGGCGTTTTAATGAACGGCGCGATACCTATACGACAGGTTCGAGAAGGACTCGCGACTCCTAGCGGAGCATCTGGCCCTACAATTCGGACGGAGGACGGCGCGCCCGGCGGTCACGCCCTACCAAAGATTCGTTGGCGAATCCAAGCGGCGCATCAAACGTGCCATACTACCAAACGAACCCACCGTTTTTTGGACGATTTTTCTATGGAAGCAACTGTGAATAAGTCTTTTATGTAGAAACAGGCGAAGGCGAACGGTGGGTTCGTTCTTGAAAAACGAACCCACCGGAGAGGGTGTTAACGGCCTTTTGAAGGTAAGCGTTCTTTGAGAATGAAATAGCAGGTTGCTGGATACGGAAGTGCGGTCGAATTAACGGCTTGCATTGGCCACTGACTGGTGGTAGGTTATCGGTTCCGTTAGATTGGCTGTCAATTTCAGCTTTTGGCAGCCGGAAATGGGAACACGCGGTCATGAAAGAAAGCGATAGTAACAATACTATGGTAGACCAACTAGTCGATGTGGAAGGTGTGGTAACGAAAGTCCTGCCGGGCACGATGTTTCATGTCGAGCTGCAGAACAAGCACCAGGTGTTGGCCCATATTTCCGGCAAGATGCGGAAGCGGTTCATCCGCCTGTCCATCGGCGATCGCGTGAAGATGGAAATGACGCCGTACGACCTCAGTAAAGCCCGCATCGTGTACCGCCTCAGCTAGGCCGTCGCGCCCGCTGTGATCTCCAAGCGTGTTATCGTCGGGCTCATCATCGAGCAGCTTACCGAACAGTTGAACAACCTGGCGGGTGTGTCGCGGGCGATGCACGCGGATGCGTCCGACGAGCAGAGCAAGCCCGAGGACAAATACGATACACGGGGGCTGGAGACGGCGTACCTGGCAAGTTCGCAGGCGCGGATGGCGACGGAGATGGAACAGGCGCTGGCGATTTATCAGGCGCTGGAGCTGGTGAAGTTTTCGGAGAAGGCCCCCATCGAAGTGACCGCTCTTGTGGAATTGGAATCCGGCGGAACGCGTAGCCTGCATTTTCTCGGGCCGAAAGGCGGGGGGATGGAGATCCTGCACAAGGGAACGGAAGTCCTGGTCATCACCCCCGAATCACCTCTCGGCCAGCAACTCGTTGGCAAGAAGGTCGGTGATTGCATCAAATTCCAGACGCGCGGGCCGGCGCAGGAATTTCGTGTGACTTCGGTGCGGTGAGTAACGACGTCAGCCTCTCGAAGGAACGCTGGTCCTTTCCAATCCGCTAGAACTTGATCGCGAGCACGATGCTGTGTTCGTAGTGGAAGAGCGGCGTGGACTCGTGCAGCTCTTTCTTGGTGAGGTTGAAGACCTTGATCACCTTCTCGTCATCGGTCACGAGGACGGCATCGGCGCCGTGTTGCTTGGCCTGGTTGGCGACATTGCGCATGCGATGTTTCTCCGAGCCGAGGCCTTCGTCGAACGCCTTGCCGACGACATCGATGCCCTCGTCGCGTTTGTCGGTGATGTGGCCGACGACCTTGTAGCTTTTGTCAGGCAGGCTGAGGTAGATCGGGACGGAATATTCTTTGTTGATCTGCGGGTTGTTGCCTGTGGGCCAACTTTGCGCGCCGTCGTAGGCCGTGAACGCGGTGTCGCCGACTTTCGTGTCGTCGGACTCCTTGTCTTTGGCCGCGGCACTGAGAGCGCCGGCGGCGCAGAGCCCGAGAACGACTGCAAACGTCACAATGAATCGTTTCATGAATGAGTCTCCCTTCGCCAGTAAAGTAACCGCGATTGGATGCGTTGACAACTGTCTTTCACGACGCTTCGCGCTTGCACATGGCTTGATACCACTGCTATGACTGATTGCCATGGGCGCACAATGGAAACAAAAAGGCCGTGAAGCGAGCGCGCTCAAGCGGGGGCAGGTATTCGGCAAACTCGCCAAGGAAATCGTCGTCGCGGCCAAGGCTGGCGGCGCTGATCCCGATCTGAACGCGCGGTTGTACGTGGCGATCGAAGCCGCGAAGAAACATTCCGTGCCTCGCGACACGATCGAGCGGGCCGTGAAAAAAGGCGCGGGGCTCACGGGCGAGACGGTCAATTACGAACTTGTGACGTACGAAGGCTTTGCGCCGCACAAGGTCCCCGTGATCGTCGAGTGTCTCACGGATAATCGCAGCCGCACCGCGCCCGAGATTCGCGTGCTCTTCAAGACGGGCCAACTCGGCGCCATCGGGAGTGTCGCGTGGATGTTCAACCATGTCGGCATTGTGGAAGCCCATCACGCAAATGCGGCGCAGGACCTCGAGACCGTCGCCATTGAGGCGGGTGCGCAGAATGTCGAACCGGAAACCCACGATGTGCCGGAAGGTCACATTGGCGCGCGTTTCTTTTGCGACCGTACCGACCTGGATGCCGTCGGAAAATTCCTGTCGAAGGCTGGCTGGAGCGTCACCGCTTCCGAGATGAGTTATGTGGCGAAGAACACCGTCGAAGTGCCCGAGGCACAGCGCCCCGAGGTCATTGCCTTTCTCACCGCCATCGACGAACATGATGACGTCCACCGTGTTTACACTGCGATGAAGTGACAATTATCGCGCCGCCCAATACCCGTCGTAAAGCAGCTTCAGCGTGAGGGCCACGACCACGGTCAAGAATACCGGCCGTATGAACCTCGCCCCCCGTTGGATGACTGCTCGTGCGCCGAAACGCGCGCCAATGAGTTGCCCCGCCGCCATGACCACGCCGTAGTCATAATGAACACGCCGCCCGACGATAAAGATGATCAAGGAAAAGAAGTTACTGGTGAAGTTCATCGCCTTGGTGTACCCGGTTGCCTTTGTCATGTTGAACCCCAGAAAGCACATGAATGCCACGGCCCAGAATGACCCGGTGCCCGGACCGAAGAACCCGTCGTAAAATCCCAACCCAAGCCCAAAGAGCAGATAGAACATCCCGGTCTTCATCCGCGGTTGGGTCTCCTCGAATCCGACTCTCGGCCTTACCATCAGGTAAATGGTGATTCCCACCAGCAGCACCGGTATCAATTGTCTCAGAAACGCCGGGTCAATCCGCAATACCGTCAGTGCCCCAAGCGAAGTTCCGATGAGCGTGAACAAAATTCCCCACCGGCACTCTTTGAGTTCCACCACATTCGCACGGGCGTAGTGAAATGTCGCGCTACCCGATCCGAACGATGATTGGAATTTATTCGTCCCCAACGCGACCTGTGGCGACAGGCCAAGGCTCAGTAGTACCGGCAACGTGATCAACCCGCCGCCGCCCGCGACAGTATCGACAAACCCCGCGGCCAGGCCAGTCCCCAAAAGAATGATGTATCGCCAAAGGAAATCCATCGCGGTGCAGAATACCTTCCCCTACCGCCTTCGACAACACGACTTGCGACTCATCGAAAGAAACTGCCGCGACAGCGGATGCAGCAGAAGTTATAAGGTTGCTTTCGGCACCCGTATTTCCTATTCTTCTGGCTTCGGGAACCCCTCGTGACCGCGTGCCGCTATCGCGGGATCCAGAGCTGCGCGGGTTTTTTAGCCTGCGCTATTCTCGTTCTCTTTTCTGCCGCCGCAATCGCTTCCACCAACATCGTCGGAACTACTGCCGAGCCCGCGCATAATGACAAATCCGGCCTGGCGAATCTCGCACTCCAGATGGTCGGCCAGATTCAATCGCAGCAACAAGCCACCCTGCAAGCCGTCCAAGCCTCCTCGAAGCAAACCGCGCAGACCATCCGCATTGCAATCGTGATTGGAATCCTTCTGGGCGCTGGGCTGTTGGCTATGTTCCTTTACCTCCGCTCGGCCTTGCGCTCCATCCAGCGACGTGCAAGACCGGTCGTAATACCGCCTTCTGCCAATGGAATCCCTCAGCGCCTCACCTCGCTGATGGACACAGGGGATGCTCTCCTCAATTCGAAGCAACCCGGCTTCGCGCTCGTCTGCATCGAAGAAGCACTCGCCCTCGATAGCCATCACGCTCGGGCCCACGTAAAAAAAGCCATGGCCCTCGAACAACTCGACCGCCTCGACGAAGCCCTCGCCTGCTATGACCACGCCCTCGCGCTGGACGATTCGCTAGCGGAGGCTTTTGTCGGCAAAGGCGCCATTTACAATCGGCTCGAACGTTTTCGCGAGGCTCTCGAATGCTACGAGCACGCCGCTCATCTTCAGCCCACGATCAATATCTCGCAGGTTCATTCGCTGCCGTGAGCCGGCCGGTCACGGCGCGCGCCTCAGGAAGACCTACGGGGGCGGCACAAACATGCCGGGGCTTTTTTCAATCCAGGTCCGGACATCGGTGACGTAATCATTGCCCAGCGCGATCCCGACTTCCACTTGGTTCGAGATCGCCACGGGAAAGTTGAAGCCCTTGACGCCGATGCGAAACGCGCCAGCCCGGCTGTTGAACTGCGCCGAAATATTCACATTGCTCGACAGCCCCTGGAGCACGTGCGCAGTCATCGAACCATTGCGAAACTTCACGCCGGGGTTGTCCGTCGTGACGGTCAACGTCAACGGGCCCGCCGGATTACCAAGCGTCAGCACCAGCACGTCATTACTGCTGAACGTGCGGTCGGACTGCCCGGTGAACGCGAACTTGCCGTTCACGCTGACGCTGTCACCGTTCGTCTTGCTGCCATCTACCATCGTCCCTTTCAGCGACGTAATCATCATCGTCGGCGACGCGCTCCGCGGCACAAACGTCAGGGACAATTGGTGGGCGTTAAAGTTAAACTGGCCTTGGAAAAGATCTCTCACGCCGATGACCACATCGACCACACCCGTGAGAGCCAGATCGGGGCTGAACCACACCCGGTTCGCACCCGGAGGATCACTCCTCTTCCCGGGAATAATCGTGGCCACAATGTTCGTAAACGCCGCGAATGAAGTCGCATAACCATCTGCTATAAATATGGGATCCCTCTCCACATCCGCCGTCGTGATGATAAACGTCGCCGCCGTGTTCTGCGTCAGCACAATGCTGGCGGGAATCACCCCGATAAATGGCGGCAAATTAACCGAATCGTTAGTGACGGTGACCTGCAGTGTCTGCGACACGGACTGCTTTTCGGCGTTCATCGCATTCACCACCACGCTCACCTGGCCGCTGAATGTCAACGGCGCCGTCAATCGCAACACCCCGTCCTGCGAATTCGTGATGATCGTCGCCG
>Ga0206960_1277_pt1 | contig 9588 bp, 9 predicted proteins | sample Alteio_BWOrgHeat_29_FD_153255 | JGI IMG/M metagenome (GOLD analysis project Ga0206960, IMG submission 153255) | Enriched cells from forest soil in Barre Woods Harvard Forest LTER site, Petersham, Massachusetts, United States -... | ecosystem: Environmental > Terrestrial > Soil > Temperate forest > O... | reverse complement strand
TCCGCGGGAGGGAAGGACAAAAAGATCGGCGAGGAGGTAGCGGGCGGGCATCCCGGATTGATTGGCAAATGGAAGGAAATATACTGTGCCGGGGCGGCTGGTGCTGGACTCCGACATGCTGTTTTTCCGCCGGCCCGATGCGCTGCTCGCTTGGATCAATCAGCCTTCGGCGCCGATCCATATGCGCGACGTGCACGATGCCTACGGCTATCCGGCGGCGACGCTGGAAGCACTCGCAGCCCGGCACCTTCCCCAGAAACTCAATGTCGGAATCTGCGGCCTCCGCAGTGAAGCCATCGACTGGGAGCGCCTCGAGTTCTGGTGCCGGCAACTCCTGGAGCGCCACGGCACGAGTTATTACCTGGAGCAGGCCTTGGTCGCGTTGCTTCTGACCCGCGAACCGACGGTGGAACTGCCGGCCAACGACTACCTGCTTTTGCCGTCGGAAGCCGAATGCCGTACGCCTCGCGCCGTAATGCACCATTACGTGGCGGAATCAAAGCGCGGCTACTTCCGCCAAGCCTGGCGCCACATCGTGCCGGGCTTCGCATCGCAGACTGTCTCTTCCTGCCGGTGAACCCTTCGTCCGCCGGAACTCCCAATCGTACGATTGCGCTGCTGCCGTGGATTTCCGCCGCGCTGGTGCCCCTCCTCATCGTTCTGGTAAGCTGGAATCGGTGTCCCCCGATGCTGAATGCAGACTCAGCCGTGGGCTTCTATGTTTGGGAGGCGCATGAAGCCGGCGGACCGTGGAATTGCTACCGCGACGTCGACCCGGCGAATATTACGCGCGACATGTCCCTGTTTCTGACTTGGTGGTCGCCCGGTCAATATGAGCTACCGGGTCTTTGGCGTCTGCTCGGTTTCTCCTGGGGGCATGTAATGTTGTTGAGCACGTTGTCGGGCTGCTGGGTTGGGGCGGCAGGTTGCTGGTTTCTCGCCCGGGGCATCGGAGTGGGAAGGCGAGCAGCGGCTTGGTTCATGGCAGCGTCGACGCTGCAATGGCACACACTGTTTTCGTTCGGCCATTTTCGGGGTGGCGATGTTTTGTTGGGCGCCGCGACGCCTTGGATGATTCTATGGGCCTGGCGGGTGCGAAGTAGCCCCGGTCTTTTTTTAGCAGGCATTCCGCTCCTGTTGGTTGGTGGGCTTTATCTGAAACTCTCCGCGGTCCTACTGGTATTTCCACTCTTGCTTACGGCAGGCCTGGCCAACGCCTGGGCACTGCGCCAGCGGCTGACCGTGCTCGGAGCGTGGGCCCTCGCCGCCATCGCGCTCGTGTGTGGGACGTGGATGGCCATCAAAATCGGGTTTCTCGATCGCGGCGCCAATCCGGGATCCGGTGAAGGCCGGGGAATATTTTCGCCCGTGGCGTTCGCGGTCCTTTCACCCTGGCTCTCGGCGACCGGCGCGGGTAGTTTGCTGGGGCACATTTGGTGGTGGCTGGGGCGCGACGTCGACGAGATCTGGCTTATGGGCGGCTGGGTCGTCGCTCCGCTGGCGCTGGCGATGTGGTGGTGGCCGGGGCGCTGGTTGCTGCGTCCGCTGGCCCGCCCCCAGCAGATCGCAATGATACTTTTGCTGGGATTCAGCATCGCGATGTTCTCGGCTCTCTTCATTCGCGGCGCGTCCATCGGAGTGGACGATCGTTTCATGCGGCCAACCGCAACAGTTCTGTTGCTCGCTTTTGCGCTCAGCCTCGAGGATACAGCACCTCGTCGCCGGCAGCTCGGTGCGTTGGCGCTGGCGGCCATCGCAATTTTCGGTACAGCCGCAGCGGCCCAGCGATGCATTTCACTCGCCCGGATGAATGCCAAAGGCCGCGAAGACACCACCCAGCAACACCTCACGCAGCCGACGCTCGCAAAACTTGCCGCCATCGATGCAAGAGGCGCCCCGAACTCAATATTGATCTATCTCCCGATCCCCATTCTCGGACTGGAAATCCGCCGACAACGAACCTTGATCACCGACGACTTCACCATCCGGCGCGAACACCACTGGCGCGGGCGGGTGCCGGAATTGCTCATGGCGATGCCGGACGACATGGAGGCCGACGGCCGGGCCACCCGCATCCGCGGCGAGTTCGCCGATTATGATGCCGCGGAGTGGCGTGGCGAGCACATCGCGGGCTGGTGGTTTTGGAGCGCGACCACACCCAAGCTGGCCCCCGGCGCCTCAGGACATTCTTGATGCCGCTCGTTTCAATTATCGTCCCCTGCTTCAACGCGGCGCCGTGGCTGGCGAAAACTCTTGAGTCGCTGCTGGCGCAAACGTGGGCACCGTGTGAAATAATCGTCGTTGATGACGGATCGCGCGATACCAGCCTCGCCGTGGCGAGGAGTTTCGCTTCGCGGGGTGTGCGTGTCATCGCCCAGACCAATGCGGGTGCGAGCGCCGCGCGCAATGGCGGCCTACGCGAGGCGCGCGGCGAGTTTATCCAGTTTCTCGACGCCGACGATCTAGTCACGCCCGACAAAATCGCCGCCCAGGTCGAACTGCTCCAATCAAGCGGCGGCGAAGCCGTGGCCTCCTGCCGCTGGGGCCGCTTCGCGACCGATCCGACGGCGGCCACCTTTGTGGACGATGCGGTTTTTCGCGATTTCTCCCCGATTGATTACCTCTTGGCGCACACAGGCGCTGCGCGAATGATCCACCCGGGCGCATGGCTGGTGCCACGAACCATCGCCGAGCGCGTCGGTCCGTGGGACGAATCACTTTCGCTCAACGATGACGGCGAATACTTCGCGAGGATTGCTCTCGCTGCCTCTCACATCCGGTTCACTCCAGTCGGTGCTTCGCTCTACCGCAGCAATTTGCCCGGTAGTCTAAGCCGGCGGCGCGACCGTCGCGCGCTCACTTCGCTCGCGCGCTCCATCGAGCTCATCGCGGGGCATCTGCTGCAAGCCGAAGACTCTCCCCGGGTGCGTCAGGCTTTGGCGAACTACTGGCAGCGGCTCGTCTATGAGCTCTATGCCATCGCTCCCGATCTTTGCCGGCACGCCGAGGCGCAAGTGCTTCGGTTTGGCGGCTCGACCATCCGCCCGGAGATGGGAAGGCGCAGCCGTATCGCCGCGCGGCTCATCGGGTGGAAGCTTGTTTATCGTTTGCGCCACTCCTTCCGCTCATGATCGATCACGCTGCTCTGTTTCAACAGCAGATTTTACGCTATCAAAATACCGCGGAATCCAATGATCGAGTTTTCGCCGCCTATTCCATCGCCACCGCGGCCGACCCGCTGCTCGCGAGTCATCGCGCGCACATCGATCAACACAAACTCGGGTTTGGCGATCCCGCATTTCACGCAATGTGGCAGCAGCTGCTAGCCGCGGCGCATGCCCGGTTTGGTCCTGTCACCGCCCTCGAAATCGGCGTTTTCAAAGGACAGGTCGTTTCGTTGTGGAGCTTGCTCGCCAAAACGCACGGCTGGCCGCTCCGTGTGCATGGCATCACCCCGTTCGAAGGCCAGCCGTTGCCCGGCGTAAAATGGTGGCGCTCCGTGCAGGCACGGCTCAATCCGTGGTTTCGCGAACGTCTCACGAGCGGCGATTTTTACCCCGAAGACGACTACGCGAAGATCGTTCGGCGGCATTTCGAACACCACGGGCTGGCTTTCGACGACGTGCGTTGGGTGCGCGGCTATTCTACCGATCCAGCCGTCCTCGCCGCTGTCCGCAACGATCGCTTTCACGTGATCTACATCGATGGCGGCCACACTTACGCCGCGGCCAGTGCGGATGTCACCAATTTCGCGCCGAGTGTTGAACGCGGCGGATTCCTCGTGATGGATGACGCTTCCTATGACCTGCCGGGGACCGCGTTTTGGAAAGGCTACGAGTCCGTGGCGCGAGCCTGCCACCTGCTCCCGCCGCTCGGCTTCAAGAATATCCTCAACGTGGGCCATAACCGGATTTTCGAAAAACTCTGAGGCCGATGGCCCGCGTCAGAATCTTTCTATTTACCCATCGGCGACCGCTGCTGCTACGGCGCGCTCTTGTCAGTCTGCTCGCGCAAACCGACTCCGATTGGCGGTGCGAGCTCCACAATGACGCGCCCGACGATGACGAGCCTCGCACGATCCTGCAAGACGTGGCCCCTGCCGACCCGCGTTTTACTTACCATGCACATGAGCGTAACTGGGGTGCAGTGGCGTCATTTAACCATGCGTATGCCGGCGGTCCGGAAGCCTTCGCTAGCTTGCTTGAGGACGACAACTGGTGGGAGCCGGATTTTCTTGCTTCCGCATTCGCGGCACTCACTGCACGACCGAACGCCGCCCTCGTCTGGGCCAATATGAGAATCTGGCAGGAGCAATCGGACTTAACTTGGACCGATACTCGAGAAACGATTTGGCGGGTAAAGTCATCTGTTCCTCAAATCGTCGAGTTCTCTCTGCCTGAGTTACTACAGGCATTCGACGCGTTGCATTCGAACGGAGCGATGATGTTTCGACCTGATCGATTCAAACCATCCAATGTGCCGCTCACAACGCCTTTTGCGATCGTCGAACAAATGCGTGAGCGTGCCGCCACAGGTTCACTGCTACTTCTCACAAAGCCTCTGGCAAACTTCGCCCGCACACTCACCACCGCTCGTGACAGTCAACCTTCCAACTGGCTGCAGGCCAAACTCCTTCTTGCCGCCTCGTTCTTCAAGGTCTGCCCTGTAACCAACGAAGCCTTGGAAAAAATCTGGGAGGTGCGCCGCAACCAACGCCCACGCGACGTCGGCATTTTTTTTTACCTTGCGCTCATTTTGCGAGACCGGCGGTTGGTCGCCTCCGCCAGAGTTAGCGATTGGTTGCATTTCCTTCTGAATGTTGGGCGTCATCCGTCCCAATTCCTCCGCGGGTTGCGTTTTCGGGGCGATCATCCGGAGGTCTGGAACTGGCTCTGCGCCCAGACCGCCGCCAATGCTCGGCCCGTGACAGCCACGGTTTACACCAAGCAAATTTGAAATGATCCGGGCCCGTATCCTGATTGTCAGCGCGCTGCACCTTTGCCGCAACCCGCGCGTCGTCAAAGAAGCGACTACACTCGGCCACGCGGGCTACGACGTCACCGTGATGACCGTGGCGGCCTCGGCGCGCTTCAAAGGCATGGATCGCGAACTCGCCCGTGACCTGCCTTTTCGTTGTCTGAGCCTTGATCTTATCGGCCCGGCACTCATCACTCGCTCACGTAGTTTCGTGTCGCGCGGTGCCACCTGGTTCTCCCGTGCCGCACTTCGCTATCTTAATCTGGAGTCTCCGCAGGCCCTCGGTCCTGCCTATGGATTGCTCGCGATGGCGCAGGGCTTTCCCGCCGATCTCACCATCGTCCATACCGAGATTCCGATTTGGATCGCCCAGTCGCTCATTCGCCGAGGGCGCCGGGTCGCGGTCGATATCGAGGACTGGTATTCAGAGGACTTGCTCTATGCAGATCGGCTCTGTCGGCCCTTGCGCCTGCTGCGGCGCGCCGAACATTTCGCGCTCAACCATGCCGCCTATGCCTCGGCCACATCGGAAAGCATGGCCGCCGCGCTCGCCGATCGTTATCGCTGTCCCAAGCCGCTCGTCATCCGGAACACTTTCCCGCTGCAACCACGCACACGTCTTGATCGGCCAATGGGAAGTGAGTCGCCCGCCTTCATTTGGTTTTCCCAAACGGTCGGGCCCGGCCGCGGCCTGGAGCTGTTTCTTGCCGCATGGAATCAAACGACCGTCCCCAGTCGCGTAGTTTTGCTCGGCGATGTGCGCGATGGCTACCGACAACATCTGCTGGCGCGCGTCGCGGCTGATCGTCGCGACTGCGTCACCTTCCTGCCGCTTGTGACGCCCGATCAGCTGCCCGACCAACTCGCGGCCTTCGATATCGGCCTCGCACTCGAATCACGCTGGCCCCTGAATCGGGACATCACGATCACGAACAAAATTTTGCAGTATATGAATGCCGGACTCGCGCTGGTGGCGACTGATACCGCCGGTCAGGCCGAAGTCATGCGCGCCGCACCCGAGAGCGGCCTGCTCGTGGCCGCGCACGAGACCAGCCAGTTGGCCATCCAACTGACCAATTTGCTCTCCAACCGCGAAACCTTGCGGGGACAGCAGCGCGCCGCACGAGCTGCCGCTGCCTCGCAATTTTGCTGGGAGATGGATGCCCCGCATTTACTCGCGGCCGTCGAGCGCGCCCTGGTTACCACGAACTGACATGTACCGGGCTCTCACTGCGCTCAACGCGACAAAAGAGATCGCCCGCCTGCTCGCGAGCCGTAGCTGCCAAATTGCGCTGCAGGTCGTCAGCCGCCCATATGTCACTCAAAGCGGGCCGGCCATTATTTTCGCCCCACACCAGGACGATGAGACTCTTGGTTGCGGAGCCTTGATCGCACGCAAGCGTAATGACGGCCAGCCTGTGCATGTTGTTTTCCTCACCGACGGCTCGGCCTCGCATCCGCTCCACCCTCTTCTTCCGCAAAGCGTGGTTGCCGCGATTCGTCTGCAGGAGTCGCGCGAGGTTCTCTCCGTCCTCGGCGTCGACTCGCAGGCGATTCATTTTTTCAACGAACCCGATGGCACCCTCGATCGGATCTCGTCCGCGCGACGCGAGATGTTGGTCGCGCGCATTATGGCCGTGCTCGAAAAACTGCAACCGACCGAGATTTTCCTGCCCTGCAACGGGGATGGCAGTTCCGAACACGACGCCGCGTTTGCCTTTGTCATTGAGGCTGTAAATCGCAGCAACGTTCACTCCCATATTTGGGAGTACCCGGTTTGGCTCTGGTGGAATCCACGCGCGCTGCTCAAGCGACTGGCGCTCTCAAGCGGCCGGCGGCGGGCGCCGACCGAAGACTTTCTGGCGCTTAAACGCCGCGCGCTGGCAAATTATCGTTCACAACTCGAACCGCTGCCGCCCCAAACCGAACCAGCATTGCCCCGCGATCTCGTCCGCCTCATCGACACCGAAGCAGAATATTTTTTTCATTTCATGCCGCCGGCCACCCTCGTTCGGACGCCCCTGCCACCCGTGATTTAATCTCCGGACCATGAAGCGCGTCCTTATCGTCAGCCCTCATTTTCCACCCATTAATGCGCCCGACCTGCAACGGGTGCGCATGAGTCTTCCCTACTACCGTTCCTGCGGCTGGGATCCGGTTGTGTTGTGCGTTGAAGACAAGGAAATCGATGGGGTGCGCGAACCTGAACTCACCGAAACGATTCCCAGGGAAATCAAAATTGTCCGCTGTCCAGCGTTGCCCTTGCGCTGGATGCGGCTGCTGGGCGTGCGTAATATCGGCCTGCGCTGCTGGCTGCATTTTTTGTTCGCCGGCGCGCGCCTTATCCGCCGTGAACAGATCGACCTCGTTTTTTTTTCCAACACCCAATTCGTCACGTTTACGCTGGGCCGGGTTTGGCGCGCGTGGCTCGGCACCCCGTATGTTTTTGACCTGCAGGATCCGTGGCGAACGAACTACTATGAACGCGCCGGTTCGCGTCGTCCGCCGGGAGGTTGGAAATATAAATTTGCGCGCCTTATGGCTTGGTTGCTTGAGGGCTGGTCGTTTCGTCACGTGGCCGCCGTGATGAGTGTGTCGCCCAGTTACCTCAATGATCTGCGCGAACGTTACGTCACGTTCTCCACCGTGCCCACCGCAGTCATCGGTTTCGGTGCCACCCGCACCGACATCGTGATCGCGCGCTCGTTGTCAACGCCGTCCGTTCGCTACGAACGCCTCGGGGGTGAAATTCATTTTCTCTACACCGGCGCCTCAGGCCCGGTGATGCCACACTCCCTCTCAGTGCTGTTTGATGGCCTGCGTCTTTATCGTGAAAAACATCCGGACCGGGCACGGCGCCTGCGGTTTCACTTTTTCGGCACGAGCTACGTCGCCCCCGGGCAAGGCCGCGATTCCGTGATGCCAGTGGCGGAGCGATGCGGCGTTGCCGATCACGTCGACGAAATCCCCCACCGGCTTGGACATCTCGAATGCCTCCGCCTCCAGCTTGAAGCCGATGTGCTCCTCCTGCCCGGATCCAGCGATCTCGCTTATTCGCCGTCAAAAATCTATCCGTATTTTTTGGCCGATCGCCCCATTCTCGCGATTGTTTTTCATGACAGCGTGCTCGAGCGCCTTGTCCATGAGTTGTCTTGCGCGTTCACCGTCGCCATGACTGAGCACGGACCGAAGGAGAAGGCTCATGCGGCCTTGGAGGATTTCTTCGATCTAGCGTTGGCCGCGTTTCCTCCGGGCTCGCTGCCGGCAAAGAATCAACACTACTTCGACGAACACTTTCTGGCTGAAAATCTTACCCGCGTCCAAGCTCGGCTGTTCGAGCGCGCACTTGAACACGTGGCGGCCGCGACATGAACGACCCGGAATTACCGCCTCCTGAGGGAACGACCGAACCAAACGGCACTCCAGTGGGATTTGGCCCGATTGCGTCCAGTTCCATTGGAACGCGCTCGGGTTCGGGCAGGCTTTTTACCGCGGGACTCGTCGCAACCGCCGCGCTCCTGTTCTATTACGCTTTCACCGCCAAGGTCGAAGACCCCATTCACCTCTATCTTGGATTGATGATCATTGTCGGCGCCATGTATCCCGCTCTGCAATGGGCTCGGCGCAAAGACGACCGCTTCCCGGTATTCGAGGTCCTGATGCTCACATGCGTCAACACCTACGCCATTCCGCTGCTCAGTGGGCAACACGAACTCCAAGGGTATTCCAACGATACGATCACGAGCGCCGCTTTTGGCGTGCTGCTCTATCAAATGGTTTCAATCACGGTCTATGCAACGACGCGAGGCCGGCCCAAAACCACCTCCACTTGGACGCAGGAGGTCATCACTCACAGCGTCACCGACTACCTGGCCATCGGCATGATGATTACAACCGCCTATACGATCATCAACCTGCTGACTAATTGGATTCCCTACGATCTCAATGGGCCAATCCGTGCCGTTTGCTATGGCATCGGCATCATTAGTACCTTCATCCAAAGCCGCATGTGGGGCCAAGGCACGTTTCCGCACTACCGCAAGGCGGCCTTCGTCCTGCAGCTGGCGCTCCAAGTCATCTTTAGCTGGGCCGCTTTGTTTCTGATCGGCGGAATCTCCATCCTGGTCCTTGCATTGTTGGGCTACATTTCCGGAGGCAAAAAACTGCCGGTTCTCGCGCTTGCGATCGTGCTTCCCATTTTGGGCGTGCTTCACAACGGCAAAAGCCAGATGCGTGAAAAATATTGGGATGGCGGCGCGCCTTCGCCCACGCTCACCACGTTGCCCGCGTTCTTCAGCGAGTGGATTGAGTACGGACTGCATCCGGAGAGCGATGACGACCCGACCAAGAAGCGCCATGCGAGCAAGTTACTTGAGCGCACCTCGCTGTTTCACATCATGTGTCTCGTGGTTGATTGCACTCCCTCCCGCGAGCCGATGAGGGCGTGCAGGCGTCGGGGGCCGCGTCATCCGCCAAGAAAATTACGCATGATGAAGGGCAATCCAAGCACGGCCATGCAGGCCTGATAGAGTGAGCTGAGCCAGGCTGCCAGGGTAAGTTCGGATTGAAATGACCAAGCCATGAGGACCACGAGCAACAGCCCCGGGTAGG
>Ga0206960_1276_pt1 | contig 9590 bp, 8 predicted proteins | sample Alteio_BWOrgHeat_29_FD_153255 | JGI IMG/M metagenome (GOLD analysis project Ga0206960, IMG submission 153255) | Enriched cells from forest soil in Barre Woods Harvard Forest LTER site, Petersham, Massachusetts, United States -... | ecosystem: Environmental > Terrestrial > Soil > Temperate forest > O... | reverse complement strand
GGCTTTCATCTTTGTTTACGTGCTTACCGCACGTACGTTGTCTCGCACTTTACCTAAAGCATTAGATGCCTTAGTTTCCTGGATTGAATCTGATCTGTCCGATAAATCGGCTCCGCTTGCACCATTGCCATTCAAGGAACTCGAAGAACTGAAAGAAAAGATCTCTGAAGTACTTGAACGCCACAACAAGGAACGGGACCAGGCTGTGATCGGGCAGCTCACAAGCGGCATCATGCACGATATCAGAACACCTCTACATTCAGTTCTGAGCGCACTTTTCATCGTCGACCGCCAAGAGGTAGGCACCTCAAAGCGCACAATGGCCCTCGAGGAGCTCGCGCTAGCTTGTAAAGATCACATGCCTTTGATTGGTTTCCTCATCGTTGATCCATTTGTGGAAGGCCTCAACGTCAGATGCTTCGATAGCTCTTAGAGAAACTTGGTTACCCCGAATCATAAAGACCCCCGGTGCTGAGGCGCGATGGACTCCACTATTTGGAATTTCTTTGCGCCAGTTTTTAAGAGAACTAAACTCTTTTTCGGTGGCTTATTCGGCGACAACAGAAACTTTCCCGTGACGCCATTGAACGTTTGAAGAGAATTGAGTGAGTCTTCGACTCCTTCTCGCGTTAGGAACTTCGCCCGCACTAGAGCTTCCACCAGCAACATCGTCGAGTCGTATGCCAGGACTGCAGTATCGTTGGGCAACTTACCAAACCTCTTTCGGTAGGAAGCGACGAATGCTTTTGAAGTTGGGGACTGGAGGTCAGGATGCCAGTGAGAAGTCGAATATCCTGAGAATGTAGCGTCACCAAGGATTCCAAAAAATTCTTGACCGACATTTCCCCAGCCGTCTGCGCCCATAAAGGGTTTTTGAATTCCGGCCTTGGTGAGAGCGGCTATCACCCGAGCAGAAGTCAGTTCCTCGTCCGGAATTAAGGCGACATCAAAGTTCACGCCCTTAATCTGACTTGCCACATTCGTGAAGTCTTTGTCTTCCGCGAGAATTGGCAAATTGGAAACAATTGATCCTCCTAGTTTTTGGAATTCTTTTGAAAAAGCTTCGGCCAGGTCACTGCAATAGGCACAGTTAGCTGCGGGAAGGAGGATGGCTTTGCGCGCCTTCAAACGCGTCCATGCCGTTCGAGCCAACGTTTCCCCCATGAATGTATTGTCAAAGGAACCCATGTGAATATAGCGGCCAAATTGCCCAATTCTCGTAGCAGTTGCACTAGGAGTAAGCATTGGTAGCTTAGCTTGCTGATGAAGCGGTGCCGCTAGCAACGCATTTGAAGAATAGTTGTACCCCATCACCGCAACTACATCGGAGGCTATGGCCTGTTTTGCGGCATCGAGAACCTTAATGTCGCTCGTTCCATAATCAAAGTCTTTGGTCGTCACAACAATGCCGGCTTTGTTGAGTTTTGCCTGTGACTTTTCGAGAGCGAGGGTGACACCGCCCTTGAAGTACCCACCATAGGGATTTGAGGAGCCGTTGCTAATCTCTGAAAAGTTTGAAGCCAGTCCGATCTGGACCGTCTTTTGAGTAGAGGCAAATGTCGTTGCTGATATCAGAATACTGGTGAGGGTAAAAAGTGATCTCATGGAATAGCTCTCCTGTCTAAGATCCCCTGAAGTATTTCCCCTTTAACAAAACTGTCTTTGTGAGTGACGTGCCCGCGCAAAGTCCCATTGACTGTCAGGACTCCAATGATCGGCGTCACCAGCGATTCCGCAGCAATAGCCTTTTGCTGTTGAATGATTGCCGAGTCCGGCATCCAGTCGCAAAGAGTTCGCGATCTTTTAAATTCTTCTTCTGTAGACTCGGTAATTGCAACGAGTACAGGAATGTAGTGCCAAGAAAGTGTTTGCGTGATGGCTCTCAGCTCTTCCCGGTGCAGGCCATGCATTCGATCAAAGGAAATCTTCACAGTTGCTCCAGATATCGCTACCGCATCCAGCAGCGGTTTAAAGTCCTTGATGGCGGGCGGAAGTAACCAGCGTCCGTGCGTTTCGATAATTACACTTTCCGATACAGTCTCTAGAATGGATAGAATTTCAGCTAATTTTGGATGTCGACTTGGTTCACCACCACGAACAGCTACCGATCCCAAGCGATGCTTGAATTTAGATACTTCCTTTAGCAGGACGGTGGGATTCATAAACAGATGGGGAGAAGTCGCGAAGAGTTCGTCCGCGGGTCCTTTAGAAATAACATTTGGAGCGTAGCAGCCGACACATGCTCGATCACAAACCGAAGTCACTTCGACAATCAGGTCAGGCTTAAATGCTGGAATCCCTGAGATCATTTTCTGTCTCCGCTCCACCGCTGTTGGGATAGCCACACCCCAGCCATGACAATCAAAGTTCCGACAATCAAATCATGTCCAATGGTCTCACCGGCAACAGCAGCACCGATAAGAACGGCAGTTGGAGTCTTGATGTGCATGGTAGAGGCAATTTCCCTTGGAGAGGCCTTCGCAAGAGCAAAGTTCCAAATGAAAAAGCAAAATGCAGAACAGATGAAAGAGAGAAAGAAGAGCGCTGTCCATGATGAAGCGGTGCTGGTCTTGAAGATCCGCGCGAGAGAGTTTTCTTCAAAAGCAAATGCAGCTAGCGAGAGTTGCACGAATCCGAGCCCCATCGACCAAAACGTGAGGCTAGCTGAATCGAGACGGCCCGCGAGTTTTCTGGTAGCAATGACCGACAGTGCGAGAGAGATAGAGGCACCAAGAGTGAGTAGCGATCCACTCACAATAGATGAACCCCCGATGGATCCCTTTGAATTCAGCAGGAATACTCCGCCAAAAATTCCGATGACCAAAGCTATAGCTTTTGTTTGGGTGAACGTATCCTTCAAGAACAGATGTCCGAAGACGACCACAAATAGCGGAGAAGTAAGCATGATGGATGCCGACAGACCGCTTGATACGAATTTTAGGCCTGCGAGTTGAAGAGGATAAAGTAGACCAAACCCAGAGGTAGCAATGGCCACTACCCAGAGCCAGTCTCTGCGTGTTCTAGGGATTTGTAAGTCACGGCCAAAGAGCTTCAGACCAACAAGCATCAGCACGGTGGCTACCGCGAATCGGAGGCTTGCAGCGGTAAAGGGACCCCAGGCTGCCAGCGTGTATTTGGATGCCAAGAACGAGGCGCCCCACAACACATTGGCCAATACTGCGGCCCAAAGGCCGGGATTAAATACGTGACTTCGATCTTCTGCTGTAACTTCTTCGCTGCGAATAACTTCGATCGAAGTCAGTCCAGAATTTGCGACTGACTTCATATAACACCCCTAATGTCAGAGCGGTTTGTAATTTGAGACGTCGTACCCGTCAAGTGGTTATTTTAACTAAGATTTCTGTCTCAGCTGTGAGACAGATGTCTCAAGGCTGCATATCTGACGCAATAAGTCATGAATTTAATTGGCGAATTTTATTTACACAGCGTGGGTAGAAATAGTACGTCGTCCTACAACGCAGGACTTGGAAGGACGATGTAAATGGAGAATTTGTCTCGAACAGTTAGGTTCAAAGAAACCGATCTTGAGCTCATCGAAGAGTTTCTAAAAAAGAATCCATTTTTCGACTTCTCATCTCTTACGCGCCTCGCGGTTTTGGAATTTATCAAAAAGCCCACGCTCCAAATTACTCCGGTCGCGGCCAATGGTCGTTCACCCGAAGCAAGGGAGCAGTAAATGGACTTACACACAGACGGTTTGATGACGACACAAAAGGCAGTGTTTCAAACCGAAAACGAATTTAGAAATGCGGGTCCAATTGAACAGAAGATGCGCGCTGTCTTGTCTCGACTGAAAGATTGCAAGTATCCGGACACTTTCGACTGGAGCGTCTACGACAAAATTTCCGCCAGATTTGGAGATACGCCTCCTCGAGGAGGTGTCGTGTTTAAGACCGGGCTCAAACTAGCAAACCATCATTCCAGCTGTGTTAAATGTCACTACGCATTTGAACTAGATAGCTATGGCCGTGGTTGTGTGCACGACTGTTCCTACTGTTACGCAAAAGAGGCGTTGACCGCTCACGGTTATTGGAACAACCCAATGCCGTTCCCAGTCGACCTGTCCGAGCTCAGAAAGATTTTCTTTACGGTATTTGAGTCGAGCAAAGCATCCAAATGGCGACCAATTTTAGAGAAACGAGTACCATTACGCCTTGGTTCAATGAGCGACTCGTTTAATTGGTCAGACAGAAAATACAAGGTGAGCCACGAAATTTTGAAAATTTTGTCCTTCTATGACTATCCATACATTGTTTTCACTCGATCTGATTTAGTCGCGGAAGACGAATATCTCGAAATCCTAAGAAAAGATTTGGCGTCGATACAGTTTTCAATAAGCGGTGGCAACGAAGCTCTTACAAGGAAAATTGAACCTGGTGCACCCTCCGTGGAACGTCGTCTTCGGGCTTTAGAAAAACTCGCAAATCACGGCATCTGGACTACTGTAAGGCTGAATCCTTTTTTTCCGATGTATCCCGATGGATACTTCACGGATCAGAAATATATTCAGGAACGATTCGGTCCAAACGCCGTGGTTCCGAAGTTCGATCTGTTTGATTGGGGATTCATTTCTCAACTTAGAGACGCAAAAGTGCCAAGCGCTTTGGCTGGAGTAGTTAGACTGTCTCCAGTCGCAATTAAAGCGATGGGTCGTGCAACCGGCGTCGATCTTACCCAGTTTTATAGGCCCGAATTTTCAAAAGGGAACTTCGACAGACGCTATTCTGAACAAGAAATTGCCTACTACTACAAACGACTTCAGGTCGAGTGTTTCAAAAATAAGATTCGCTTCAATACGTGCTACATCGGAAATGGAACGAAGGACTATTATCAACATCAACCTCTGTGGACAAACCGATCTGACTGTTGCGACGCAAAGGGGAATGTCGCTGCCTTCCGCGAATCAAGCCAAGGCATTTCATGGGAGGTGAGAGCTCAACATGCCACAGACAAGGCGTCGGCATTGGCAACTCAGCAACAAGAAAAATTGGATTCAGCGACTTATGAATTGCCGAAAGTCGAATTTTCTCAACCCGGCCTCAGAATTGTTCGAGATGCGCCGGAGATTCTCGATGCGGAGATCACTTGAATACGTCGAAACGAATCAATGGATTGAACGTTCAATGGCCTTGGAGTCAGTTGCTTCTTAGTGGAAAGAAAACAATCGAGACAAGAAACTATCCGATACCAGCGAAGCACCTTGGTGTTCCAATTGCACTGATAGAAACCCCTGGTAAAAAAGGAAAGGCGGTTGGAGCCGTTTCCAAATCCAGAATTATCGGCGTAGTCATTTTCTCTGAATGCTACAAGTATGCGGACCGCGACGCATGGCTAAAGGATTTCAAAGGGCATCGGGTAGCCCCAGATGATTCCGATTTTGCATTTAAAGATGGAATGGAAAAGTGGGCATGGGTTGTTAAGTCCGTTGCAAAGTTGAACAAGCCTATTGCGCCGCCAAATCCAAGAGGAATCGTATTCTGCAGCGGTTGTAGAATTTAAGCTGCCTTTTTTCTAGCGCCTTCCGATAGAGTCTGCAGCGGCCATCCGCCCGCATCTTTTATCGTGCTTTCAATACTATCTACCACTTCATCAGTACGGACTAGAGCTTCGACAATTTTCTCGAACTGATTAATATCTGAGAATGTGAGTTTGTGTCCCCTGCGGTACTTTAACCACTTATCTAAGACTTGGTAACCTCCAATCGTGTGCGCAAAAACTTCCTCAGGGATGTTTCCAAAGTACTGTTCTTTATTAATATAGAGCCGTCGATTTTTGGCATCGAATTTTACGGTTGAAATCTCATTCGTGCCTTTGACTGGGTAATCGGTTTTCCCGCCGTCCAATCTGTCATCCTTCAATAGGTGCAGGTCAATAAGCTGCTGGCCGTATTTTGCCAGCTTTTTGAAAAGACTCTTGTCAGACGTTAACTGAATGCGGGGATAGTCTTGCCTGATCTCGTCGTGGTACTTGGTGCGGAAAGAAGGAGAGTGAAAGCAGGCGTAGCAATAGTTCAGAAATGTCATTGCCGTTTCGTCATTGCAATCGCCGCACATATCTTCAATGTATTTTTTTGCATCGTCAGAAAGGTTAAGAGTTTTCTTGAGTTTTCCTTTTGCATCTTCTTCAAATCTGAATAGAGGAAAGAGGGTTGATTGAGTTGTGGATTCTCCAGCCTTGGTTTCCATCAAGCTGTTGGTTACAAAAAAATGATCCATTGTCTGTGACTTGTTGCTACGCGCGGAAATGAGGCCAATATTCTCACCACTCACCATGTGATTCATGATCGCATCTCTGGGATTGCAAATGAAACCCTTCATGTTTCCTGTGTAGTAAGTCCAGCGAGTGTCAAATGGGCGATATGTGATCGGCTGTAGTCGGTCTTTAGAAAGTCCGGATTTTCTTACATCCTTCTGAGCCCAATCTATCTGCCAATCCCGATTACCTCCCAGGTCCCATTTTTCTTTAGCTTCGGATGGCGTCATATCAACGAATTCTCTTATGGTTTCCCACATAGAGTCTTTGGAGAACTGAATCGAGAGAGAATCGCACGCGGTAACCATTCCAGAGTTATTCAAAGGGAAGATATCGGTAATCTTTGTGCCAGTGTAATATTCTTTTGAAAGCGAATGGTTCTGATGCGTGAAAGTATAGAATGGCGTGATTGGCTTAACTTCTTTAAATGGGGTTGAATCAAAGCCATTCTTCAAGAGCCAATCGAATTTTGATTTTCGTGATCCCCAGAGATCGTACCTAAAGACTTTCGCCAGCGTCGTGACGTTTTTACCTCTGTTTTCGTGGCGTACCATGAAGCAGATGTTAGTCCCTTGCTGAATATCAAATACATTTTCGTCTGATTTTCCGTCCGGTGAGAGCTCTTTCTTTTTTTTGTTTCCATGCAAATCGAGAATATAGATTTCATCAAAATCTTTTAGAATCGCATGTCTCATACCTCGGAAGGTAGGATTATCGAGGAAACCATGGTTTGTAATAAAACCTAGAATTCCATGTCCGGTCTGCTCAATTCTCCATTGGGCGAATCTCATGAACTTAACATAGTCATCGTTCAGCCAATGTTTCTTTTCGTTAATTGGTTGACCGTCTACCTCAAAATAGCTCGCAACCTTTTTATTTGTGAGATTATCAAACCCCTTCAGCAATCCTTCGATCCAGGGATTTTTGTTTGCGGAGATCCCGCTATAGGGAGGATTTCCGACAACCACCATAATTGGCCGATCTCTTTTGATTGAGGCAGCTGCGTTTGCCTCCTCAGAAATCCAGTCGGCGAAAAGGACTTCACTTCTTTTGGCTGTCTCCTCAAGAGTATTGGTCAGGAAAACACCAAGGCGCTGATCGCGTTCAAAAGTGTATCCAGTTTTCTGAAGTTGAATACCTAGATTTAGATGTGCCACTGCATATGGTGCCATCAAAATCTCGAATCCAAAAATTCGGTCCATGAGCTTTTCGGAGACATAGGAGTCCCAAGTACCTTTTTGAACACGCGAATGAATTGTTTCAATTACCTTATGTAGGAAGGAACCTGTTCCGAGGGCTGGATCTAAAACGAGTGTCTTGTCATCAGCCAAACCTTTTTTTCGGTCAAATTTTGAGACAAGTAGGCTGTCCAGCGATCTCACCATGTAGTCAACAATTGGATCGGGCGTGTAAAATACACCCATTTCCTTTTTAAGTTCTGGATCAAACGCTCCTAGAAATGATTCATAGAAGTGTATTACCGCATCGTTTTTTCCTTGAGTCCCAAATTCCTCCAAAATTTTTGCAATGTCGGTTTTTTTGAGTAGATCGACGATATCGTCTACTGCACCGACCAAACTTTCGGGTAGATTGTCGTCGGCGAACTCGCGGAACAACTTTCTAAGAAATGGATTCGTCTTCGGGAGGATGGTGGAAGCGGTTCTTCTGCTGAATTCTCCCTTCCCATCGTAGTGAACGCGGGCAGCAAAAAAGCCATAGGCCAATGTCTGCGCGAACATATCGGCAAATTTGTCTTCGTCTAGATCAGCGATCAGCACCTTCTGGAAAGCAATCATTAACTTGTGCAAATGAGCAGAGTCATCTTCAGCGTCGAGTTCCTTTTTTACTAGTTTGCGAATCTGTCTGGTCAGAGACGCCAGTCGATCGGCGAGTTCTGCTGAGTTAGAAACTGAAAAAGCGTCTTCGAGTAGAAACTCCTCGAAGAAGGTTTGCAAGTCTCGGCCGTCGGTGTCTGAGATTGCAATATCTGCCTTTGTGGCCTTTCCAATTCTGACCTGCGAACGAAGCTTCCCTTTTACATAACGTCTGAATTCAAGATAATCGGTAACAATCAGATTGGGATAAGCCTCACAGTAGCGTGCAATCTGATTCGAGTCGGCGACCTCGTCGAGGTCAATATTGACATCTTTAGTTTCCACGTAACCCAATGGCGTGCGTGCTTTCGTGACCACGAAGTCAGGTTTATTTCGCGCGTTTGGATTTTTAAATTTTCCCTTTTGACCGGGCTCATTTGTTACACGTATCTCCGATCCAAAGCTTCGTATGAAGCCTTCAAGAGCGGCCCGATAGGTGTGCTCAGTTGCTTCTCCTGTTGAGAAGTGGGTTTTTAGCTCGGATACGTACGTCTTAAATGCGGATGTGCCTGACTTTGCCATAGTATCGACTTGTCGGCGCACCTTCCTACAAACATGAGAGTAACCCCATGGATTCAAAGCCAAAGTCGAGTGTTTTTCTGGCCACAATGCATCAACCGTTACTTACTGACCTTTTTATCGTCATGGTTTTGGCGAAAATTTCACGATAAAGGTCGGTTCAGAAAAAGTTCCGCGTTGTCGATTAGTTCGAGATGGCAAGAGTACGCTACCTTTCAAAAAGTCGATTTAAATTGGCCTCGGAATGCCCTACAAAACTTTTCTTTACTGGCAAACCTGAGTACGGCAACAACAACTTGGACAATGCCTTTCTGGAGGCCTTGGCTGAAGGTGGCTTTCAAGTTGGCGAGCTAGCAAAGCTCTATTTCCCAAACGGTCACGAAATCGACACGCTTGATGCTGACGAAGCTGTAAAGAGAACAACTGAGCTTCTGTCCCAAGATAAAGTCACGATTTACGAGCCCGCATTCATTTTTGGAAAGTTATTGGTTCGAGTGGATGTGCTCGTTAAAACCGGTAAGTCAATACAGCTCGTGGAAGTAAAAGCGAAGAGTTTCGACAAATCTGAGAGCCCCTCTGAAGTTCCGGGCTTCGGCGCGATGTCGTCCTCAGTCAGGTCTTTGATAAAATAGGTCCCATCGAACAACAGATCTTCTGTCTTACGAAAGTTCCAAATTTCAAAAATCATAGGCTGCTGGAGTTCCGCGTCGCTGAGTTTCGCTGCAGTTTTCCAGCAAAGATCAAACCCACTCTTGGCCCCCTGTGCTTTCTGTTCACTTGAAATTCTGAATTCACAGCCTTTGCATGAGGTGGAAGGGACGGGAGGAATCATCCTATCCTCGGAATAGGCGGATGCTAGAAAATCCACATGCTCCGAAAAGGTGCGACCTTCCGCATAGGTCGCCTCATGAATCAATTTGATTT
>Ga0206960_1275_pt1 | contig 9729 bp, 7 predicted proteins | sample Alteio_BWOrgHeat_29_FD_153255 | JGI IMG/M metagenome (GOLD analysis project Ga0206960, IMG submission 153255) | Enriched cells from forest soil in Barre Woods Harvard Forest LTER site, Petersham, Massachusetts, United States -... | ecosystem: Environmental > Terrestrial > Soil > Temperate forest > O... | reverse complement strand
TGTATTTTAGCAAGTTTCTCGGTTTGTGCTTTAGCAGACTGATCTTCACGAATTTGCCGAACTTGTAGGTAGAGTTGCTCGAGAGCTTTGTTGGTTTCGGTTCGATTTGTTTTTTGCGAAGCAGGCCTTTGCCTGTATCCGCCGGTGTCTTTCATATACGGAGTTCGATCAGCGGCTCCGCCAAAAGTAGAGGTGACGTTTGTGCCACAAGCCATGTCAAAAGTTCCCCAATCGGGTTGAAAGAGGATTTCTTCTTTTCCGCCGACCTTCCACCTTACGATACATTTTTGAAAAGTCAGAACCAGAGTCTTGCCTTCTTTTTCGAGAGTTTTAATGAGTTCACCTTCGACTTGAACACCTGAGGTGAAAGTAAGCTGAGAAGACTGCCCGGATTTGAAACCGAGTGCCGAGAGGTCTTTTTCAGTGATTTGTGAAGCAGGCACTGTTCTTCCATCATGAAGACGAATCAGCCCGATCGGTGTTCCAAAACCTAGGTTGTGGTATTTGGCCCCGTGCCCATCAAGTTCTTTATCATGAAATGAAAGTTGAGAAGGGCCTTGGTATTGAAGGTAAGCGAGGTTTCCTTTTTCGTCTTTCTTGATGCTAGCGAGTGTTGAGCTGATTTGAAGCCCAGAATCCAGTACGGTTGTTGTACAGATTGCAGCTTGTTTTGCTTTTTCTAAGGCTTCTAAGCCCCCACGTTTAAACGCCATTCGATCTGCAAACTCATCGAGCACGCGAGTGAGTGTTTCAAAATTTTCTGTGACATAGAGTTGAGGTTGGGGTCGAGTGATGTCGTAACCCATGTCGACGCAGTCAACGGTCAGAGGCAGTTTCGCGACTTGATCTGAAAGGCAGTGGTAACTTTCACTCACTGAAGAAAGAAGACCGGCTCCGTAAATGAGTCGCTTTTTTGAATTTCCAATCAGGCCATATTCGATCGTCCACCAAGCCATTCGCGAAAGCTGTGCAGCCTCGCTGACGTGATCTGACTCGGCAAGCGCCTTGTCGAGTCTGGCTTGTGAGGCAGCAATCATTTCGACAGTAGATTTAGGGTCTTCTTTGACATCTGAGAGGTCACGAATCGCTTCATAAATATCAATGTCGTGTTTTGAAAAAATAGCATTGCGAGCCACTTCACCATAGTTGCGAAGGTAGTGTCTGTATTCGGGATCAGCGACGATGGGCGCATGACCCGCAGCTTCATGCACGATATCAGGCGCTGGGGTATAGGCTAAGTGATCGAGTTGTCGCATGTCGCAGCCGATGACTAAAACTCCGAGAGACTGAAACTCAAGAAAAATAGCGGGTGGAATAAATCCAACAACAGCAACGGCTCTCCATCCAAAACGGCGCAGGCAAGAATCCATTTCAGAAATGAGTGGAATGCGCTCTGTTGAAATACCGGTTTCGCGCAATCCATCGAGGTATTTTTGGTGAGCATGATCTTTAAAATAAGCCTTAGAGACATGCATAATGAATCGCCAAGAGGCATGGTCGATTGCCGTATAGAGATTCGGATTTTGTTCCGTCACATAGGGCATGAGGTGTTCAGGGATTGGATCTGTTACCGGGTGGTTTTTTCTGAAAGGCGTCATCACTGAAATGCAGCTTACTTTCGCGCGTGTCGATTGCCAAGTCATCTGAAGGGGGTTAAAACAAAGATTCATGACGCAAGAACCCAAGACAAGACAAGAGCCTGAACACAAGGGGTCACTCTGGACTCATCCTTATATGCTCTATATTTGGATCACAGCGGTGCTTTTCGCGATTCTTTTGTTTATGGGGTGGCTCGGCTGGAAGAATGGTTGGGTAGCCAATTCAGGGGGTTGATGATTTAGCCTAGTTGGGTGTTTTATTTGCCTGCGCCATTGCTGTTTTTCTAATACTCAAACAGCGTTGCCGGTCTTGCCGAGTTTTCTTGAGACTTTGAAGTGCTGCAGGTGAGAGCTCAGGTGAACTATTGATGAAAGCTTCAAGTCGATCAATGCTTTTTTCATCGCAAGTTGTAGGGGCCATGAGTTTAGCAAAAAGTGTAACAAACTCTGTGCTTTTAGATTGAGAGATTTTAGGCAACAGTCGAAAGTAACGGTCTTGAAAGTGCTTTTTGAAAGAGTCTTGATCCCGTTTAAAGAAACCTGACATGGCTGCGTTATACTCTTCCATTTTTCGAGTCATGCTTGGACTGATCAACTCGTTAAACCACTGTTCTTTGATTTCAAGCAAAGGCTGAGAGACCTCTGCGCTGATGGCATGAAGTAATCCTGCATGGCTTGTGTCTTTTTTAAGCAGGTCTTCGCGCAACGGCTCGCACATCGCAGGGTCGTAGGTACAGATTTGTTGAATCACTTTCCACTTTCGATCAATGTCGAGAGCAAAACCTGTAAAGGAACGGCCTTGCTCTATGCTCTCAGCAAGTTCATCGAGGGTTTCTGATGATCGAGCGATATCGACAAAGGTATCCCAGTATATCTTTTGAAGATCACCACCCGGCTTGGCATGACGAAGTAGGCTGCGCAGGGTGTGTTCAATTTTTTCAGCGGCATCGGTTCTAAGAATATCTGACTCATCGTTTGTAAGGTAGTCGAGGCTTTGAACGAGTGTTCCTAAAATGGGTTGAATCAGCTCTTCTTCTTTTTCATGATTCAAAATGAGTTCTGCTGTTTTTAAATATTCTAAAACACTAAGACGACTGGTGAGCACTTCGCTCCACAAGGTCTGATAGAGCATTTTACGAACAAACGGATCATCAAACTGAGCGGCGTGTTCTCGAATAAATAGAATCGAAATATCGTTCCAGTTGATTTGGGCGTAGTCCTGATCTTGTTCGTTGATCAAAGTGAAGGCTGGGCATGTTTTTCCTGTTAATTCTGGTAATTCGGCTTCTGGACCGATGATTGAAACTTCTGTTTTTTGTAAAAGCTGGGGCTTGTTTGTTTTAGGATGCAAGCCAAACAGGCTGATGAGTACGCGTTGAGGTCTAAGGGTCGGAGGTGTTTTTAAGTCGGTTTGTTTTATAGACCAGTGAGTGATTTTTCCGTCCATACAGTCAGTTTGAGCTTCTAAGTGGTTGACACCCGAAGTGCTGAGCCAAAGCCGCGCCCACTCTTGCAAAGGCATGCCACTTGATTTCTCTAGAGCCTCAATAAAGTCTTTGAGTTCAGCATTTTTGAGAGCGTGATCTTTTAGATAGGCTTGAACACCCTGTTTGAACTTTTCAACTCCAATAAAAAAAGAAAGCTGTTTGATTGCGGCGGCACCCTTCACATAGGTGATGTGATCAAATAAAACCGCGACATCGCTTGTACTCTGCACATGAGCGCTGATCGGGTGTGTGGTGGCCTCTTCATCTTCTAAATACGTTCCTTGTTTCACTCCGTAGAGACCGTGCCAGGCCTCGGTGAATTCAGTGGCTTCAGCTAATGCCAGTGTGCCCATGTAAGTGGCGAAAGACTCATTTAACCAGAGATCGTTCCACCAGCGAGGCGTGACAAGGTCTCCAAACCATTGATGTGCGACTTCGTGTAAAATAACTCCGGCACGTTCGCGTCTCGCCTGTCGAACCATTGTCGTTCGAGGAGCGAAGCGCTCAGCAAAAGTGATGGCGGCCACATTCTCCATCGCTGAAAAGCCTACAAAGTCGGGTGCAATCACGAGGTCTAGTTTTTTGAACGGATAAGTGATTCCGAAAAACTTTTGATAAAATTTCAATCCAGCTTTTGTAATTCGAAACCACTCTGAAGGCTCGACATAGCGACTCAAGGAGCGCCGAGAGTACAGGCGTAGAGGAATATCGCCCGCAGTTGAGTTCCAAACCATGTAGGGTCCGGCGACGATTGAAAAAAGATAGGTGCTGATGGGAGCCGTTTTTTGAAATTCCCAGATACGAGTTTCAGGGAGCTCTTCTTCGCCTCCTTTCACGGGTTGGGGGGCGACAGCTTTGATTTTTTTCTCGGGTGCTGCTGAAGCAATAAGCCATTCTTTAGGAGCCTCTACTTTTAAATCAAAAGTTGCCTTCAGATCGGGCTGATCAAAGCATGGAAAAACTTTATTAGCACTGAAGGGTTCAAAGTCTGAATGAAGGTAGACTCTCTGGTCTTCTGGATCACTAAAGCGGTGAAGGCCTCCGCCAAAAACAGTGTAAGAAGATTGATATTCTACAATGACTTCATTCTCTCCAATTTTTAGTTGATCAACGGGTAGAGGAATCTGATTGTCACTCAAAGGGGCTAGGGCTGGATTGCCGTTGATGGTGAGTGAAGAGACTTTGCTTCCGCGAAAGTCAAGAGCCAGGGTTTCTGGTTTTAGTTTGAGACTGAAATTAATTTTAGCTTGGCCAGAAAAGTCGAGCAGGTCTTCAACAAATTTAAATTCAAGTTCATATCGAACATTTTCTAGCGAGTTTGCGCGTTGGAGTGCCGTGGCTTCATTGAGCGCGTATTCTTTTTCTGTGTTTTTCAGAGCAGTAGGAGAAGGGAGGGGGGGCGTATTCTGCGGGGCTGATGCACAGGCGAAGAGCAAGATGAGAAAGGGGCTGAAAAAAAACGGGAACCTCTGAGGCATGCCCCTAGAATGTCGTGCGGGACTGTGCTTTTCAAGGAATGAATCAATGGGAATATTTGTGAATGCGGCGGTGCGTTAATGGTGAGAGGTGAGAGAGGCTGTAACCACCCCTCTCACCTCTCTGATTAAAATCGCCAAAACCATCGGGCGATTTCTTCGTTCATCATTTTTCTATGAACGACTTTTTTTTCACTTAAACCCGGCTGCAGCCGGATGGACCAATAACGAAGGTATGCAGTCCAAACCTTGCGTGCACTGATCAAGCTCCACTTCAGTAGTGGAGGTGGTTTTGAGGGCAATGTTTTAATCCATTGCGCTGGATAAGTGAGAGCCAAGCTTACAAGAAGCACAGGTTTCGTTTGTTTCACATGATAAGACATAAAAATCCCTTTCCTTGAAAATCAAAGAAGAAAACTCCAAAGCCTGGAGCGGGCCTTAAACCACTACGGGTCTAAATCTTGTTAAATTTAAATGAGGCTTAATTTTTTAGATGATGGGTCAGACAGAGGCCGGGCATGCGCCGCGGTCGGAGGCCCGAGTTCTCATCTGGTATTGAATTTTTGAAATCATCAGGTCTCCTTTCTGTTTACTGGCCGGTTACTACTGCTTTTGGCCGATTTTCGTTCGCTTTTTACTCAAGGAACGCTAAACAGAGTCTTAGATTAAGGGCATCTGATAAGTTTTTCAACTTATTTTGATAAAGAATTAAAGAAAAGACAGAATCTAAATGAAAAATTTTACACTCTCAGTACCAACACCCGTCAACGAACCGATTTATGCTTACGCACCGGGTGATGCGAGGCGTGAATCACTTGTTCAGCGTCTAAACACCATGGCGGCTGAGAAAATAGAAATTCCTTGTGTGATAGGTGGCAAAGAAGTTCGCACAGGCAATAAAAAAACAGTTGTGATGCCTCATGATCATGGGCACGTACTGGCCGAATTTCATCTTGCGGGTGAGAGTGAACTTAGGGCGGCCGCACAAGCTGCGTTAGCAGCGAAAGCTAAATGGGAAAACCTACATTGGAGTGAGAGAGCTGCGATTTTTCTTAAAGCCGCCGATCTCTTGGCAGGCCCATGGCGTGACACACTCAATGCAGCCACGATGCTGGGTCAGTCTAAGAGTGTGTATCAGGCCGAGATTGACTCAGCTTGCGAGCTGATTGATTTCTTGCGGTTCAATGTTTCTTTCTATCAAGATCTGCTCAAGCAGCAGCCGATCTCATCGCCCGGAGTTTGGAATCAGCTTGAGTATCGAGCTCTCGAAGGGTTTGTGCTTGCGATCACTCCGTTTAACTTTACGGCGATCGCGGGCAATCTTCCAGCGGCGCCAGCTATGCTGGGAAATACTGTTGTCTGGAAACCTTCAGACACTCAGGTGCTTTCGGCTTGGTACACGATGAAGCTTTTTGAAGAAGCAGGATTGCCGCCTGGAGTGATAAACTTTGTTCCTGCGGATGGGCCCCTCACGGGTCGCACGCTTGTTTCGCACCCCGATCTTGCTGGCATTCACTTCACCGGTTCAACCAGTACGTTTCAAAGTCTTTTCAAATCAGTCGGTGAAAACATTTCTCGCTACAAAACTTACCCGCGGCTCGTCGGTGAAACCGGTGGAAAAGATTTCGTCTTTGCACACGCTTCAGCAGACGCAGAAGCGCTTTCGACAGCGCTCATTCGAGGAGCATTTGAGTATCAAGGCCAAAAGTGTTCTGCGGCCTCTCGAGCCTATATTCCGAAATCTCTGTGGGCTAAAGTTCAAGATCGAATGATTTCTGAGATTGCGACCATTCGCCTGGGCGATGTACGCGACTTCAGCTGTTTTATGAATGCCGTCATTGATGCGCGCTCTCATCAGAAGGTCTCGGGTTACTTGGATCACGCAAAGAATGCATCTGATGCTCGAATTCTCACCGGTGGTAAAGCACGAGGCGAAAAGGGGTTTTTTGTTGATCCCACAGTAGTGCTTACAACAAATCCAAAATTCAAAACCATGGCAGAAGAAATCTTTGGCCCCGTATTGACCGTCTATACCTACGATGAAAAAGACTTTGAGCAGACTCTAGATCTTTGTGACGCCACTTCGCCCTATGCATTGACAGGTGCGATCTTTGCGCAAGACCGTCAGGTTTTGGTGCAGATGAGCCAGCGGCTCAAAAACGCGGCAGGTAATTTCTATGTGAATGACAAGCCCACAGGCGCAGTGGTGGGGCAACAGCCGTTTGGAGGAGCGAGAGCTTCAGGTACAAATGATAAAGCCGGTAGTCCGCTCAATCTGTATCGCTGGCTTTCACCGCGTACGATTAAAGAGACGTTTAATCCGCCGAAGGATTACCGGTATCCTTTTTTAGCGAAATAGAACTCAGTCGAGGCTTAATCGCTGAAGTGCTGCTTGAAGCTGAGCCGCCATATTGGGGTCTTGGCGGTGCATGCGACGAAGTAGAGATTCGCGAAACTCAGGGTCTGCGGTTCTCAGCATGTCGATCACTTGCTGAAAACCATCCACACGAACGCCACCGTCTGCCGTTTTTTTAGGAGCCGATTCTTGTTTCTTCACTGGCTTCTCCATATCTTGAGCAGATGTTCTGCCGTTTCTCAAGTACGTCATTTTCTTTCGATCTCCGATTGTTTGCGGGCTGCTTTTCTAGATTGCTCGTGGAGGGTTTCCGTCGAGGCTTGAAGCTGTTTCTGAAGTTCTGCGACCTGAGCGTCAGAGCTTTTCTTAAATTCTACTACGCGCTGTTGTTGAGATTGGCGTATTTTCTGAACTTCTTTATCGCCATTCTCTTTTTCTTCTTCAATCTGCGCATCGTTTTGCATTCGGCGTTGGTGAAGGCTTTCTTCCAGGCGTTCAGCCTCTTGAGAAATATGAACTTCGTAATCTTGCTGCAGGTGTTGCATGCGATCGTTGTAATCTTCGTTCAGACGTTGAATCTCGTTACGCTTACGCGTTTCAAGATCGTGAACTTCGATTTCATTTTGATGCTCAAGGTTCGCCCGGTAGTTTTGCAACTTCAGTTCGTCTTGAGTGCTGGACTTTAAAGAGGCGGTCATCCTGAATCCCTCTCCTTATATATAAGGATCGCGGATACGACGCTGTTAGCCAAGAGGCAGAATTTGCCGAGTCGCTTGCCGCAATCGCCCGGCGGCGTTAGGCTTGGGCCATGGCTGAAACACTCTATATATTATCAGGCAAGCGAACCCCCTTCGGCGCCTATGGTGGATCTCTCAAAGACTGGAATCCTTCCGATCTTTCTGCTGCGGCGGGTCGAGCAGCGCTCGAACAGGCTGGGGTTTCGCCCGAACAAATCCAACACGTTATTTTAGGAAACGTTCTTCATTCTGCAGGCGACAGCATTTACACACCTAGGCACATGGGGCTGAAGCTTGGGGTTCCAAAATCTGTTCCAGCTTTAGGGATCAATCGCCTCTGTGGTTCGGGTTTTCAAACGGTGATCGAGGCCTATCATCAAATGTTGGCAGGCGACACCGACTGCGCTCTCGTGGGCGGAGTTGAGAATATGAGCCTTGCTCCCTATGTTTTGAAAAATGCTCGTTGGGGCATGCGCATGGGTCATTCAGAAGTCACCGACATGATGACCGAAGCGCTCACCGATAGTTTTGTTCAGATCCCGATGGCAATCACCGCAGAGAACCTGGCTGTTCAATATAAAATCTCTCGAGAAGAGTCAGATGCATTTGCATTGCGCAGTCAAACGCTTGCTGCAGCGGCAGTAAAAGCGGGTCGCTTCAAAGAAGAAATCGCCCCTCTCGAAATCAAAGATCGAAAAGGCGGCATCACGAAACTCGATCGTGATGAGCATGCACGACCTGAAACAACCATTGAAACTTTAGCTAAACTCAAAGCCATCTTTAAAAAAGATGGCGTTGTCACCGCAGGCAACGCCAGTGGCATTGTTGACGGAGCAGCGGCTCTCGTCGTTGCGAATGAAAAATTCACAAAACAGTCAGGCGCTAAACCCCTCGCTCGTTTGGCTGGGTATGCAGTAGTGGGTTGCGACCCTACAATTATGGGAATTGGCCCAGCCCCCGCAATTCGTGAACTGCTCAAACGAACGGGTCGTACTTTGAATGAGATCGATTTGATCGAAGTGAATGAAGCCTTTGCTCCTCAAACGATTGCGGTCGAACGAGAACTCAAATTAGATCGAGAAAAATTAAATGTGAACGGTGGAGCCATTGCAATTGGCCACCCCCTCGCAGCAAGTGGGTCTCGCATTACGATGCATGTTCTTTATGAATTACGAAGGCAGAAAAAACGTTGGGGAATTGGTTCGGCCTGTATTGGTGGCGGTCAAGGAATCGCGCTTCTGATCGAAGCGCTTTAAGAATACTTAGGAGAGAAAAATGTCAAAACCACAAACATTAGAATTAGATTTTTTAGGTCAAAAAGTTATTTTGAAATCAGAGGGTGATCCTGAAATCGTTCAAGAAGCGATCGATGTGGCGAGCCTCAGACTGAAAGATGTCGCACGTCGCACGCCTGGAGCCGCTTCACACCAAGTCGCTCTTTTGGCGTTGCTTGATCTTGCAGAAGAATATGTCAGGTCTAAGCGCCGAGCTTTTGATCATAAGAAAAAACTCGAAAAACGGGCTCAAGACCTCATTCACTTGGTTGATATCGGCTTGAAATGACCTTTGATTTGAGTGAGATTCGTCAGAAGTTAATCGCAACGAGAAAATCTCAGTTCCCAGCCGTGCGCGCTCAAAAGAACGAAGAGATCAACTCTCGTCTGAAACTTTTTTTTCATTCTTTGGGTTTGCCCTCGTCTTCAAAAATCGCTCTTTATCGAGGTAAGTCTGAAGAGGTAAGTTTAGAATCCTTCATTCAGCAGGGGTCGGGTCAGGCGCATGTGCTCTATTATCCTCGTGTGGTTTCAACTGAGCCTGCGCATTTTGAACTGATCAAAAATCCTCAAGGTTGGAAGTCAGGTCGTTTTGGTCTTCTAGAGCCCACGTTGGGCGAAGTGCTAGATGACGAAGATGCATTAGACTGTGTTTTTGTTCCCGGAGTGGCATTTGGTCCACAGGGAGAGCGAATAGGCATGGGTGTTGGCTTTTATGATCGCTTTTTTGAGCGTTGCCGAAAAGCCATTCGTATTGGGGTCGCTTTTGATTTTCAGATTTATCCGGGTTTGCCTCAAAACC
>Ga0206960_1274_pt1 | contig 9777 bp, 8 predicted proteins | sample Alteio_BWOrgHeat_29_FD_153255 | JGI IMG/M metagenome (GOLD analysis project Ga0206960, IMG submission 153255) | Enriched cells from forest soil in Barre Woods Harvard Forest LTER site, Petersham, Massachusetts, United States -... | ecosystem: Environmental > Terrestrial > Soil > Temperate forest > O... | reverse complement strand
CTGCGATTCGCGAATCACTTGAAAAGGCAGGCCTCGATCGAACTCTTTTAATGAGCTACTCGGCTAAGTTTCATTCTAAATTTTATGGACCGTTTCGTGCGGCCGCGGATTCTGCACCGAAGGCTGGGCTAAAAGATCGAGCGACTTATCAGATTGATCCGAGTCGACCGAAAGATGCCTATCTGTGCTCTAAAAGAGACGCAGAAGAAGGCGCAGATATTTTGATGGTGAAGCCTGGGCTCCCTTTCTTAGATGTTCTTTCTCAACTCTCTTTTAAAATCAAACTGCCTTGGGCTGTGTATGAAGTGAGCGGTGAATTTGCTGCGATCGAAGTTCTGGCTGAAAAGGGGCTGATTTCTGGGCCAGAGGCACACGTAGAAGCTTGGACAGCGTTTGTTCGCGCCGGAGCCTCGATGATTATTACGTATGGCGCCCGTTCGGCAAATCAGTGGCTAAAAAAATCAGGATAAGTTGAAACATGAATCAGACAAAATCTACCGCACTCTTTGAAAAGTCTAAAAAGGTATCTCCAGGGGGTGTGCATTCACCTGTTCGTGGTTTTAGGGGCGTGGGCGGTGTTCCACCCTTCATTCGTTCAGCAAAAGGCGTCGAACTTGAAGATGTTGATGGCAATCGTTACATCGATTTTTGTCTGTCGTGGGGTCCGCTGATTTTTGGTCACCAAGATCCAGAAGTCGCAGAAACCGTACATTCTGCACTGACCCGGGGTTGGTCTTACGGAGCAGCCGAGCCCTACTCGCTTGAGCTTGCAGAATTTATTACGTCACGCATTCCATGGGTTCAAAAAATTCGATTTGTGAATTCGGGCACAGAGGCTGTGATGTCAGCGCTTCGAGTGGCTCGTGCAGCGACCGGGCGATCGAGAATTTTAAAATTTGATGGTTGTTATCATGGGCATGCAGACTCGATGTTGGTTCGTGCGGGTTCAGGATTAGCTGAGATGGCAACCCCCGATAGCGCCGGAGTTTCAGCAGCTGTTGCAGGTGAAACCCTTGTTGCTCCGTTGAATGATCTCGAAGCCGTTCAGAAGATTTTTAATGAGCTGGGATCAGAGATTGCTGCAGTTATTATTGAGCCCTTACCTGCCAACAACGGGCTACTTCCACAGACCGAAACATTTTTAAAAGGTGTTGCGGATCTTTCTCGCAGATACGGAGCATTGCTGATTCTCGATGAAGTCATCTCGGGGTTTCGTGTGGCATTTGGAGGGATGGCAGAACTCACCGGTATTCAGCCTGATCTGGTGACTTACGGTAAAGTGATCGGCGGGGGTTTTCCTGTCGGCGCTTACGGCGGCAGTTCAGATCTCATGGATTTAGTGGCCCCTTCTGGTCCTGTTTATCAAGCGGGCACACTGAGTGCAAATCCGGTCGCAATGTGCGCAGGGCTTGCGATGCTGAAAAAACTCGACCGTGAAAAGCCATTTCAAGCGCTCGAGAAAAAAGTTCAAAAAATTTCAGAGCGTCTCAAACAGACCGCCAAGAAATATGGTGATACTGAGTTTTCAGTTCAAAGCCAGGGCTCGGTTTTTTGGTCTGTTTGTGGAGTCGTGAAGTCTGTAGACGGCGTCGTGCGATCTATTGATGCGATTCCATCGACTCAAAAAGAACGCTTCGCAAAAACCTTTCATGGCTTATTAGAGCGAGGCATCTATTTAGCGCCGAGTGGATTTGAAGTGGGCTTTCTTTCGACGGCACACACAGATGAGCATCTCGAACAGTTTTTTAATGCATTTGAGGCCACACTTAAAGACGGCGTAAAAAAATGACCGGCAAAGGTAAGATCACCACACTTCCGAATCGGCGATTAAAGTTCATGCTTACCGCAACAGGGCTTTGGGTGGCACTTGTCTTTGTGATGGTGGGCTGGTGGGGCGCACTGGTTTATCGGCAGGGCGATCGAATTGCAGAGCTCGAAAAAAGAGCGGGCGTTGCTGCTGTGCAGGCAGAAACGCACTGGGCGAAAACCCAGCGTATGCTGCTTTGGGAATCGATGACCCTTCTTTCATTGTTATTAGCAATCACCGGAGCTTTAGCCTGGCTTTATTGGCGAGATAGCCGGCGCTCTCGTTCACTGCAGGCTTTTTTTGCGTCTGTTACGCACGAATTGAAAACACCCCTCACCAGTATTCGACTTCAGTCCGAGACCATTGCCGATCACGGCTCAGATCCCGATTTAATTTCGCGCCTTCTTGAAGATACTTCGCGGCTAGAGTCGCAAGTTGAGCGCACATTAGAACTCGCTCGACTCGAGGGTGGCGGAGATGTTCTTTTACAGTCTCTTCCGGTCAAATCTTTTTTAGAGCGACTTTTCTCGAGCATTCAAAAACAATTTCAAGATCGCGTAAAGCTCGGCAAGCTCGAGCTTTCTTCTGATTTGATTTTTCAAGCCGATCAAACAGCATTGCAGGTCGTTTTTAAAAATCTAGTTGAAAATTCCATTCGTTACTCTGGAAAGCCCGTTGTTGAAGTGAGTCTTACGGGCCGAGCAGAAGGTGGGAAAATAAAAATTCATTATGAAGACAACGGAAAGTCAACACAACCCGCTCCGAAACACATGGGCACTCTTTTTCAACGGGGAGTAAACTCGCAAGGTGCAGGCGTGGGTCTCTACTTAGTGAAGACCCTCATGCTAAAAATGGGAGGCGAAGCTTCGTTTAGTCTTGAGCAGGGCTCTGGTTTTCGAACGGACCTCTTGTTTTTACGAGGAGACATTGGGGGGCAAGCTTGATGACACCAAGAGCTCAACGCATTTTAATTGTTGAAGACGAGCTTAACGTGGGCACGACACTTGTGGATCGTTTGAAACACGAAGGCTTTGAGACCCATTGGGCAAAAACAGCGGCGCAAGCCATTCAAGCCATTATCGAGCAGCCAACGCCTCAGCTTGTTTTGCTAGATGTGGGTTTACCCGATCAGTCGGGGTTCGAAGTTGCAGTAGAAGTGCGTAAGCGTTCACCGCAGTCTGCGATTATTTTTCTAACCGCGTTTGGCACTGCTGAAGATCGAGTTCGTGGTTTAGAGCTTGGGGCTGAAGATTATGTGGTGAAGCCTTTTCATTTCAAAGAGCTTCTCTTAAGAATTCAAAATGGATTGAAGCGTGCAGAGAAACTTTCTCAGTCAAAAGGAGGCGCAGTTCAAATCGGAAAAGCCCTTATCGATTTTGCAAAGTTCCAGGCTACTCGTGACGGAAAAACCCTGCCACTGACGCACAAAGAATGCCTCGTTCTTCGACTTCTCTATGAACATCAAGGACAGGTTGTCAGTCGAGACGTGATTCTCAATCAGGCCTGGTCTGAAGAAGAATTTCCAACACCGCGAACGGTTGATAACTTTATTGTTAAGCTTAGAAAAAGAATCGAAGAAGATCCCGAAAATCCAGCCGTTATTCGCAGTGTGCGAGGCGTGGGATACCAACTCGACTTGGGCGGAAAAGACGGAGGAGAGAAATCATGAGCACGCAAAATCTCATGATGCAGGCATTGTTACGCAAAAACACAGGGCGCCCTCCGGTTTGGTTCATGCGACAAGCAGGTCGCTACCATTCTCACTATCAGAACCTTAAAAAAACGAATTCATTTATAGATCTATGCAAAAAACCAGAAGTCGCATGTGAAGCAACGATGGGTCCGATTCGCGACTTTGGATTTGATTCCGCGATTCTATTTTCTGATCTTTTATTTCCGCTCGAAGCGATGGGAATGGGTCTTCGTTATGAGGAAGGGCCAAAACTCGACTGGCATTTAAAAGATAAGACAGATTTAAATCGGCTTTTGAGTGGACGAGAGCTCGTAAAACAGCTTAGTTTTCAGAGCGAAGCCCTTCAGATGATTCGGCGAGCCCTTCCACCCGAAAAGACGCTTTTGGGCTTCGTGGGCGGTCCTCTTACTTTGTTTTTTTATGCCGTTGAAGGTTCACATCAGGGAAGCCTAGGCTCTGCCCTTCAGGGCTTAACCGATGGGCGCTATGAAGGTTTTTGTACAAAACTTTTGCCCCTTCTTGCTGAAAACCTAAAGCTACAAGCGCGCTCTGGTGCTGACTGCGTTGTGATCATTGACACCTGTGGGGGCGAACTTTCGCCAGAGCAATATAAAAAGCATGTTATTCCCGTTTTAAAAGTTCTTTTGGACGATTACCGAGCTTCTTCAAAGGTGCCGCTTTTCTACTACTCTAAAGGTACAGGGCCGGAGCACTGGGAAACGTTACGCGACCTACCGATTGCCGGCATCGGTGTGGATTGGTGCACACCGATCAGTGAGGTGCTCGAACGCTTTGGAGATCAATGGGCCATACAAGGAAATTTTGACCCGAATGAAATGCTGAAGCCTCGAGCTGAATTAGAACCCTTGATTCGTGATTTTTTTAAGCCGATCTTACGTTTACCACGCGATCGATTGAAGGGCTGGATTTGTGGCCTAGGCCACGGGGTATTGCCTAAAACCCCGGAAGAAAACGTAAGACTTTTTTTACGCATTCAGAAAGAGCTTTTTACATGAGTCACATACAATCAAGCCTGATTAAAAAGTATAATGTAGCGGGTCCTCGCTACACGAGTTATCCAACAGTTCCTTATTGGGACACGTCTCCGACCGAAGCCCAGTGGATCGAAGCGCTTTCAGAAAATCTTGAAAAAGCAGAAAAAGAATCCATTGGCGCGGCTCTTTACGTGCATATTCCTTTTTGTGAATCTCTTTGTACCTATTGTGGTTGCAATACACGCATCACCCGTAATCATGGAGTCGGCCTTCCTTATGTCGACGTTGTTTTAAAAGAGTGGTCTCTCTATTTAGAAAAACTGGGACGTTCTCGAATTCCGTTGAGCGAGCTTCACTTAGGAGGGGGAACGCCCACGTTCTTGTCCTCGACCGAATTAGCGCGCTTAGTGGATGGATTACTCAAACACGCGGATGTTCAAAAAGACTCTGAGTTTTCGATTGAAGTCGATCCACGAGTGACCAACGAAGAACAATTACAGGTTTTGAAAAGCCTAGGCTTCCGTCGCATCAGTCTCGGTGTTCAAGACTTCGATCCAAAGGTTCAAGAAGTTGTTCATCGTATTCAATCTGAAGAGCAGGTCAGACAAGTTACTGAGCGAGCACGTTCAGCAGGCTTTGAAAGTGTTAACTTCGATTTAATTTATGGTCTTCCCTTTCAAACTTTAAAAAGTATTGAAAATACGATGGAAGTCGTCGCGCGATTACGCCCTGATCGCATCGCTTTTTACGGATATGCCCATGTTCCATGGATTAAGCCCAGCCACCGCCGCTTCACAGAGGCCGATCTTCCATCAGGCGACGAGAAGCGAGCTCTTTATGAGCTAGGGCGAGCCATTCTTGAGAAAGAGGGCTACCACGAAATTGGAATGGACCATTTTGCACTCAAAAGTGACAGCCTTTGGAAGGCGACTGAGGGCAGATCTCTTCACAGAAACTTTATGGGCTACACTTCTAGAAAATTAACGCCTCTATTTGGCTTGGGAGTTTCAGCCATTGGCGATGCTTGGACTGCTTTTGCTCAAAACGAAAAACTACTAGAGACTTATATTGACCGCGTTCAAAAGGGCGAGATTCCTATTCATCGGGGTCATTTACTGAACGATGAAGACCTCAAGCTTCGTCGCCATATTTTGAACCTCATGACTGAATTTTCAACGGATTGGCGTAGTGCAGACCTTCAAACAGATTATCTAAAGAGCGTTTCGGCACGCTTGGCTGAACTTTCAAAAGATGGCCTTGTAAGTCTAAAGATAGAGCGCTGCGAGGTAACGCCTCTCGGCCACGCCTTTATTCGCAATATCTGTATGGCTTTTGATGCTCGACTGACCAGAAAAGCACCCGACACGGAGCTCTTTAGCAAAACCGTATGATAGGAAGCCTCAACCCCAATCAACGAAAAGTGACGGTTGTGGGCGGTGGCGTTGCAGGTTTACTTGCGGCGTATCGACTCGATCAGCTGGGATATGAGGTGAGCCTCTATGAAGCCAGCGCTCGACTTGGGGGAATGATCACGACCGAGATGGTTTCTCTTGGGATGGTCGAGTCAGCAGCGCACTCTTTACTTGCCACACCCGCAGTGGTGAAGCTCTTTGACGAATTAAAGGTTGAGCTTCTGCCTGTGCGTAAAAAATCTAGAGCACGTTATATTGTTCGAAACGGAAAACTCAGACGGTTTCCATTAAGCCCAGCCGAAACCTTAAGCACCGCCTATCGACTGCTTACTAGAAAGTCAAAAGGACATACAGACTCTCTGTCAGAATGGGCTCGCTACTTTCTTGGAGAAGCGGCACACGATTTCATTCTTTCTCCATTTTTGTTAGGCATCTATGGCTCTTCACCCGATGAAATCTCTGTTGATGCCGCGTTTCCGAGGCTTGCTGTTCCAGAAGGAAAAACATTTTTTTCTCACCTTCTCCAATCACGAGAACGACACGCACAGAGATTTATGGCAGCTCCAGCGAATGGAATGGGCGCATTTGTCAATGCGTTGGCGAGTCACGTGAAGGCGCGCTTGGGTTCTCGCTTGCACTTAAATGAGCACCTTTCAGACCTGTCCGAAGACGAGAACATTGTACTTTGCGTTCCGGCCCATGATGCGGGCCATCTCATCAAAAAAATTGACCCTCAATCACACATTGCATTGAGTAAAACGCGTTACGCACCACTTGTGACTTGCACGGTTTTTATTCGAAAGTCTGCGCATCGTGCTCCTAAAGGCGTAGGATTTTTAGTGCCGCCAAAAGAAGGTCGTTCCATTTTAGGCGTTCTATTTAATTCCAGCTCGTTTTTAGGACGTGTTTTGGATGAAGAGCAGTTTAGTTCTTATACAGTGATGCTGGGCGGAAGCCTTTCTCCTCATTGGATTCAGGCTTCTGATAAACAGATTTCTGAGGCAGTGACATCAGAGTTTAAGTATTTTTTTAGTCTGAAAGGTGAGCTAGAAGAGATTAGGATTCGTAGATGGCAGCAGGCCATTCCTGTTTATGGTTCGGAGCTAGTTGCGACATGGAGAAGACTTGAAACAGGTTGGTGTAATCAGCACGGGCATATCATTTTTGGAAACTACGCGGGTCAAGTGAGCCTGAGAGGAATGATTGAAGACGTATTAAGCTGGAATCAGAGGGCCAGTGAATGAATGCACTCAAAAAAAAGAAAGGGTTTAATCTTTTCGCCCCTCTTTTTTTTATAATAGTGGCGTTTGCGCTCTTTTGTCATTTTTTCGGTCTCCATCAAACTCTTTTTGCTTACGGACACCGACAGGGTCAAACCGCCATTGTTGCCGCCTACTTTCTAAAAGGCGGGCCTTGGTTTGCCTATGAACTTCCGACCTTTGGGGCCCCCTGGGCAGCCCCGATGGAGTTTCCGGTATACCAATGGATTATTGCTTTGATTGTGCATTTTACCGGAGCACCTCTTGTTCTAACGGGGCGAATCGTCTCGATTGTATTTTTTTGGATCGGAGCAGGGATTTTATACTTTGGTCTCGCCGGTCGAATTGGATTTGAAAAAAAAGACCGCTGGATTCCAACAGCCCTTTTTATTATGGCGCCCATCTATTTACATTGGACTCGAAATTTCATGATTGAGTCTACTGTTCTAAGTTTCTGTCTAGCGTATTTGTTATCCGTTTTTCAATATATAGAGAAGCCAACACCACCAAAGCTTTTTTTGCTCTGTGTTTTAGGGACACTCAGCGCGCTGATTAAGGTCACTACTTTTTTAGGCTTCTTAGCAGCAGCAGGTTTGCTTGTTGTTTATTATGTGTGGAAAAAGAAGTTTAAAGTTCAAGCGATCAGATTAGCTCTAAAGGCAGGCGTTGCAGGTTTCTTTGTTCCAGCACTTTTTGCTAAAGCGTGGTTGGTTTTTGGCGACCATTACAAGGAACTGAACCCGCTGACAAATAACTTTTTAACCGCTAGCTCTGAAAACTTAAAGCTTGTGAACTACGGCACATTGGCGCAACGACTCAGTTGGAATTATTGGGACCTCTTTCTCAGAGGAAAAATCAACGACGTTATCGGCTATTGGTGGTTGATGCCGGTTTTTATAATTTCATTGTGTTACATTCCAAAACAAAGAAGAAACCTATTTTTTACGCTTGTAGGGCTCTATTTTTTTGTACCGCTTGTTTTGTGGAAGGTGCATTACATGCACACCTATTATCAGTATTCGTGTGCGATCTTTTTAGCCGTGGCGGTCGGTGTTTTACTTTCAGAGCTACTGAAAAAACCCGGTGCACTACGGACGGCAGGTGTTTTTTTACTTTTATTTACGTTTTTTTTACAAGGGCGAGGCTGGGCAAAGTTCTACAGAGATAAGCAGGAATATCGTGATCCAGATTTTGAAGCACTCACGACCGACATTCGAAATACCCTTTTACCTGAAGAGGTTCTTTTTATTTATGGCCAAGACATGAGTCCGGCCATTCCATTTTACGCGGATCGTAGGGCTCTTATGGACAGAGATCTTTTGCCACTCTCAAGTGAGAAAATTGAAAAGGCACTGATGCTTTTACGCGCGGATGGTCGAAAGATAGGTGGTTTAGTAAACTGCTTAGCCGACAGAGAGCATAACCCGGCAGACCTTCAGTACAGGCTCAAAATCTTAGGATTAAAATCTCAACCTAGATTTTCGGGCAGTTTGTGTTCTTTTTACTCACGCTAGTGCGTCAGAAAGTAGACGCAAGGTTATTCGTGTTGCTCTCAGGTTTAGAGAAACTAGACAGCGCATTAAAAAATAAAAGAGATGTAATTTTAAAACGATTTTTCGTGATGCAGTTTTGCGAGAATGTTCCCACCCCTTTTCTGCGGCGAGCGCTTCAATCCGTCGTGCAAGAGCAAGCTCTTCTTTAAAACGACTCTGGTCTTTGGTCATTTGAGAGGTGGTACTTTTTCCATGTCTTCTATACCGATACCCTTTAAATTTAAGCCCAATGAGTGTTTCACCACTTAAAAGGGCGCGACAAGTGAGGTCCCAGTCTAAGACAAAACGAAGAGATGCATTAAAACTGTTTTTTTCAGCAAAACGTTTTCTAAAGCAAAGTGTTGGAGCAATGATGAAGTTTCCACGAGCCAGCGAAGAAAGCCCTTTGTCACCACGAAGAGAAAGCACACCCTTCTTGTAAGCAGGCCTTAAAAATTTTTTTACCCAATCAACAAATGAAAAACGTCTTCGGCCTTTGGCATTGATAATTTCGGTATCGCAAAAAAAGATATTGGAATCACTAAACCGTGAGGCTGCCCGCAGCATTTTTTCAACGTAGTCGGGTGCGAGCAAGTCATCTTCGTGAAGCAGCGTCACCAGTGGGGTATCGCTCAAATCAAGACATTTATTTAGATTTCCGCCAAGACCGAGGCCCGTTTTATTGATAGAAAGACGAATTCGGTTATCGTCCAACTCATCCACCCAGTTTTGCAGCGTATCTGCGTTCGGATCGTCACAAGAGATAACCATTTTCCATTCTGAGCTGCTCTGCTTAATGACAGAATCAACAGCCAGCTTTAGGTATTTAAGGTTAGAATAATAAGGAATTGCGATAGTAATTTGTTTCATCTTATGTGCAATATTTGACTATCAAGCTTTGTATCAAACTTCGACAGAGAGGTAAATTTTTTTGATTCAACTTAGAAGTTCAAAGCAGATTTCAGTGTTTAGTGTAATCGCTCTGCTTTTAGGGTTTACCCTCTCTGGGCACCCCTTGGCGGTCGATCAAGAAACAGGCCAATTTCATAAACTCGGGCAGCTGTTTGTAGCATTGGGTT
>Ga0206960_1226_pt2 | contig 9783 bp, 9 predicted proteins | sample Alteio_BWOrgHeat_29_FD_153255 | JGI IMG/M metagenome (GOLD analysis project Ga0206960, IMG submission 153255) | Enriched cells from forest soil in Barre Woods Harvard Forest LTER site, Petersham, Massachusetts, United States -... | ecosystem: Environmental > Terrestrial > Soil > Temperate forest > O... | reverse complement strand
GCCCAGTCGCTCCTCGACATCATGCCCGCCGTCCTCCGCGAAGCCGCGCGCGATCCGGCCCGTGCCGCGGTCGTCGTCTATGGCCTGCTGATCGACGGTCCGCCGGAAATCCGCGCCCAGCAGCAGGCCATCGTCGAGCGTTGCGATGGCCCCGCCGCCAAACTGGGAGATGAAACTCTGGGCGAAAAAGAAGTGGCCGATCTCGGCGGCCTTGTGGGTTTGCAGCGAACCGCCGAGCGCATAGCCGCCAATTTTCTTCAGCGCGCCGGTGATGCCACCGGGGTTGCGCGTGAACTGCACGCTCGAGGCATCGGCGAGGAATTCGCGCTGGCGCGAAACGGCGGCCTGGATGAGCCGGCCGAAGAAATAGCCGATGTAGCCGATGACGAGCAGGGTGACGCCGACAAAAACGATCGCGATGACGATGCCGCCGGAGTTCTTTTCGCGCGAGGTGCTGATACGTGTATTGCTGAGCCCCCAAAGAATGCCGCGCCCGGCGAGACCGAGGACGAGGATGCCGAAGACGATGGCGCCGATGTGGAGGTTGAGGCGCATGTCGCCGTTAAGGATGTGGCTGAACTCGTGGCCGATGACGCCCTGAAGCTCGTCGCGGGAAAGCTTTTCCATCGCACCGCGCGTGACGGTGACGACGGCATCGCTGGTGGTGAGGCCGGCGGCGAACGCGTTGATCGCGGGCTCGTCGTCCATCAGGTAGACGACGGGCACGGGGACGCCGGAGGCGATGGCCATCTCCTCGACGACATTGAGCAGGCGGCGCTCGGCGGTATTCGTGGTGTGCGGATCGACGCGGCGCGCGCCAACGCTTTCAGCGACGGCGGCGCCACCGGCGGAATACTCGTTCCATTTATAGAGAGAGGCCAGGCCGACGACGAGGAGCGTGCCGGCGGACACGGCGAGGAGTACGCGCGGCTGCCAGAGGGTCGCGGGGGCGGCGGGCGGCGAGTCGTCGCGATAGTAGTTGCGGTAGCGGTAGCGGCTGCCGCCGGACCGGGAGTTTTGCGTGGTGTTCAGCGCGATCACCGCCGCGAAATAGGTGAGTGCGATGGTGCTGAGGACCGCGAGCACGAAGAGCCACACGAGGCGGGAGGTGCGCTTTTTGGCGCGAGCCTGGGCTTCGAAGAAGTCCATCAGGCGGAGTTGGCCACAAAAAGCACAAAAGGCGCAAAAAAAGATCGCAGCCCGGAAGCGCGGGCTTTTTCAGCCGAAGTGGGGTTTGACGCTTCTGGTGTGGGGCGGGGTTTATCCCCGCCGTGGCGGGCATAAAGCCCGCCCCACATTTCGCCAGACCATGCCACGGCCTTTTTTGTGCTCTTTGGATTTTTTGTGGCCATGGATTGGTTCGCGGCACGGCGACGAGCGCCGGCCCTACACGGACTCTACGACGACGGCGGTGCCATAACAGAGGACCTCGGTGATGCCGGTGCCGATTTCGGTGGCGTCGTAGCGGACGCCGAGGATCGCATTGGCGCCCAGGGCGGCGGCGTGGGCGCTCATGCGCTGATAGGCGTCCTCCCGGGCGCGTTCGCAGAGCTGCGTGTAGAGCGTGATGTCGCCGCCGAACAGCGTCTGGAGCCCGGCGCCAATGTTGCCGATGAGGGAGCGTGAGCGGACAACGATACCGCGGACGGTGCCGAGTTCCTTGGTGATGCGAAAGCCGGTAAGGGTGAAACCGGTGGTGTTGTGCATGGAAAACAAGGTTCCGGGGTTTAACCCACCAATCGGAGGGTGAGCGGATAGCGGTAGCAGCCGCCGTCGGAGGCTTTAATCGCGGCTACGATCGCGAATACCAGCGAAGCAAAGCCGATGGCGACCATCAGCGGAATGCCGATCAGAACAAAGGTGAGCGGAATGCAGCACAGCACATATATGACCAGCGAGAGGTGGAAGTTGAGCGCCTCACGGGCGTTTTCGGCCACGTACGGGGAGTCGCCTTTCATGGCAAGGTAGACGACGAGCGGCAGCAGAAACGGCATGCCGATGAAGGTCGAGAGGTGGCAGAGGAGCGCCCAGATTTTATCGCTGCCGCGCGGCGGCATGGGCGGGGGAGTGATGACGTCCATGGTTCCTTTCGTGAAGTGCAGGCCGCCCGGTCAGGTGAAACTCACCTTCGGGGCATTGCGCTCGGTCGGGTCTTCGATGTGGAAGAGCTCGGCGGCGGTGAAGCCGAACATGCCGGCGAAGATTACGTTCGGGAAAACTTCGCGCGTCGTGTTGTAGCTCATGACGCTGTCGTTGTAGGCCTGGCGGGCGAAGGAGATTTTGTTCTCGGTCGAGGTGAGCTCCTCGGTGAGCTGGAGCATGTTCTGGTTGGCCTTCAGGTCGGGATATTTTTCCTGGACGACCATGAGGCGGGACATGGCGCCGGCGAGGCCGCTCTCGGCGGAGACGAGGCCCTTCATCGCATTGGCATCGGCGGGATTTGCGGCGGCGGTTTGCGAGGCGGCGAGCGCGATGTTGCGGGCCTTGATGACGTCCTCGAGCGTGTCGTGCTCGTGCTTCATGTAGCCCTTGGCGACCTCAACGAGATTCGGGATGAGATCGTAACGGCGCTTGAGCTGAACGTCGATCTGGGCGAACGCGTTTTTGAAGCGGTTGCGGAGGCCGACGAGGGTGTTGTAGATGCCGGCGACCCACGCGCCGAGAACGACGACGAGGAACACCAGGACGAGGGCGACGATGAGGACGAGTTTCATGGCAGGAAGGAAGAAGACAAGAGGTGGAGGAATTCCTGAAAAACTGAACGCGGAAGAGTGTGCAAAGGGAACATCCGGGCGCGAGATGGAACTGGTTACAACGCGGTTGATTGTTTCCAGCGACCGAAGCAATTTCGCGTGGGTCTGCGGTCCTCATCCATGCGTCTTCGAAAACTCCTCCTCTGCTCCGCGCCATTGTATTGCGCCATGGCGTTCATGGCGCGCGGACAGGGTCCAGGAACGAACGCGGAAGTAAGGATCAATATTGCGCCGCTGAATTCGCCCGTGCCCCTGCCGGCGTCGACAGCCTCGACCGCGCTGTCGCCCGGCGCAGTGAACGAAACGCTCGCGGCGGCGAAGCGGGCCCAGGACCTCGGGCTGCCCTCGATCGCGGCGCCGCTCTACCGGCGGTTGCTGGAGTCGATGGAGGTGCCGCGCACACCGCAGGCGGCCGAGGACCTGCAGGACGTGGCGATGGCGCTGACAACGGCCCTGCTCGACGCGGGTGACGCGACAGAAGCGCAGAAAGTGCTCGGGACGCTCGTGGCCCCGCATGGCGCGGCGTGGCATCTCCGCACGGGGCTGGCGGCGCTGCAGTTGCGCAAGCGCGACGACGCCCAGGGGGAATGGAATGTGATCAAGGCGGAGGAAGTCCCGCCGGCGGATCGCGCGTGGTATTACTTTCTGACCGCCGCACTCTATGAGACGGGCGTGGTGAAGGATCTGAACAAGGCCAAAGATTTCTACAACAAGGCCGAGGCAGCCGCGACGACCGAGCTGGCCAAGGCGCGCTTCCAAGTGGCCCGGCAACGCGTGCAGCTGCGGTCGCTGGGCGCACCGAGCGCGGAGGTGATGGAGCAGACCCGCAAGAATTATGAGCTGCAGGAGGGCAAATCGGTCGGATATGAGCTGGCGCAGGTTTACGCGATCGAGCTCGCGATGAGCAATCGCATGGGCGACGCCGTGGAGTTTCTGCAACGGCGCGTGCTGCTGACACTGCCGCCGCAGGAGCGCGGCTGGCGCGACGCATTCGATATTCTCCTTGGCTTGATTGGCGACGCGACGCGAACCGGTCCGGCCCGTACGGCGCTTAACCAACTGCTCGAAACTGGCATCGACCCCGACCGCCAACGCCAGGCCCTGCAATTGCTCGCGACCGCATCCGAAAAGGAGCCGGGCCGCGGACAATTCCGCGCCGAGCTCAACAAGTTGATCAATGCGGCACCACCGCACCCGATCAAGGAGAGCCTCCTCTTTTATCGCGGCCAACTGGCGTTGGCGGAAAGAAATTATCCGCAGGCGGAGGACGACGCCAACGCGTTGCTGCAAAATTTCCCCGGCTCGCCGTTGCGGTTGCATGCGCTGGGGGTGCTGACCGGCTCGGCGTGGGAGCAGGGTCGCTACCGGCTCGCGGCGAACAATGCGGGGAAGGCGCGCGCCGAGCTGGTGGCCGCCGTCGAGCCCGCGCTCGTCGAGACCCGGGCCCGCTTGGGGGTGCTGGAGGCCGAAGCATATTTTCGCGCCGGGGACACGGACGACTATCGCAACGCGGCCGACGCCTACGCCGCCGCGCTGCGCGAGCGGCCCGCCGGGGTGCCGCCGGGCGATTTGATGTTTCAGCGGGTGCTGGCGGAAATCAAATCCGGCTCGGCGAATGCCGCGAAGGTGCTCGACGAGGTCGAGGCGGATCCGGCGTTCGACGCCGCCAACCGCTGGCAGGCGGAATGGAACCTCGCGCGCGAGTTGCAGACGCGCGGCAAGGAGGGCGTCGCCGAGGCCTACGCACGCGTGAACCGCCTGCTTGCGGCTCCGCCGGCGGCCGATGCGCCCTTCATCAAGCCCGACCTGCGCGCGCGCATGGCCTGGCTGCAGGCACGGCTGTCGTTCGAGGCGGGCGAACCAGAGCGCACGCTGGCCCTGGCCGACAGCCTGGCCAGGCCGGCCGGCGAGCTCGACGCGGCGCTGAAAATCGAAATCGCGGGCACCGCCGCGCTGCTCAAGGCCCAGGCGCAGTTTGCGCTGCACGACGAGGCCCGTGGCCTCGAGACGTTGAAGAAATTGCGCGAGGATCCCGAATTCAAGAAGTCCGACGCCGCGGTGTCGTCCTATCTCATCGAGGCTGACTATCTCGCCGCGCCCGGCCACGATCAGATCGTCGAGGCGCAAAAGCTCCTGACGAAGCTCGCGGACGATTTTCCGGACAATGTCTACGCCCCTTACGCGCTCTATCAGGCGGCGCTGCTCGCCGAGAAGCTCGGGCAGGACGACAACCTCAAGGAAGCCGTCCGCCTGATCGAGAACCTCGTGCAGCTCGTGACCAAGTTTCCGCAAAACGATCCGCGCAGCGATCTCGTGTTCGACGCGCGGCTGAAGGAGGGCGAGCTATATGAAAAGCTGAACCAGTTGCCGCAGGCCCAGCAGGTTTATCAGGAATTGGAGAACAAGTTTCTGCGTCACCGCGATGTTGTGCGGGCGCAACTCGAGCTGGCGGAGTGCCTCAACGCGCAGGCGGCGGGAAATCCCTCCTATCTGGCGACGGCGCAGGCGAAGTTCGAGCAGCTCCTCGATCGGGCGGACGCACCCTCCGACCTCCGGGTCGAGGCGGGCTTCAACCTGGGCGAGCTGTTTGCGCGGCGCCAGAACCCCGAGAAGGCCCTGGAAGTGTGGTGGGAAGTGGCGCATCAGTTTCTCCTCGGTGACGATCCCGTGCGGAAGGCAAGGCTGATCGACCTCGACGGCCCGCCCGGCGTGAACGGCCGCTACTGGATGGCGCGCACCCTCCTGCGCACGGGTGATGTGCTCGAGCAGCAGGGCAAACTTGAGGATGCGAAGCGTGCGTGGTCGCTCATGCTCGAGAAAAAGCTGGGCCGCGACTCGGTGGCGACCGCGCGGCTGGCGCGCTTCAGCGTGCCGGAGGCGAAGCCGTGAGCGCGCGTACGAGCACTGCGGGGCGGGTGGCGCGCGTTTCGGATTTACGCGGCGAAATGAACCCCGTCTAACTGCGCACCATGTCTGGCTTCGATTTCAGTCTCCTTACCAAGGGCGGTCCGATGATGTTCGTGCTCGCGGCGCTGGGCGTCCTCGGACTGGTGCTTTTCATCGAGCGCACGCTTTACCTGCACCGTGGACAAATCCGGGCGAAGGCCTTTGTCGAAGGCTTGAAGAACATCCTCGCGAAGCGCCGGTTGGTCGAGGCGCTCACCGTCTGTGAGGAGACGCCCGGTCCGGTCGCGGCCGTGGTGAAAGCGGCGCTGCTCCATGCGGACGACGACGCAGACACGATGCGCTTTTACGTGCAGGAGACCGCCGTCATCGAACTGCCCGCCATCGAACGGAGGCTCGGCGCGATCGCGGCGATCGCGCAGGTCGCGCCGCTGATCGGCCTCCTCGGCACGCTGCTCGGCATGATTGCGACCTTCACGGCCTTTCAAAAGGACTACATGGCCGCGACCGCACTAGCCGATGGCATGAAACAGGCGCTGCTCAGCACGGCGGCCAGCCTCATGCTCGCCATCCCCGCGCACCTCGCGCATCATTTTTTGGGCGGGCGCGTCCGCGCGATCGTCCGCGACGTCGAGTGGTCGGGGAACGAGATCATGCGATATCTGCTGACGGAGTATCGCGGGACCCCCCCGGGCAACGGTGAACCAGCGCCTGCCGCCAAATGATTACGCGCCCACTCGATCTCGCGTCGAAGCTGCGGCCGGAGCCGCGGAACCTCGATTTTTTATTTTTTGTGAACGGTGGCCTGATCGTGCTGTTCTTTTTTCTGTTTGGTTCGCGGTTCGTGCTGGCGCCGGGGCTCGCGCTGGATGTGCAGGAAATCCCCGGGGCTCGCGCGGGAGCAGTGCAGACGACGCACCGTATTACAGTAAAACAGTCAGGCCTGATTTTCACGGACAGCGGCCCGGTCGATCTCATCCGGCTCAAAGCCTGGTTCGCGGATCAGGCCAAGACGGTCAGACAACCCTCCTTGCTGATCATCGCAAGCAGCAAGGTTCCCCAAGGGAACATCGCGGAGATTGCGAGCGCGGCGTATGCGGTGGGTTTCGTCAAAGTGCAAGAGGCCGCGGAAGAACCGGTGGCGGATCAGCACTGACATGAGTGCGTCGACAGCGGGCACGAAGCGACGCTGGGCTTGGGCGGCGGGCGGAGCTGTGATGGTCGCCGCGGGCTTCACGGCCTTGTTCAATTTCCGGGGGCCGCGGCCGCCGACCCGGGCCCAGGTCGCGCCGCAGCCGAAGCCGGCGATCCAGTTGGCGGAGCGGCGCGAGAAATCGGCGCTGGATGATGAGGCTACACTGCTCGATCCGACGCCGCTCTTTCAGCCGACGCGGTGGAGTACCGCCCAGCTGGAAGTCAGGAGGCCGGAGCCCAGCGGCAGTTTTCAAAGCTTTCGCGTTCCGCCCAAATTCGATTTTTCCGACAGCGATCTCAGATTGAGCCGGGTCGAACCGGGCGAAACGAACGGCAAAAACCTCCCGCAGTCGAATTTGCGGGCATCGCTCGACTTACCGGAGCCCGTGACCGTACCCACGACCTCGGCCGAAGCGTTGGCGGCCGGTTTGCCGGGCCCAATCCTGATCGGCATTGGCCGGGTAGATCAGGCGCTAATGCCTCTGCCTGCGCGCGGGGCGATCGTGGATATTGTGGCGGTCGGCACCGGTCAGGCGGCGTTGCCACCCCAGGCGATGGCGCAGGTGCAGGCGCTGGCGGCGAAGGCCGAACCCCCGGGCAAGCGGGCATGGAAAGCCATGGAATTCCTTGCGGTCGTCGATGCGGCCGGTCTGGCGGCCCCCGTGACGATTACGGTCCGATCGGATGTCGATGAGGTCGATTCCTATTTCCAAAATTTCCTGACGCGGACCCTGCGGTTGGGGGAGCGTTTGACGCCAGGATTCTATCGTATTTCCATCGGGCCCTAGATTTTTGGAAAATTGGCGAATTTGCTGTTGACCGCGCCAAGGGCGGGTAGCACTTTCAACAGCTCTTTTCGTTTTTTGCCACTCCCTTGGTCTGCCCAGATAGCTCAGTTGGCAGAGCACCCCCTTGGTAAGGGGGAGGTCGCCGGTTCAAATCCGGTTCTGGGCTCCAGTGGCAAAAAACACCGTCGGAAGGCTTCCCGACGTTAAACCCGAGGTCATTTTTACATCTCAACCCAAACAACTCGTCTCACATGGCTAAAGGCACATTCGAACGCAAGAAACCGCACGTAAACGTTGGCACCATCGGCCACGTTGACCACGGAAAAACCACGCTCACGACCTCGATTCTCGCGGTCCAGGCACGCAAGGGCCTCGCCGAGGTGAAGACCTACGCCGACATCGCCAAAGGCGGCACCGTCCGCGATGCCTCGAAGATCGTCACGATCTCCGTTGCGCACGTGGAATACGAGTCCGACAAGCGCCACTACGCCCACGTCGACTGCCCCGGCCACGCCGATTTCGTCAAGAACATGATCACGGGCGCCGCCCAGATGGACGGCGCAATCCTCGTCGTCTCGGCCGCTGACGGCCCGATGCCGCAGACCCGTGAGCACATCCTCCTCGCCCGCCAGGTCGGCGTGCCGAAGATCGTGGTGTTCCTGAACAAGGTCGACCTCATCGACGATGCCGAACTCCTTGACCTCGTCGAGATGGAGATCCGCGAACTTCTCACGAAGTACCAATTCGACGGCGACAAGGCCACCATCATCCGTGGTTCCGCCACCGCCGCGCTCGAGGGCAAGCCCGAGGGCGAAAAGGCGATCGCTGACCTCATGAACGCGATCGACACCGACATCCCGGAGCCCGTGCGCGAGATGGACAAGCCCTTCCTGATGTCTGTCGAGGACGTCTTCTCGATCACCGGCCGCGGCACCGTCGCGACGGGCCGTATCGAGCGTGGCGTCATCAAGGTCAACGACTCCGTCGAGATCGTCGGCCTCAAGGACACCGTTGTCTCCGTCGTGACCGGCATCGAAATGTTCCGCAAGCTGCTCGATAGCGGCCAGGCCGGTGACAATGTTGGTATCCTCCTCCGTGGTATCGAAAAAGAAGGCATCGAGCGCGGTCAGGTGCTCGCGGCTCCGAAGTCGATCACCCCGCACAAGAAGGCCAAGGCGGAAATCTACGTCCTCTCGAAGGACGAGGGTGGCCGTCACACGCCGTTCTTCAACGGCTATCGTCCTCAGTTCTACTTCCGCACGACTGATGTAACCGGTGTTGTCACGCTGCCGAAAGGCGTCGAGATGATCATGCCGGGCGACAACATCGCCGTCGACCTCGAGCTCATCTCCCCGATCGCCATGGAGAAGCTCCAGAAGTTCGCCATCCGCGAGGGTGGCCGCACGATCGGTGCCGGTCGTATCACCGAGATCACGGAATAAGCCGTCTCGCAACCCTCTAACTCGGCACCGCCGAGGTCTCGAATCCGGGGCCTCGGCTGCGTCGTCTAAAAGCCCATCACAGGCGCGTAGCTCAATTGGTAGAGTAGCGGTCTCCAAAACCGTTGGTTGGGGGTTCGATTCCCTCCGCGCCTGCCAAACCTTCGCACGAATAGCATGAAAAATCCTTTCCGCAGCACCCGCATCTTCCTCGGTGAAATGGTCGGTGAGCTTCAAAAAGCCACCTGGCCGACCAAGGCTGAGCTGCGCGATTCGACCGTCGTGGTCGTGCTCGCCGCGGTCATCCTCGGCCTGTTCACGAGCATCAGCGATTTTTCGCTCTACCAAGTCGTTTCACTCTTCACCGACTGGGTCAGCTAATTCTTCCCGCCATGCCCGCTCAAACGACCGCCCCCGCCGGCACCCAGTGGTTCGCCCTGCACACCCTCTCCGGCCAGGAGAACAAGGTGAAGAACTACATCGAGAAGTTCAAAAAGGCTGAGGAACTCAGCGACGATATTTTTGAAATCTTGCTGCCGACCGAGGTCGTGTCGGAGGTCAAGAACGGCAAGAAGTCCACGAAGGTTCGCAAGCTTTACCCGGGCTACGTCTTCATCCAGATGAAGCTCTACGGCGAGGACGGCGTAGGTCTTCACCTCGGCGAGGCCCTTGCGTGCCTGGACCGCGAGAATCGAGGTCGTGAGC
>Ga0206960_1267_pt1 | contig 9822 bp, 11 predicted proteins | sample Alteio_BWOrgHeat_29_FD_153255 | JGI IMG/M metagenome (GOLD analysis project Ga0206960, IMG submission 153255) | Enriched cells from forest soil in Barre Woods Harvard Forest LTER site, Petersham, Massachusetts, United States -... | ecosystem: Environmental > Terrestrial > Soil > Temperate forest > O... | reverse complement strand
GACGATGAGCGTTGCGACCCCCCGGCGCGCGAGACCGACGCCCAGGTTGATTGCCGTCGTGGTTTTGCCGCTGGTGGAAGGCGACCGCTTTGGCGCCATTATTCTCGATTGCCCGCCGGCGCTCGGTCTTATTTCGATGAACAGTCTCGCCGCGGCCAATCATCTGCTCATCGCGCTCCAATGCGAATATCTCGCGATGGAAGGCCTGAGCCAGATTTTGAATGTCGTTGAACAATTGAAGCAGGCCGGAGTCAACGAGAGCCTGACTGTCGGCGGCATCATCCTCACCATGTTTGACGTGCGCACCAACTTGTCGCGTCAGGTGTCGGATGAAGTGCGCAAACATTTTCCTGCTCTGGTGTTCGATGCCTGCATCCCGCGCTCGGTGCGGTTGAGCGAGGCGCCGAGTTTTGGGCAGTCCATTTTTGAATACGATGCGCTATGCTCGGGCGCGGTCGCGTATGGCAAGCTCGCCCAGGAAGTTATGCAACGATTCTCGCTACCGGTGAAGACGGCGTAGCGCCGGTTTTTTAAAATGTCCGCGAAAAAAAACCAGGAGCCGGACCAAGCCATCCACCCCCCGGGTTTCCACGCCCGTCGTCAATGAGCGCGAGGACTCGTTGTTGGCGCGCCTGCGGCGGTTTATGGCCAAGCGCTTCACAGGCGCAGAGCCGCGCGACCCTTCGCTCGAAGCCTTGCAGGAACGCCTCGGCTATCATTTTCGCAACCATGCGTTATTGGAAGAGGCGCTCACCCACCCGTCGTATGCCCAACAACAGCATCACCGCGTGCCGCATAACCAGCGGCTGGAGTTTTTGGGCGACGCTGTGCTGAGTTTAATATTGGCCGAGCGGCTCTTTCACGATTTGCCTGGCGAACGCGAAGGCGAATTGGCCCGGGCCCGTTCCGCTTTGGGCAAGGGCGAATTGCTGGCGGCGCTCTCACGCAAACTGGGCTTGCCCGCCTGCTTGCGCCTGGCGCGCGGCGATGCCGCCGCCGGCGGACGCGAATGGGCTTCCTCGCAGGAGGATGTCTTCGAGGCGCTTATTGGCGCCGTATTTTTGGACAGCGATTACGCTACGGCGCGCGATGCCGTTTTGCGCTGGTTTGGCAATCTGGATGAACTGCGCGCCGAATTACTCAGCGGTGACAACCCCAAGGGCCGTTTGCAGGAATGGCTGGCCCAACACCGCGCGGGCCACGCGCTGCAATACCGTTTGACGCAGACAACCGGCCCCGACCACGCCAAGGTTTTCCAGGTCGAACTTACCGTGCAGAATGAAATCCTTGGCAGCGGCTCAGGCCGCTCAAAAAAAGAGGCTGAAGAAGCGGCTGCCCGCGCGGCCTTGACCAAGTTGACTGAATTGGAAAAACAACAGTCGGCGCAACAACAGTAGCCGTTTTACGCTTACGCCGCCGGCGCTTTATTGATCAGGCGCACATCCCGCTGCGGGAACGGTATTTCGATATTGTTCGCTTGGAATTTTGCCACGATGGCCTCGTAGATCTCCAGTTGCGCTGCACCGAAATCGGGCACCTTTACCCAAGGTTGAACGGAAATGGTAATCGACGATTCGCCTAGTGCTGTGATGCCGACACTCGCAATGGGGTCCTTCAACACGCGAGGATTGGCGGCGAGAATGGCGCGCACCGTGCCCAGCGCCAGCGGCAAATCAGTTTGGTAGGCGACTCCTACCACCAGGTCAATCTGGCGGGTCGTGCCGTAGTTGTGCAAAATTTCGCCGAGAATTTTGTGGTTGGGAATTGAGACGATTGAGCGGTCGGCATGGAGCAGCTTGGTGTTCGTAAGCTCAATATTGGTCACTTGTCCGGCGACGCCAAGAATTTCAATGTATTCGCCCACGCGAAACGGCTTCGTGAAAATAATGGTGAACCCGGCGAAGATATTGCCCAGTACGCCTTGCAGGGCCAGACCCACGCCCACGCCCGCCACGCCAATTCCTGCGACCAGCGACGTCGTATTCACCCCAAATTTATCCAAGGCCAAAATGACGGCCAGGCCGAACACCGCGAGCCTCGACAAGCGAACCAATAGCGACCGCACGGGCGGCTCCATGTTTTGCTTTTGCAGCCAGTGGTCCAGCATTCGCCCAACTCCGCGGGCTGCGTAACCCCCCACTGCCAGGATGACGATGGCGCCCACCACATCGAAGCCTTTATCGACGGCAAATTTCTCCAACTCGTCCTTGAGCGCGGTGAGGTCCATGATTCCGCTGATTTTACTTTTTGCCTGTGCACTGTCAATGCTCCGGCCTTGCGTGTCGGGTCTTTTAACTCGCGCCGAACCTGATTTTGCTAATAAGATTCCGTTTCCCAGGACTAATTTTTATGCGACTTAATTGCCTTAAAATTTTGGTGTTTATCGTCGCGCTGCCGTTGGCAGTGCTTACCTCCTGCACCAAGTCGGCTCCGTTAGTGTGGACAGACGATTACGCCGCTGCCGTCGTACAGGCCAAAGCCGAAGGCAAACAAGTCCTGCTCAATTTTACCGGCTCGGATTGGTGCGTAAATTGTTTCCGCCTGGATGATGAAGTCTTCTCCAAGCCGGAATTTGCCGACTACGCCCGCAGTCACTACGTGCTGGTGACGCTGGATTTCCCGATTAAAAAAGAATTGCCCGACAAGGTGACAAAACAAAACCAGGATCTGCAGACCAAATATGCCGTGGCCAATATCCCCACGCTCATCTTGCTCGACGCCCAGGAAAAACAGCTCGCATTGGTGCAGGGTTATCGCGGTGAAGGCGTGAATGGATTATTGGATGAGTTGAATGACCCTGCGCATCATCCCATAAAATCAACGGCGACGGACTCCTCGCCCCCTGCCGCCAGCGCAAATTCCACGGCGAAATAAGACCATGGTCCGGCTGCCAACGGTTGTCGCGCAGGTTGTGCGCAGGATTTTTTTTGAAAATGCCAGGATGGTTAGTACGGGAGTTTTCGCGGCCATGCTATTTGTGGGTTGTGCATCGCCCGACCACGACCGCCTCTGGGTTGATGCCACCGTAAACGGCAAAATTTATCACATGTGTGTCGACACCGGCTCGACGACTTCCTTGCTCAATCGCGATGTCGCGGATGAGTTGGGGCTAAAATATGCCGGCTCGCACTATGGTGATCCGCCGGCGGCCGACCTCGTCCCGGACGGTCTAACCGAGCAGGCCCTTCTGTCCGTCTGGAACACCCAGGGCACGGCGCGATTCAAGGTGGCCGATTTTCCGGCGTACGTGCATTTCAACCTCAGCGGCCTCATTGGCTGGGATCAAATGCAGAACCGGATTTTGCAAATTGACGCGGTTAACGGCGAAGTACACCAGCTTGACCAGTTGCCGGGGGACATGGCGGGCTGGCTGCGCCTGCGGGTGCTGCCTCGGCGCTCAATGTTAATGCTCCAAGTGCCCATGGCATCCGGACCACCTGGCCTCATACTTATCGACACGGGTAATCAGGGTGGGGTGGGGCTGTCGCCGTCTCGCTGGCAGCAATGGCGCACTACGCATTTAACTGAGCCCGCGACGCTTCATTTATTCTACATGCACGACGCCCCCGCGCCGGGCACGGTGGTCAGCGAACAAATGTGGGCGCGGACAATTTCGGTTGGTCCTTTGCAATTGGGCCAAGTGCCGGTTGAAGAATGTGACCCGCCCACGTACAGCCTCGCGGGCCCGCGTCATATCGCGACTTTGGGCGTAACGGCGTTGAAGCGGTTGGATTTCGTTTTGGATTTGGTCAACGGCTACGCCTACCTGCGTCCGAATGGCGTTCCACCCGCACCTTTTTATCACAATCGCCTCGGCGCGATATTTACCCCGGTGGACGACCACCAGGAATATTTGGTGGCCCGCGTCGAGCCCGGCAGCCCGGCGGATCTCGCCGGCGTTCAGGATGGCGACTACCTGACCTATCTTAACGGCTATACCAGGCTAAACTGGCGCCGACACACCCGCCTTGGCCTGATCGACTTTCAATGGCCCAATGACGACAAAGTTTATTTGCGTGTTTTCCGCCATGGTGAAGAAGTGCGCATCAATGTGACATTGCAGAACCTCCTCGGCCCCGGCTCGCCGACGTATGATGGGCCAATATCGATGAAACAGTAAGGCGGCCACCCTGCGGTATCGGATTATCATTGTTTGGGCAAAATAGCTGTTGACAGACAGAGAACTCTAATCTACAGAGTACTCTATCATGAATGAAGAACCCACACTTCAACCCAGCCGCGACGAAGCGCGCGCGGCTATTGCCTCCGCCAGCCAGACTCAGCAGCAGACGCGCAAATTCATCGCCGGCACTCAGGCCGGGCCCGCCTTGATTTGGTGGGGCCTCATCTGGGTGGCGATGTTTACCTATGCCCAGTTCCGGGGTCCCGGCTCTAATTATGTTTGTTGGATATTTATTACCGCCGGCTTCATCGGCGGCGCGTTGCTCAACAAACTTGGTCCGCAGCCCGTGAAGCGACCGGCCGATTGGCGGGGCGGGGTCTTTTGGCTCGCTCTGTTTGGCTACGCGGCGATTTATGCCATGCTGCTCGTGCCATGGGATATGCTGCCAAATCAATCCCCCGCGCAGGCCGCGCTGATGGACCATAAAATGACCGCGTATTTTTCCATCGTTCCCATGTTTGCTTATGTGGTCATTGGACTATTTGTTGAGCGTTTCTTACTATGGCTGGGGCTCCTAATGACCGGACTGATTCTCGTGGGCTACTTTTTCATCTGGCATTATTTCTATCTCTGGATTGGCGCCGTCGGTGGCGGCACCTTAATTATCTCCGGCCTCTACATCCGCAAATTTTGGAAATAGCTTTAAGGGAAAACTCATTATGAATGAAGAAACTAATCTCCCGCCCAATCGCGACGAAGCCCGCGCGAGCCTGGCGTCAATTGACGCCACCCGCGCCGAGGCCCGCCGCAACATTGGCGGCAGTGAGTTCGGGCCAAACATGATTTGGTGCGGGCTGCTATGGATCGTGATCTGGGGGTATATCCAGTTTCTCCCCGGTCCCGTCTACCTGCTGTGGATACTCGCGGCGGCGTTTTTCGTGGCTTTTGCGGTGATGAAAAAAATCCGTCCCTCTCCAGTCAAGTCAGCCCCCGACTTGCGGGTCGCAGCGCTCTGGCTCGTAATTATTATGTATGCGGCAATTTTTTGGTTTCTGCTGCAGCCGCAGGGTTTGTCAAAAAATTTACCCTCGGCCGATGTTGTCATTGCGGCCCACCAATCCGCTCGAAATGTTGTCATGGGGGCGCTTAAATTCGCCGCTTATGCAGTCATCGTCTCCCTGTTCTTCAACGTCATTATAAGCCTCACGGTAAGGCCGAGCCGCTTTTTTGTCATCCTGGGGTTGCTCCTGACGGCCGTGGTTCTGGTCGGCTATTATTGCGTTCCCGAATGGTTTGGTCTCTGGATGAGCGTGGTCGGCGGCGGCACATTCATCCTGTCCGGCACCTTCATTCGAAAATTTTGGAAATAATTCCATGCCCGAACTTGACAAAATCATCCATTCACCGGCACGGCTGAAAATCATGGCGGCGTTGATGGCCTTGCAGCCCAACGACCAGCTGGATTTTTTCCACGCTGGGCGGGACCCTGGAATTAACCGACGGCAATCTCGGCGCGCATTTGCAGACTCTGGAAGAAGCGGGCTACGTTAAAATCGAAAAAACCTTTGTCGGCCGCAAGCCCCGCACCTTTGTCCGCGCCACCACCCGTGGGCGCGGCCGCTTCGAGGAACATGTCGAAGCCCTGCGCAAAATTTGTGATCTTTAACCCTCAATAATTCAACCCATGAAAACAGAAAACACCCAACCCAGTCGCCTTCCTCTTATCATTCTCAGCCTGGCCGTATTCGCTCTCGGCGCCTGGGCCTGGAGTCTGCACGGCGAGATCGCCACCTTGCAGGCGGAGAATGACGACCTGCGGCCCAAGCTGGCCAAAGCAGAGGAACGCGCCAAGGCAGACGCCACCGAAGTGGAGAAAGCGCGCGCTTACGCCCCGCTTTCGCACCGGCCCTCCGCCACCGAGACACCGGCCGATGCCGCCGCCGCCAATTCCGCCCGCAAGCGAAACCTTAATCCGGATGAAATGGCCACGTTGATCAAAAACCCCGCCATGCAGAGCATCATCAGTTCTCAGCAAGGCGCCATGACACAGATGGCCTACCGCGATTTGATGGACAAGCTCAAGCTCTCTCCGGAAGAGCGCGATTACATGCAAAAATTGCTGGTCGCAAAGCAAATGGACAAAATAAACATCGGTATGCAATACATGAATCCCTCGCTTTCCGCCGATGATAAAGCGGCCCTCGGCCAGCAATTCGTGCAAGCCCAGCAGACCGATGAGGCCAATATGCACACCTTCCTCAATGACGACGCTGACTACGCCACTTACCAGGCCTACAGCCAGCAGGAGACCGAGCATACGGAAGTGGGCATGCTTGAGACGGCTCTCGGCAGCGGCCAGCAGTTGGACCCCGCCACCGCTGACTCCCTGGCCAGCCTGCTCAGTAGCACCCGCCAGAGTTTTCCCTTCACGGTGGATTTCAACAACGAGTCAAATTTTGCCAACCCGGCGCTCATCACGGGCACCAACGTCAATAAGTTTTTAGACGAGGAAACCCAATATCAGGCCCAAGTGGCGGACAAGGCCGCGCAGTTGCTTACTCCCGCGCAGATGGACGCCTTCAAACAAAACCAGGCGGCAATGATGCAAATGAACAAACAGAAGTTAAACAGCATCTTGCAATTGTCGGGCGGCGCAAACAAGTAAAGGGAGTAGTAATTCCTCGCCACGCTGCGGCATTTTTGTCGGATATGAGGTGTAAGTAGCGACCTAACTATGTGGATGGACTTTTCCGCCTCCAACATGAACCCTCAAGCCCGTCGCATTCTGGTGATTGCCACGACTATCGCACTCGCTGCGCTATTGACGTGGATGTTATGGCCGTCGAAAGACGCTCAGCCTGCGGCAGCATCGTCCAGGCCCGCGTCGTTACCTGTCAGCGCGTTGACCAAACCGGCCACGACCTCGGCGGTTGAAGCACCCAAACTCGCGCCCGTGGGGCCGTCCGACACCCCCTCAAAGCCGGAGTCAGTAGCAGGATTGTCGGGCCCGATCCTGATCACCGATTTTGTGGCGGAGCCGGTGGGCAACGGGCGCAATTTTGGAACGGTTGAATTGCGGGACGGTGTTACCACGAAACTGCTGACCGCTTCCGGCCACTGGTTCGTCATTCACCCCAAGTTATTGCCCGATGGTCGCATGCAGATGGACCTGGACATTGAGCAGGACGATGGCACCGTCGTTCGCAGCTTGCCGCAACACATCTCGACGCTGGGACACACCTACGGTACGGCGGGCGGCCCCGACGGGGATGTGGACTTTACTCCACATTGGTAGTTTTATTCCTTCAATCCAATGGATTGCCGGTCCTCGCGTGAACGAAATTCGAACCCCGGCGTCGGCGAAACATTCCCTCTGAAGAGCATAGATTTTAGTCGAACTTCATTTCCGGTGGATATAGATTATCCAGTATGAAGGGCCGTGGTTACTGTTTACTGATTTTGCTGGCCGTTTTTTGGAGCGGAATGGTGATGGGCGCTGATGCCGCAAGTCCAGCCACTGCTTACCGGTTGCGCCCAGGTGATAAGATTACGATTGATGAGCATATGCCTCCTCGTTGGGGGCGGGCGTTCGACAAGCAGGATGTGGTAATCACCAAAGATGGCACGGTGCAATTAGCCGGACTGGGACAACCCATGAAGTTGACTGGCCTGACTCTTGCGGAAGCCGCCAAGGCGGTGGATGCGGCGTATCGCGATGGCAAAGTGTTTGTTATACTTTCCGTCTCCATTTCGATAAAAGATTACGCACCGCGCCGGGTCAAAGTGCTGGGCCAGGTTTTGTATCCCGGTGCGGTGGAAATCCCGAAGGATAAACCGCTGACGGCGATAAAAGCCATTAGCCAAGTTGGAGGATTGACGCCCAAGTCTTCGCGCATTCTCACCCTCACGCGCACGCTGCCCGACGGAAAAACCACCAGTCAACCCATCGATTTTGTGGATGCCCAAACGGATCCGAGCAAGGACCTCCCGTTGCAAGATGGCGACATACTTACGGCGTTTTAAATTCACACCGGACGATTTCCACTGTAAAGGAATTGTCACCGTACCAATGGCACTTGCACTAAAATGAGTGGAGGCTTACCTTTCGCCCGCGTGAGCACGTTGAGTCCAGAAATCCCCACCCCGACGTCAGCGAAATATTCTCACGCCGCCGGTAGTTTCGCCACGACGCGGTGGTCGGTAGTTTTGCTTGCTGGACGCAATGACACTGAGCGCGCCCGGGCCGCGTTGGCCAAACTTTGCGAAACGTATTGGTATCCATTGTATGTTTATGTCCGTCGACGGGGAAGTTCTCCCGTTGATGCCCAGGACCTGACGCAAGGATTTTTTGAACTATTGCTCGAACGCCAGATGCTGGCCAAGGCCAATCCCGCGCGCGGGCGCTTTCGGGCCTTCATCCTGACGGCCATCAAAAATTTCGTGGCCGATGAATGGGGCAAGACACAAACTCAGCGCCGCGGCGGGAATGTTCTCAAGATTTCTCTCGATTGGTCGGCGGCTGAGCAACGCTACCACGAGGAGCCCGCCGACCCCGATTCGCCGGACAAGGCATTCGACCGCCGTTGGGCGCTCGCCCTGCTTGAATCAGCACTCCTCGCTTTGGAGAAGGAATATCAGGCCGAAGGAGCAGCAGAATTATTTGCCGCGTTACGTCCGACCTTTATCGGCGAACGCGCGGCGCAGCCCTATGCCGAACTCGCCGCACAATTAGGCATGAGCGAAAGCGCCGTACGCGTCGCGGTGCATCGCCTGCGCAAACGTTACCGGGCGTTGCTTAGGGCGGAGATTGCGGAGACAGTTGCGCTTAAAGAAGATGTGGACGAGGAAATGCGTCATTTATTCCACAGCCTCGGCGGGGCGTAACTGGATCCGTGGCTTCACCGTGGAACTTTCCCTTTGCCGCCAAGTCCATGTGTAACAAATTTCGTTGCTCGTCGTAGTACCTTGGCATGGAAAACCCCAAAATTTGCCCTGGCTGTGGTTCGCCCCTCGCATCCACCGGTCCGCAAGGCCTGTGCCCAGCTTGCTTGATGAAGGCCGGCTTCCTCACCGGCGCCGCCACCGAGGCGACCAGTGCCACTTCCGCCCGCGCTCATCGCTTCACTCCGCCGGCACCTGCGGCGCTCGCGCAATTTTTTCCGCAACTGGAAATTCTCGAACTCATTGGCCAGGGCGGCATGGGGGCGGTGTACAAGGCCCGGCAACCAGCGCTCGACCGGCTCGTGGCGCTAAAAATCCTTCCAACGCAAACTGCCGATGACCCGGGTTTTGCCGAACGCTTCGTCCGCGAAGCCCGCGCTTTGGCGCGGCTCAGTCATCCCAATATCGTCGCTGTCTATGATTTCGGCCAGGCGGGTGGTTTCCACTTTTTCATCATGGAGCTGGTCGACGGCGCGAACCTGCGCCAGATCGAGCGCGCGGGCAAGCTCTCCTCGCGCGAAGCTCTACAAATCATTCCGCAAATTTGCGAAGCGCTCCAATTTGCGCACGACGCCGGCATCGTCCATCGCGACATCAAACCCGAGAACATCCTGCTCGACAAAAAAGGCCGCGTGAAAATCGCCGACTTTGGTTTGGCCAAAATTTTTGGTGCCACGGGCGAACCGACGAATCTAACCGAGCCCGGCCACGTCATGGGCACGCCGCACTACATGGCGCCTGAGCAGGTCGAACATCCT
>Ga0206960_1066_pt2 | contig 9897 bp, 9 predicted proteins | sample Alteio_BWOrgHeat_29_FD_153255 | JGI IMG/M metagenome (GOLD analysis project Ga0206960, IMG submission 153255) | Enriched cells from forest soil in Barre Woods Harvard Forest LTER site, Petersham, Massachusetts, United States -... | ecosystem: Environmental > Terrestrial > Soil > Temperate forest > O... | reverse complement strand
CTCATGGACAGTGCTTGTGGCTTCCACTTCGGCGATGACAACTCCCGGCGCAACAACTCGGGCGCGTTCTCCTTGACGACGATTTTTGTCTCGAAGTCGAGCCCGGCGGAAAAACCGAGATACTCGTGATAGGGCCGAGCGTAGCAATAGACGCAACCATGCTCGCACCCGCGGTAGGGATTGATGCTTGCTTCAAATCCAAGGTCCGGGCTGGTATTGCGTGTGATGATGGAGACACTGGCATCCCGATAGAATTGCGTTTTCGGCCCGGGATCGTCCGGCTGATCCCACTCCGCATCGCGCTCGTAGGAGGTGTGGTCGAACCGACTGGCTGGATTCTCCGCCGCCCCACGGCCATGAATGGGTTTGTCCGCGTTCATCACCACGACGATACCACGTGCAGTTCGGCTGTCAAAATCAGGTGGCTTGAACGTCGATGATAAATTCCGAGCCGCCTTCACTCGGGTCGAATGAAATCTCGAAATCTTCCCCGCAATGCGGACAGGTGATTGTCAGGAATTCGCTCACAGGCCTACTGTAACTCAGGTTACTGATTTTGCGAACCTATGGTCTGTGATGCGGCATCTCAGGGCTGGGAGCAAACGAATAGTGATCAATAGTACAATGTGCATTGCCGAACTCTGGCGTTACCCGGTCAAATCCATGGGTGGCGAAAGGCTTCAGGTCGCGGATGCTCGTGAGACCGGTATCGTGGGCGACCGGGTCGTCCAGGTCGTCAACGCTGTTGGCCGCACACTGACCTCGCGCACGAAGCCGAAGCTACTTGGGTATCACGCAACGCTGGGCGCCGATGGTGAACCGCTCGTGAACGGAAAGCCGTGGCGCGAAATCGATGTGCGTGACGCAGCGGGACCGGACGCACGGCTTGAGCGGCATGATGGCGTCGAGCGGTTCGACATCCTCCCGTTGTTGGTGGCGACCGACGGTGCGATCGCGGCGTTTGGCTATGATGGACGGCGCTTGCGTCCTAACATCGTCATTGGTGGAGTGAATGGGCTTGACGAGCGACAATGGGAGGGGAAGATGTTGCGTGCGGGTGGCGTAATTATTGGGATCAAAGATCTGCGCGATCGCTGCGTCATGACGACATTTGACCCGGATACGTTGGTACAAGACGTGGACGTGTTGAGGAAGATTTACCGCGAATTTGACGGGTCGCTGGCGCTGAATTGCTACGTCATGAAGCCCGGTCGGCTCAGGGTGGGTGATGAGGTAGTGGTAACCACTTAGTCCACTCTCTTGATTGGATATAAGTGTCTGTTTTTGTGATATTTACGAATGAGATCGTGCCTACCTATTGCCCTTGTGGTATGTTATGCTAGGCCCGGAGGGTTGGAAGGCAACTATGGATGAGAAAATTCCAGAGGTGACGCAGTCGCAAGAGAAGACAGTGGTGGCGTCTCCTTCGATCCAGGCATCTCGCGAGACGCCGAAGGCTCCCAAACTTGAGGAGATTCGGCGCAAGTCCGCAGACTATCTGGACACCGTCCGCAGCGGGAAAAAACTCGATCCCGAGGACAAGAACCGCATCATCACCCACACGCTGGAGAATTTTGACGACTACTTTAACCGCGGTTTCCTCCACTACCGCAAATCCGTCGCGGAAGCTGAGGACTTTGCCGCCATTGAGTGGACCGGCCAGGGTTCGATCATCGAAGACATCATGGGCCGCAAGTTCATCGATTGCCTGGGCGGTTTCGGCGTCTACAACATGGGGATTCGCCACCCGAAAATTATCGCGGCAGTCAAGGCCCAGCTTGAGCGCATGCCGCTTTCTTCCCAGGAGCTGCTCGACCCGTTGCGGGGATTTCTCGCGGAGTTGTTGGGCGAACTCGCGCCCGGCGACCTGCAGGAATGTTTTTTCATCAGCAACGGGACCGATGCCGTCGAGGGCGCGCTGAAGCTGGCGCGGCTGTACACGAAGAAGGCCGGATTCATCTCGACCACGGGCGGGTTCCACGGCAAATCGATGGGCTCGCTCTCGGTGATGGGCCGTGCGGTGTACCGTAAACCATTCCAGCCGTTGCTGTCGAATGTGCATTTCGTGGACTACGGCGACATCAAGGACCTCGAGCGCGAACTCAAGAAGCTCACCGATCTCGGCGAGGACATCGCCGCGATCATCCTAGAACCCGTTCAGGGTGAGGCGGGCGCGGTGGTGCCGCCGGACGATTACCTGCCGCGCGTGCGGCAGCTCTGTGATGAGTTCGGTGTCCTACTGATCCTCGACGAAGTCCAGACCGGCATGGGACGCACAGGCCGGGTGTTTGCCTGCGAGCACTGGAACGTGGTACCGGACATCCTCTGCCTCGGAAAAGCGCTCGGTGGCGGCGTGATGCCGCTTAGCGCGTTCATGAGTACCCCGAAAATCTGGAAGGTCCTTGAGGAGAACCCATTTCTTCACAGCTCCACCTTCGGCGGCAATCCGCTCGCCTGCGCCGCCGGCATTGCTGCGATCAATGTCTTGCTCGAGGAGGATCTCGCGCAGCAAGCCGCCGAGAAGGGCAAATATCTCATGGAACGCCTCGGTTCGTTACAGGTAGCATATCCCGAAATCCTTAAACGCGTGCAGGGCAAAGGACTACTCATCGGGTTGGAGTTTACAGATCGCTTTATTGGTTATCGCGTGGCCGCATCGCTCTTCAAGCGCGGCGTGCTTGTGGCGGGCACGCTGCTGAGCGCCCGTACTTTGCGCATTGAGCCTGCGCTCAATATCAGCTACGCGCTTCTCGACGAGATGCTTGACAAACTGGCTGATGCGTTGAAGCAGATCGAGAAGCAGATTGAGAAGGAAAATAGGGAAAAAGCTCCCAAGGACAAGGACGTCAAAGAATCAAAGGACGGTAAAGACGGCAAAGGAGATTAGGCCATGAGACACCAGTGGGTCGGGGGCCAATGGCTCAAATCCAACCGCGATCGCATCCCTGTCATCAATCCAGCCACTGAAGAAGTTATTGACCACATTCCGCGCGGCACCACCGCGGACGCGGCTCGGGCCGGTCAAGCTGCCCGCGAGGCTTTCAAAGCCTGGCGCTGGGTACCCGCTGTTGAAAAGGCGCAACAGCTTCACGCTATCGCCCGTGATCTGCGGGCCCGACACAAGGAACTCGCAACCGTCATGACGGAGGAAGGCGGCAAACCCTATTGCGAAAATCGTGATGAGGTCGAATGGGTGGCGGCATGTTTCGATTACTATGCGGAGGTTGGGCGCAACTCACGCGGCAATTCGCTTCCTCCAGTCGCTCATCACCAGGTCAACTTCACGATCAAGGAACCGTACGGCGTGGTGGTCGCCATCATCCCGTGGAACTATCCGTTGCTGCTTATGGCGTGGAAGGTAGCGCCTGCGTTGATGGCCGGCAATACCGTGATCATCAAGCCGAGTGAAGAGACCCCGTTTTCCACGCTCGATATTGCCGACATTTTTGACGCACATCTTCCCAAGGGCGTCGTCAATATTGTGACGGGCTTCGGCGAAGAAATCGGCGAGGCGCTGGTGAAACATCCGGGCACGGACCTGATCGCGTTGACCGGCTCCGTGGAGACGGGCAAACACGTCGGCCAACTCTGTGCGGCGCAGGTGAAGAAGTTCCACGGCGAGCTTGGTGGCAACGATCCATTCATCGTTTGCAGCGACGCCGACCTGGAGATTGCGAGCCACGCGTGTTGTTGGGCCGCGTTTCTCAACACCGGGCAGGTTTGCACCAGTGCCAAGCGGATTTATGTGTTCGATGATATCGCGGACAAGTTTATCCGACAGGTTGCCAACGTTGCAAAATCGCTACGGTTGGGAAATGGACTCGATCCCGACACGGACATTGGGCCGTTGATTAATCGAAAGCAATTGGAGGACGTTGACGCGCGCGTGAAGGAAGCGGTGCGCGATGGAGCAAAGGTACTTTGCGGCGGGCGTCGTTCGCCGAAGTTCAAGAAGGGTTTTTTCTATGAGCCGACCGTCATGGTGAACGTGAAACAAAAAATGCGACTGGTGCGCACCGAGACGTTCGGCCCGATCTTGCCGATCATGCGGGTCAAGGGAATCGACCACGCAATTGAATTGGCCAATGATAGCAATTACGGTCTCGGCGCGAACATCTACACGAACAACATGGAGTGGGCGATGGCCGCGATGGAGCGGATCACCGCCGGCACATTCTGGATCAATGACCCGCTTACCGACAACGATGCCGGCCCGTTCGGCGGGATGCGCCAGACAGGCCACTCGCGTGAACTCGGCGAGGAAGGCATCGATGAGTTCCGCGAAACCAAGCACGTGCACCTCGATTACAAGCAGGAACTCAAGCCGTATTGGTACAATCCGCGATACAACAAGGACGCGCCGGGTGTTTAGGTTGGTCTTGATTCTTGCGGCCTCGTTACTCTGGTCAGGCTGTACGGTCGTGGAGCATGTCGGCGTCGCTTTGTTTTACAAAAGCGCGCCGCTTCCGGATGCGCAGGTGAAGTATGACGTCCCTTATGTGGACCACAGCTCGCTGGCGGCACAGCGGCTCGATTTATTTCTTCCAACAGGAACGAATTGGCCGGTATTCATTTTTGTGCACGGGGGAAATTGGGATGCCGGTGACAAGGGTCTGCTCATTGGTGGGGCGGATGTTTACGACAACATCGGACGCTTCTACGCAGCGCGGGGCGTTGGCGTGGCCGTCATCAATTATCGCCTGCAACCAATGGTCACTTGGCGCGAGCAGGTCAAAGATGTGGCCGCGGCAACAGCTTGGATTCACACTCACATTGCGGAATATGGCGGAAATGCCAACCGGATATTCTTGGGCGGGCATTCCGCAGGTGCGCAACTGGCTTGCCATGCGGCGCTGCTTTCTCCTTCGGTTATTAACGGCGTGATCTCGGTCAGCGGGGCCGGGCTCGACCTGGCGGATGAGAAAACCTACCAGCTCGGCGCAAAACGGGCTTATTACAACGTCCGATTTGGTGATAGCGGTCCCCGCGAAATCTGGCAGCGAGAGGCCTCGCCGGTTACGTATATCACCTCGAATGCACCTCCATTCCTGATCTTGTACGCGGGCGGGGAGACGAAGGCGCTGCAACGACAATCACAGCGATTGAGAGAGGTCCTGGAGAATCACCATGTTCCCAATCAGCTTGTCGTCATGCCGGGGCAAAGTCACGAGCGCATGGTCCTTACCTTGAGCCGGTCGGACAGGACATCGGCGGATGCCATTCTTAATTTCATTTCACCTGACGGGAACCGGCATGAATAGTCGGCCATTCTCGTTGGTAACCATCGGTAGCGTCGGTAGATCCCGACGGGCAGGGTCGAGCCAGCCGAAAGGGCCGTAGCGAGCATCCGACGGTGTGGCGACAGGTTGGCTGCTCATGATTGATGCGGGAGCATTGGAATCGTCGGCCATTAGTGCGGTTGAAATGTTGACGCAAAACAGGGCTGCAAGCGAACTGATTCTCAGTATGTACTTATAGGCAGTTTTCATTTCTGTTTGTGTTTATGGTAAGGTAGTTACAAGAAACATGCTTATTCTTGCCATCGATCTCGGTACGACTGGGAACCGAGCCATCGTCTTTGATCGGGAGACACGGGTTGTCGCGAAGAGCCATCGCGAGTTCCGGCAACTCTTTCCGCAATCAGGCTGGGTCGAGCATGATCCCGAGGAGATTTGGGAGAGCGCGCGGGGTGTCATTGCAGAAGTGGTCGCTCAAGTTGATGCCAGCCAGATCGTCGCAATCGGTGTCACCAACCAGCGCGAAACGGTCGTCGCGTGGGACCCGAAAACGGGCCGACCGTTGCACAATGCCATCGTCTGGCAGGATCGCCGCACGAGCGAGCGATGTAACGGAATCAAGAGCGGGGAATTCGGAAAAGAGATTCAGCGGCGTACCGGATTGGTCTGTGATCCTTATTTCTCAGCGACGAAAATCGAGTGGTTGCTTCAAAATGTACCGGCGACGCGTCGCGGAATTTTCGGGACAATTGATTCCTGGATCCTCTCAAAACTCACCAGCGGCAAAGTTCACGCCACGGATGTGAGCAACGCTTCACGCACGATGCTTTTCAATTTACATGAGCGCCGCTGGGATGATGAACTGCTGAAGTACTTCGGCGTGCCGCTTGAAAAACTTCCCCAAGTGCGCGCCAGTGACTCCGAGTTTGGGAGATTGGATCCGGATCTCTTCGGGTTCACCGCGCCAATTTGCGGCGTCGCGGGTGACCAGCAGGCGGCGATGTTTGCGCAGGGATGCTTCGAGCCCAGCATCATCAAGAACACCTACGGTACGGGTTTGTTCCTGATGATGAACACGGGGGCGGCGCCAAGGATTTCGAAGCACTTGCTCTCGACGATTGCCTGGCAGATTGGCGACAAAGTTGACTATGCGCTGGAAGGAAGTGTTTTCGTGGGCGGTGCGGCCATTCAATGGCTGCGCGATCAACTGCAGATCGTGAAAACCTCGAGCGAAACAGAATCGTTGGCCGCGAGCCTTTCTTCCAATGACGGCGTGTATTTTGTTCCCGCACTGGCGGGACTTGGCGCACCGCATTGGGATGCCGACGCCCGGGGAACAATCCTGGGCCTTACTCGTGCCACGGGTCGCGCGCATTTGGCCCGCGCCGCATTGGAATCGATTGCTTATCAGACTCGTGACCTTGTCGAGGGCATGTGCGGGGAATTGGGCGCGCCATTGCGCAAACTGCAAGTGGACGGCGGCGCGTGCGCCAATAATTTTCTCATGCAATTTCAAGCGGACATTCTGGGCGTGCCCGTCGAACGGCCGGCGGAATTGGAGATGACCGCGTTGGGCGCGGCCGGCCTTGCGGGCGTTCACGCCGGGGTATGGAAGAACCCGATCGATTTCGTTTCTCGTCGTAAGGTCGAACGTGTATTCCAACCATTTATGGACGCCTTTTTGCGCGAGGGTTTGTATGCGAAGTGGAAAGAAGCCGTGGCGCGATCACGGGCTTGGGCGGGTTAACCTGCAGATTTTGTTTCATTGCTGTAACGCGTCAGTTTCCCATTCGCCATTGACGGGTGGCAGGTTGCATCACGATGGAATATCGGACCGTCTGGATGTCCGACCTGCACTTGGGCACTCGCGGCAGTGATGTCGCGGGCGTGCTGGATTTTCTCAAGCACAACGAGTGCGAAACCCTCTACTTGGTCGGCGACATCATTGACATCTGGCGGTTGCGACGTGAGCGCTATTGGCCGCAGTCGCACAACGACGTGATCCAGAAAATCCTGCGCAAAGCGCGCAAAGGCACCAATGTCATCGTCATTCCCGGTAATCACGATGAATTCTGCCTCAACTTCCTCGGTGTCTATGGCAACATCGTGGTGAAGGAACAGCAAGTGCACACCGCTGCGGACGGCGCGCGATTGCTGGTGTTGCACGGGCACGAATTCGACTCCGTCACCGTGCACGCGAGGTGGATGGCTCATCTTGGAGACATGGGCTACACGCTGCTATTGAAGATGAACCGGCCGCTGAATCTCGTGCGGCGGTTGCTCGGGTTCGGCTACTGGTCGTTGAGTGCGTATGTGAAGCAGAGCGTGAAGAAAGTTGTCAGTTCAATCAGCCGGTTTGAAGAGGCCGTGGCCCGCTACGCCGAGTTGCATCACGTCGGTGGCATCATTTGCGGGCACATTCACACGCCGGCCGTGCGGCAGATTCGCGGCGTGAATTACTACAACACCGGTGACTGGGTCGAGAGCAGCACCGCGCTGGTCGAGCATTTCGACGGTCACTTGGAATTGGTCTACTGGCGCGAAGTAAGCGCGGGCAATGCGATGGTAGCGGATGCCACTCCTGCAGATCTGGCAGACAAATCCGGACTGCTCACCGCCACACGGTAGGATGTTTCTTCGAAATGGCGGCCGGCTCTCCGGTGGGGCCAACTCTTTCCGCCTTGCTTGTCCGTTCCCGAAACCTGATATAGCTTGAGGGGAGGGAACGCGATGAAGACTTACAAGAATTACATTGATAATGAATGGGTTAGTGGCGCCGGTACTCGCGAAGTTTTCAATCCTGCTACCGGCGAGCCGTTCGCGGTCGTCCCGGAGGCAAACAAGACGGACGTAGATCGTGCTGTGCAGGCCGCACGGATGGCGTTCGACACTGCGAACTGGCGCGACTCTTCCCAGGCAATGGCCCGCGGTCGCGTGCTCTTTAAGATGGCCGAGCTCGTGCGCAAGAACGCCGCGATGCTGGCCGAATTGGAGACGCTGAACTCCGGCAAGCCCATCGTCGAGAGCGAATTCGACATGAATGACGTCGCCACTTGCTTTGAGTATTTTGGCGGCCTGGCAACGAAGGTCCATGGAGAGACGCTTTCTGTCCCGGATAACGCGCTGAACTTTACCTTGCGCGAACCCGTCGGTGTCGCCGCGCTCATCATTCCCTGGAATTATCCATTGATGATGGCTGCGTGGAAGCTTGGGCCTGCGTTGGCGGCGGGCTGCGCCGTGATTCTCAAACCCGCCGAGCAAACGCCGCTCACTGCGCTCGAATTTTCGAAGCTGGTGCAGAAACACATCCCCGAATTGCCCGCCGGCATCTTCAATGTCGTGACCGGCGACGCGGTAGCAGGCCGGGCGCTGGTTGAATCCGCGCAGGTGGACAAGGTTGCATTTACGGGCGGCACCGAAGCCGGCAAGGCGATCCTGCGTAGTATCGGTAGCACGCACTTGAAAAAGGTTTCGCTCGAACTCGGTGGCAAATCGCCCAACATCTTTTTCGCCGACGCCGATCTCGATGCGGCTACCGACGGCGCTCTCTTTGGCGTCTTCATCAACCAGGGCGAAGTGTGCAGCGCGGGATCGCGCGTGCTTGTCCAGCAGGACATCTTCAAGAAATTCATGGACCGCATGAAGGAGAAGACCAAACGCGTCAAGCTCGGAGATCCACGCAAGCGCGAGACGAAGATGGGGCCGCTCGTCAGCGAAGAGCACCTCGAAAAAGTCGTGAGCTACATCGAGGTTGGTAAGAAAGAGGCGAAACTTCTCGCCGGCGGCAGTCGACCGAAGGGTTTCAAAAAGGGCTACTACATCGAGCCGACGATTTTTGAAACCGACAACACGACGCGCATCGCCCGCGAGGAGATTTTTGGCCCTGTCGTGGCGTGCATCCCCTTCAAGGACGAAGCCGACGCGCTCAAGATCGCCAACGACACGCCCTACGGCCTCGCCGCCGCCGTGTGGTCCCGCGACATTTTCAAATGCCTGCGTGTCGTGAAAAATCTTCGCGTGGGCATTGTCTGGGTAAACACCATGCAACCTTGCTATGTCGAGTCCCCGTGGGGCGGTTACAAAGCCAGCGGCCAGGGCCGGGAATTGTCTTTGCACGGCATGGATGAGTTTTTAGAGACGAAGCAGGTACATATCAATCTGAACGAGGCGCCGATCGGGTGGTACTGAAACACTTCGACCGCCATGACAAAGAGAATTGATCGCAATTTCGTAGTTCTCGGTGGTGTGGGCGCGATTGGGCGGGTGGTGGTGCGTGACCTGTTTGAGTCGCATCCGCGGAATCGGATTCTGGTTGCGGACTACAACGAGCCTGGCGCGCGTGCGTACGCACAGTCGTTTCATGGGCGTCGCGTTTTGGCAGCCTTTGCGGATGCGGGGAATGCCAAACAGCTTGCGAAGCTCTTCCGGGGTCACACGGTTGTCATCAACTGCACGCAGCATAACTTCAACCTCAAGGTAATGCGCGCGGCGCTGGTCGCGAAAGTTCACTACGTTGACCTAGGCGGCTTGTTTCATTGGACTTGCCGGCAATTGAAATTGGATAACCAATTCAAACGCGCAGAATTGACTGTGACTCCGTTGCCATGATTAATCGTTACCGGAACGTCACCTTCTCCTCCTGAACTTGTCGAACTTGTAG
>Ga0206960_1271_pt1 | contig 9922 bp, 13 predicted proteins | sample Alteio_BWOrgHeat_29_FD_153255 | JGI IMG/M metagenome (GOLD analysis project Ga0206960, IMG submission 153255) | Enriched cells from forest soil in Barre Woods Harvard Forest LTER site, Petersham, Massachusetts, United States -... | ecosystem: Environmental > Terrestrial > Soil > Temperate forest > O... | reverse complement strand
TCGTTTCACGTTGATTAGTGATGCCGATGGCTGCAATTTCTTTAGGGTTAACTTTTTCTACGGCTTTCTTGATGGCCTTGAGTGTGGAGTCCCAGATTTCATCGAGGTTGTGTTCAATCCAGCCCGGTTGTGGAAAGTGCTGTGGAAAATTCACCAGGTGTTCAGAGATGACGTTGAGCTTTTGATCTACGATCAGAGCTTTTGTGCCCGTCGTGCCTTGGTCGATAGCGAGAATGTATTGTTGAGACATGCAGACTACCTCCGCGTTTTTTTCTCAAATCGCGATTCTACAAAATGATATGCGCTTTGCACTGCAAGTGTTGATGTTTGAAAACCGATATCGTGTTCAGGATTCAATTCAAAGATTCCTAATGAAGTTACTTTTTTATTTTTGGCGGCTATTCGAAGCATTGAAAAAACTTCTGTCGGAGTGAAACCTTCGGGCTGGGGCGCTGAAACACCGGGTGCATAGACATGAGCCAAAGCATCGAGGTCGAGACTGATGACCACTGCATCCACATGCTTAGATAATTTTTGTAAAGCTTTAGAGAAGAGAGCAACGGGGTTTTTCCCTCTTAAGTCTTCCCAGCTGATGACGCCGGCTTTTTTCTTTTGAGCGTATTCCCAAAGTTCAGGTGAATTACAGGTGTGTTGAGCGCCGAACTCGACCAAGTCAGAGCCTCGTAAGACCCCAGACTCAAGTGCTAAGTAAAAAGGTGAACCGCTCGTGATTTCAGGAGCAGGCTTTCTCATGTCAAGGTGGGCATCGATATTGATACAGCCTAGGCGGATTTTTTTCTTTTTAACTTGAAGAGCCTGAAAGACTCCTTTCAGGTGTGAGAAGCCGTGGTCATGTCCGCCCCCTACAACCACGAGCAGGGAACATCCAAGATGGGCCTGTGCGACGGCCTGCGTCGCGGTTTCTAAATTTTGGGCCACATCAGAAGTGAGAGGAGAGACATCACCAAAGTCGATTCCGGTCTTCCAGAGCGGTGAACGCGGTTTCAGTTTCTCTTTCAGTGCACGAAAAGCCTTAGGGCCTTGTGCAGCACCGAGCCGACCCCCAACATGGAGTACCCCTTGGTGATCAGGTATACCTAAAAGCCCCCATTGAGAAGCATTGCGGAGCGGCGATTCGGTTTTCATTTCAACTAACTTGTCTTACACTTACAATTAAATCAAATGGATCTGACGATGGATGGAGCGATGAACGGTTCGAGCGATAAAAAGTGGTTTGTTTACGTAGAGGATCACCACGAGGGACCTTTTACTTCTGCTGAGGTGCAGCAAAAGGTTCAGCAGGGTTCTGTGCGGTCTGACCAGTTTGTTTGGTCGGAAGGAATGCAAGACTGGAAGGCGATGGCTGAAGTGCCAGAGTTTGTAGGTCTTGTGGGCCCCGCTCCAGTGGCCGAGTCGAGTGGATCAGGGCTCGAGATGTCACTTCAGAATTTAGTGAATCAAGCACCACCACCTCCCGCGGGTGCTGTTCAAACAAATATTTCTTCAGCACCCTTTTCTCCGAGTGCTGTTTCTCTCGAAGACCCGCACATGGTCAATACGGCGCCAATAGAAGCCAGTCGAGCAGATGTTGAGATTCCTTCTTCGCAAGAGCAACTCGGGTCGCAAGCAGGTTCAGAAATTAATGTGTCGCAAAGCAAAGATCTGACAGGCGAGAGAAAAACTCCGCTCAAAGCGAATCCGGCTCTTTATGCTCAAGATGCAATGTATGCACAAGGCGGAATGAGCGTTCGTGGTGGGCCTAATAAGTTTAAGCGTTTTCTAAAAATGTTTTTGCTTCTTGCGGTTTTGGGTGGAGGCGCATGGGCCTATACTCAGGGTTATCTCGATACCGTTCTTAAGAACCCCGCACTTCAGCAGGGTATAGACATGGTCAAGACGGCTTCGGGTCCGGCGCTTTCATTTATCAGCGAAAAAGTTCCTTTTTTAGCTCCCTATCTATCGCCTCTTCCGCAGTTGAAAGATGTTTCACCGGCTGATTATGATGAATTAAAAACGGCAGCGGTTGCTTCGCTTTCATCTCTTGGGCCTCAAGCTGCGATTGCCCCAGTAACGGGTGGTGTGGTTCAGTTTTATGTTGCATCGAATTTGCCTGACGACACCACGCTGACTTTGCGGCTCGAGGGAATTGATTCGACATTGCTCAACGTTCTCGAATTTAAGAATGACGTGAGTTTGACTTTGAAGAACCATCTTGCGCAGACTCCGAATCTCTCAAAGGTCAAAGGGCAGCCCCTTCCTAAGGGAGAATACAATCTTTATATTTATGAGGCCGATCAACAGCCGCCCGCAGTAAAAGCAGTTTTTGATGGATTAAAGCCGGTTTCGGGCTCGCGTTTTCCACGAGAATTAGGTGCGAAAAAAGTAGCAGTCACCAAGAGGCTTTTTTTGGGTGGTACAAAAGATAAAACCTATCAAGATCGTCTGGCCGAATATCACGAAAAAGTAAAGGTACGCGCCCAACAAGATAAAGAAGAGCTCAATCAGGTTATTCAAACCCTGATGAATCAGTACAATGCATCTCGCTTACTTTTTAATACTTCGAAAGCCAAGGTTGACCAGAAAACGGCTCAAGTGAAATCAAAGAAAAAGGGAATGGACCCTGCAATCAAGAAAGGCTTTAACGACAAAGCCGCGAAGTGGGCCAAGTTTCAGGCTGAGATTAATAAATTCGACCGCTGGACACCGGAATACTTGCAGGCCAGTTTTTATCCGCAAGTTTACGATAGAGTCAAAAAAGCCTCTGGTCTTTTGATCGCAATGCAAGAGATGCAGTCGCAGTACTTCAATAAAGTCGTTGATACGACGTCGTTTGATAAACAATTAACAGAAGCTCAAGATCAAGCCCGTGAAATGATCACAGATCTTTTAATTACGATGAAAACTATTGAACAGTCGTTAACAGAGAATCAGGGATTGCCGAAAAAAATCCAATGATGAATATAAAGTGATAAAAAGAGTTGAGGGGGTTATTTCATGAGTCGAATTTTGAAAAACACACATACGGTCGATCCTCAAGACAATAGAAGAAAAGCAAAACGAAGACCGATCCTCGATACATTTTCTCTTTTTGTTGTCGTCTCGACGAAAAACATTCTTCGGCTAAAGATTAATGATCTGAGCGAGCTGGGCATCGGGTTTAATTTTGATATTGAAGGAGAAGCTGAACAGGCCCCTATTAAGGTGGGTGACTTGCTTGATCTTCAACTTTATCTCAACCAGTCTTTGCATATTCCGTTGCAGATCAAAATCGCTCGAATTGAAGATGCTGAGAAGATCCGAAAAATTGGCGCCGAGTACACCGACAAGACCAGTAAGGGCTACCAGGCCCTCATGGCCTTTCTAGAAATGCTCGATCGGCTTGCTGATGCCGCCCTAATTGACGCACCAGGTCAATTTCCTGAAGCCCCAGTCAAGTAGGCAAAAGGTTTCCGTTTAGACACAGGGGGGTTCTTCCGATGAGAACATTGGAGGAAATTCCATGTCTCAAGACCGCAAAGCATTTGAGCAAGAAGAGGGTTCTGAAGTTATTGACTTCAATCAGAAAAGAGCCCAACGCCTCGACGAAAAACGCCGAAAAACTGAGCGTATTTTCTTCAAGCAAATGCTTGGGATTTACTGCGTCACTGATAATTCAGAACTGAAATCGGTTGAGTTAATGGACGTCAGCGAGGACGGGCTTTCATTTCAGGTGCCGTTTGATTCAGCAAATCCCTGGCCTAAGAACACGGGTGAAATTCCTCTGCGCCTTTATTTTAGCCAAGACACGTACTTGCCAGTAACATTAAAAATTCAAAACTCACGTCACCACATCGAAGAAAGCACGCGCTATATTCGCTATGGTTGTGCAGTGGATAAAAGCATTTCATCTTACGAAGCGTACAAGCAATTCGTAAAATTCGTGTCGTTCTACGCAGAGCACGCCCATAAAGATACGGGCAAAGTCACGCTCTTCTACTTATAATCCGGGGCTTTTACTTGCGATTCTGAGCTGAAACGCCCATCGGAATTTCAACAGCAGGTTTGCGATTTACGTTCGGAGATTCGGGCTGAATCTTACGCATCATTTCGAAGTACTGCTTGTCAGATAGGTTTTGTGAAAAGTTAGAAAAGTTGAATGAGAAAGGGGCGCTCAGCACGAGGCCCAGGAGACTAAAAAACATCAAAAGTACTGCCATCATCTCTTCACCCCTCCTTGGGGTGATGCATCAGAGTGTAGCACAGACTTTCGAGTTTTGGACTGGGTTTGATGGACGAACTACGCAGCGGTTTTGTTTTTCTTCTGAGGCTTTCGTGTGCCGTGAATCCAATTTGACAATATTTTGGCGGCCTTATCGGGTGATTGAAGCGTGCGCTCTTTGAGTTCCGCAATCATTCGCTCAACTTCAGCACGGGTTGTCGAAGAAGGGGCGCGTTCGCCCGGCTTATTGCCTCTTTTAAGGTGAGTCACGATTTAAATCTCGTTTATTTATTAAGGCCAAGGTTTTGTACTTCTTGAGGGACTGAGCCGAAGAAAACCTCGTCATCAATGATTGAGAAGGCATACCATTTGTCGCCTAGCTTTTGATAAAGCACTTCAACCGTTGAATCCGTGTTTTTCTCGGTGTTTGCTGGGGTTGTTGTTTCTGTTTCTTGTTTTTTAGTGGTAGCTGACATGGTTCCCTCCTTGGAATCCGTTATTCTCTGCACATACCTTTATCGACAGGCGCGCGAATCTCTATAGAGAGAAAATTTTGCCGATCGGTCGATTCTTCACAGGAATTTGAAAGGAGTTTTAAACTATTGGGAGATAATTTGACCGGTCATGCCGGGAATAAAGCGATCTTGAAAGGAGAACGTTCCAGTTTGGGTAAACTGAACGACATGGCTACTGCTGTTGTCGTCTTTGTTGGGGTCATGAAGAGCGCTGTCGGCAAAGCTGGGTGTGCCTGTCGAGACAATCTGATGGGTTAGCTTAGTTGAGGTAAAATCAAATAAAACATAGCTACCATGTGTGATCGTGCAGGTGAGTGCGGTTCCTGAAGCAGCAATCGTTCCGGCCGCTTCTTGGCAGCCGCAGAAGATCTCTGTGAATCCATCACGAACAGCGATGACAGCAGTGTTTGCACCACAGCTTGAAGGGGTTGCTGCAGGGGTATCATCGCAGGCAGAAATGCAGAGTAAAAAAAAAAGCAGGGTTCCTGCTTTTAGAAAACCGTCCTTATTCATGAAATACAGTCGCCGATGCGGAATGCAAAATCTTGATTGGCGCCCGTTGTTTGATAAGTAGCACCACCGTTAAAGTTTATATAGTAAGCCTGACCATTGGTTAGGACATCTGTAGTTCCTGAGGTTCGAGCCCACTTAATAAGATTAACAGCGCTTTGAGCATAAGAGGTTCGAAGCACAAGCCAGTAGGTCTGCGTTCTCGTGAGATTGGTCGCCGAGATCGTGATTGAAACAAAGCTTCCGTTTGCGGTGATTTTGTTAGCGGTAACAGAGCCTGAGCCTTGAAGGGCTGACGGCTGGCTTGTCGTTGCATTGTTTGACCAAATTTCGGCAGTCACGGTTTCAGCGTCAGCCAGAGTGCCATCCTTGAAAAGATAGACTTGTACAGTGCTGATACTGGTTGTGCTTGCTGCGACGAAAGTTTGCGCGAGTTGTTTGTAGACGGTGTTGTCGTTGATGGCGAGCTCTTGATTGGCTGTAAAGGTGTTTTGACCTGAAGTGCAGACCCCGAGCGGGTTTTTCTTTCCACAAGAGGTGAGAAGCAAGGCGGAGAGTCCGATAAATATAGGAATTAATAATGCTTTTCTAGCTGAGCTTTTGAAGGTGGTTTTCATGACACTATCCAAACATGTCTCAGTGTTTCTGTCATCTGCATTTGAGATGGCTTGCGTGTGGGGCAGGTTCGGTGTAACGAAGAGGTCAGTTATTTCATCAGAATGCGCCCGTAGCTCAGTTGGATTAGAGCGCTAGACTACGAATCTAGAGGTCGGAGGTTCGAACCCTTCCGGGCGCGCCATTAATAAGAGATCTTAGATTCAACCAAATCGACAGCCTCACGAATGTAGCCTTCAATTTTTTCATGACGGGGGCGGCCGGCCGAGTCGTACAGGTCTTTTGTCACCAGCGCTTGTGAAAGTTCTTTCTTTTGTTTCTTGAGATCCGAAGGGCCCGGCGTGGCGCTCATGCTTTTAACTTGGAACTCGTAATCTACATTTAGATTTGTTTCATCAAGATCAAATCGAAGCATCAGCTGCTCTACGTTCGAAAAAGCTCTCGCTGCAGGGGGTGAGAGCTTAACGTTGACCCCTGTTTTGCTGGCTTTCAATGTTTTAATTACGAATCGGAATTGAATCGTAACCGCTTTTAAAAATTCTTGAATGATGGGGGCCGGTTTAATTGAAACTTGAAGCTGCCCAAGTTTCTCGGTCGCATCGCCAAGACCATAAAGTAGAAACACACTTGAAGTTGTGTCTGTAATTGGAAAATTCAGATGAGTTTGAAGTTTCCAGTCGAGCTCCACAGAATCTTGCGATTTCAGTGCCGGAGTAGTGAGTGCAGCACGATTCAAAAGATCAAAAGCTTCCGGAGATTTTTGATGTACTTTTTTGAGATCACCCCAACCAAACGATACATGCAATCCTTCCAGACTAACGGTTTCTGAAGAGTGATTTCGGATTTTGAGTTTACCGCTGATTGTGTCGCCCTGATTCCAGGATTCACCTTCTGCAAATAAACTAAACTCAAGTGGCTTTAGAAAAAGAGTACCTTTCATGGCCTTATCTTAACCTGATTTTTGGGCGGTTGCCTTGTGCTCTTTAGGTCTTATGCTAAGATTTGAATCGAATGAATGAGTCTACAAATGAAACACCCGACTTTTTTCTGCCTAATGGGGCTCTGAATGCCTCATTGGTCATTATTCATGCTGAAACATTGCTCAAAGCGGGCGATGTTGTTTTAGCACGAGGTCTGTTTCGTAAGGCACTCGATACCGGTAAACTTTCTTATTTATCCCTATTTGGTTTGGCGCGATGCGCCGAAGCTGAAGGACAGCTCAAAACAGCTCAAGCTTGTTATGAGGCGAGTCTGCTTGCGCGCCCACGCGTAGAGACGTTTCTGAGGCTCTCAGTCGTTCTTCAACAATTAAAACAATTCGTTGAGGCGGTGCAGCGTCTTCGAGAAGCACACGCGCTCAATGGCCTTTCTCATGTTCAGCGGCTTGAAATCAAAAACAAGCGCATTGAAGCTTTACGTATGGCGCTGAGTGACATGGATCTATCTTTGGATCTTCGTAGTCAGTTTGAGACAGAGTTGATAAGTTTGCGAACATGATGAGAGATCAGGCAGTAGAAAAACTATTAGAACCCTTTATTGCAACGAAGAGAACGGTATTGATCGTTGATGATGAAAACACGATTCGCGAACTTTTACGTGAAATACTCTCTCCTTATTTTTTAATCATCGAGGCTTCAAACGGACAAGAGGCTCTAGCTAAGGCCGTTCAAGAACAGCCCGACCTTGTGGTTTGTGATATTCGAATGCCAAAGATGAATGGTATTGAATGCTGTCGGCGCCTTCGAAGTCAGTCTGAAACAAAGTGGATACCCGTTTTGATCCTGACTGCATTCGACGATCAAAGCCAACAGTTGGAAGCATTTGCAGAAGGTGCAGATGATTTCTTGCTCAAACCTTTCAAGGCGAAAGAACTCATCGCACGTATTTGTTCGAAGCTCAAGCGCCTAGAAGAAATTCGAAGCGGTCATTTCATTGCCAAACCAGCTCTAGAACCCGCAGTTTTAGATTGTGGAAACTTGAGAGTCGTCATGAATCGTTTGGAAGTATCTATTGAAGGTCGGGTTGTTCCTCTTAGTGCATTGGAATTTAAGCTCACTCGATTTTTTATTGAAAATAGAAATACACTTTTAAGTCGAGAAGCGATTTTGAAATCGGTTTGGGGCCATTTTGATGTCGCCGACCGTACGGTCGATACGCACGTGGCTTCTTTGCGCCGAAAGCTTAAGGGCTTTAACTACTCTTTTGTCTCTGTTTATTCGGCCGGGTATATGTTGAAGTCTGGAATGATTACTCGCAGAGATTGCGCAGCCATTCATTCCGCCGAGTCTACGGCTTAAACTCGGCTTGAGAGCCAGTTTTTAATGGCCTGCTTGGTGTCGTTCGAGAAGTCATCAAAAGTTGCGTAGCAAGTGTGTTGTTCTGTTTCTCTGCTCCAAGTGCAGGTTTGCACAGAAACAAGGCTTGCGCGTTCTTGCCCAGTAATTTCTTTTAATATCGGCGCATCGAGATGAATGACGGCTCCGCGGCTCAGCATATGCGGGCTCGTCAACGTCACTCCGCTCACATCAATCGAAATCAACTTGCAGACAGTCTCTAATGCAACGGTAGATTGGGTTCTTTGAAGGGTTTTTCTTTTGATACTGTCTTCATCAACGGCACTCAGTTGAAAGTGTTGCGAGATGCGTTGACCGAGTGCTGTACGATCATAGTCACCGCAGAGAACCTCAGTGGCGCCCCATTCGAAAAGTCGGCGAATCGCATTTAAGTCTTTTTCTTGTGTCATCATAAAAACCGTAAACTTCTGGTCTAGAACTTTTCTGAGCGCTTGAAGAACTAGAATGCCCACGCCAGCGGTTTCGAGGTCTTGGTCAAGAATGAGTAAGTCTGGTTTTCTTTCTCTAACTTTTGGCAGTAATGATCTAGAATGTGAGAAGCTTTGAACTTCAAATCCCAATTTGGCTAAAAACATAGAGAGATTTCTTGAGTGCTCTAAGTTCGCGGTAGCGAGATAAGCGGTCTTATAGAGACTCATGAAACGATCCCTCTGATCCATTTTCTAATTTTCATCAGAATGCCTGGTTCAGTGTAGTAGACAGAGCACTCATTCATAAAATGTCTACCCTGGGTGAGACGAGAAAATCGTTTCGTTCTACGAATCAGTAGATTTTCGGTTCCGAGCTGTTCGATTCCGGTTCCTTTGATAGAGACGAACTCGTTTGGTGCCAGTTTGATTGAAGTTTCAATCATGAGCGAAGTTTCATTCATTTCGGCAATTCTGCCCAGTGCTCGCAGAGTTGCTGTCGGTTGTGAGCCTTCAGGAAAGTCATATTTAGCGAGCATTTCTGTTCGAGTGAGCAGTCTCACCCGTTGCAATAGAGTGCGAGTATCTGGAATGGCAGGCAGCACATTGATTAGGTTTTCAGGTGATTTTTCAGTGATTTCTTGCGCAAGAACTAGAATGGGTACGCTCGCATTTTGTAGTTCTTCGAGTTGTGATTCCACAAGCTCATGGGCTGACTTTAAAGTCTCTGCTTCAACGACAATAAGATTCGGCCGTGTAAGGCAAGCCTCGGGTGAACGAACCTGATAGCCAGCGGCTTCTAGAACTTCGCGCGAACCGCGAGTCTTAGATGAGGGTGAACGTAAAATAAGAATATCTTTTGAGGGGCGCAAAAAAATAGTCCTCCACCATTCTTATCGGCGGCGCGACATCAAAAAATAATAGGACAAAAAAATAGCAAAAGAAAAAACTGATGAAAACAGAGCGTCAGTTTTTTGTCGATACTGAATCTAGCTCTTATTCGAAGCTGTATCGGTCAAGGCTCGGTAATGAGTCGGGCGACGGTCTCGAAAGAAACCAAACGAGGCTCTGTTTTTACGAATTTCAGCAAGATCCAGTTCTGCCAAAATCACTCCTTCTTGGTCTCGGCCCAATTCAGCGAGTTTATCGCCTCTATGATTAGAAATAAATGAGTGACCATAAAAAACCTGTCCCTCTTCGTTTCCGATTCGATTGGCTGCAATGACTGGGCAGACATTCGATACCGCATGCCCAATCATCGCACGTTGCCAAGGGTCTTTGGTGTCGAGATCGGGTGACTCGGGTTCGCTGCCGATAGCGGTA
>Ga0206960_1270_pt1 | contig 9981 bp, 5 predicted proteins | sample Alteio_BWOrgHeat_29_FD_153255 | JGI IMG/M metagenome (GOLD analysis project Ga0206960, IMG submission 153255) | Enriched cells from forest soil in Barre Woods Harvard Forest LTER site, Petersham, Massachusetts, United States -... | ecosystem: Environmental > Terrestrial > Soil > Temperate forest > O... | reverse complement strand
AAGTCCGAGTGTGTTGAAAGGGTCTTCAGGCATGGCGAGTGCGATCTCGAGAGCGGTTTGAACGGCTCGTTCAACCGCTTGTTTTTCCATCGAAGTGGTGAAGCTAAAGCCCATGCGGTGGTTCTTAATGACACGAACCGCCAGACCGACGTCTTCGGCGCGAGTGAGCGTTTCTACTCGGCCCTCTTTTGCCTCGATTTGTGTTCGTGAAGTTCGCCCGAGACAAAGCTCAAAGGTATCGGCTCCCAGTCGTTTGAGTTGGTTTAGAGCGGTGTCTAAGCCGGGGTGCTGTTCGATTTTCGACTCGATTTGTGAATTCTCTGGGGTCATGTTTAGTCCGATGTTCTGTACTTAATGAGTAACGTATTAATAGACTGATGCGTTAAACGAGCGTCAAAAAAATCTCACCTCAGCGTAACTTTACACCCGTGACCCCGTAAAGGTAAAATAAGTGCAAGGTCTTGCGAGACTCAAAAGCAGTACCAACCAAGGAGGGGTCGATGGAAAAAGGGCGCACGGATTGGACTAAGCTCTTAGGCGGTCTTCAACAAGCCGAAAACTTCCGCAATCTTCATTGGGAAGGATCTTTCTCTGAATACTTAGACTTGATTAAGCAAAAACCAAAGATTGTGCGCAACGCGTTTCAGCGCATGCACGATATGATTCTCGGTTACGGCATCGACACTTACACCGAATACAAAAAAACAATCACGCACTACAAGTTTTTTGATGATCCGATTGAAAGTGGAAGAGACGGTGTTTACGGGCTCGATGTTCCGCTGATGAAACTCGTGAGCTTTTTGAAATCAGCTGCTTATGGCTACGGTACGGAGAAGCGCGTGCTCCTCCTGCACGGCCCAGTCGGCTCAGCAAAATCAACCATCGCGCGTCTGCTGAAAAAAGGAATCGAAAATTATTCACGTACGGATGAGGGTGCGCTCTACACATACAAATGGGTGGATCCAACCGGTGCAGCGAAAGCCATTCTCGGCGGACAAGCTGAGGTTGCTTCTCCGATGCACGAAGATCCGTTGAAGCTTGTTCCGATTGAGATGCGCCAAAAGCTCATTGATGAGCTGAATAAAGGCATTAAATCAGAATATAAAATCAGCATCGTCGGTGACTTGAATCCAAACTGCCGATTCATTCAGCGCGAAATTTTGAAACTGTACGACGGCGACTGGACGAAGATGATGAATCACATTCGCGTCTTCAGACTTGTGCTGTCTGAAAAAGATCGTCTGGGTATTGGAACCTTCCAGCCCAAAGACGAGAAGAACCAAGACTCAACCGAACTCACAGGCGATATCAATTATCGTAAGATCGCAGAGTACGGTTCAGATTCTGACCCGCGCGCGTTTAACTTTGATGGCGAGTTCAATATCGCAAACCGCGGTGTGCTTGAGTTCATAGAAGTCTTGAAGCTCGATGTAGCGTTCTTGTACGATCTCTTGGGAGCTTCTCAGGAACATAAAATCAAGCCGAAGAAATTCGCTCAGACCGATATTGATGAAGTGATCATCGGTCACACGAATGAACCTGAGTTCAGAAAGCTTCAGAGCAATGAATTCATGGAAGCGCTTCGCGATCGTACGGTGAAGATCGATGTGCCGTACATCACGAAACTCAAAGAAGAGATCAAGATTTACGAAAAAGATTTCAACCCGAACAAGATCAAAGGCAAATCAATCGCACCTCACACGATCGAAGTGGCTGCGATGTGGGCTGTCTTGACCCGCCTTGAACACCCGAAAAAAGCCAATATCTCGCTCATGCAGAAATTAAAGCTGTATGACGGCAAGACGCTGGCTGGATTTACAGAAGACAACGTCAAAGAACTTCGTAAAGAAGCCATGCGCGAAGGCTTAGACGGAATTTCACCCCGTTACATTCAAGACAAGATCTCGAATGCGATTGTGAATAACGAATACCCCTGCGTGAATCCGTTCATGGTGATGAACGAACTTGAAAGTGGTTTAAAACATCACGCGCTGATCGCGAGCGAAGAAAAACGCCGCGAGTATCGCGAGATGCTCGCTCTGGTTCGTCAAGAGTACGAAGAAATCGTCAAAAACGAAGTGCAACGCGCGATTTCAGCCGATGAAGACGCGATTTCGAAGCTCTGTGCGAATTACATCGATAACGTCAAGGCCTACACCCAACGCGAGAAAATCAAAAATCGCTATACCGGTGAATATGAGGAACCCGATGAACGCCTCATGCGATCGATCGAAACCAAGATCGATATTCCTGAGAGCCGCAAAGACGACTTTAGACGCGAGATCATGAATTACATCGGTGCTCTTGCGATCGAAGGCCGTACGTTTGATTACAAAACAAACGAGCGATTGCACAAGGCCCTTGAGCTGAAACTCTTCGAAGACCAAAAAGACACGATCAAGTTGACCAGCCTCGTTTCAAATGTGGTCGATAAAAACACGCAAGAGAAGATCGATGTCGTGAAGTCTCGCCTGATTAAGTACTTCGGGTACGACGAGATTTCAGCGACCGATGTGCTGAACTTTGTGGCCAGTATCTTTGCTCGTGGAGACGTGAAGCGAAGCCAAAGCTAAGGAGAGCTCGTGATCGATAATATTCGTAGAGATCACTCCCGGTTCCGTCAGATCGTTAAAGGTAAGATCAAACAAGATCTGAAGAAATACGTCACGCATGGTGAAATGATCGGCCGTAAGGGCAAAGAAATGGTTACCATTCCTGTGCCGCAGATCGAAATTCCGAAATTTCGTTTTGGTCAGAAACAACAAGGCGGTGTAGGGCAGGGTTCTGGTAATCCCGGTGACCCCGTAGGCCAAGGGGATCCTCAAGACGGTGAAGGCCAGGCGGGTAATGAGGCGGGCGAGCATCAACTTGAAGTGGATCTGACTTTAGCCGAGCTCGCTGAAATCTTAGGCGAGCAGCTCGAACTGCCTAAGATTGAGCCGCGTGGTAAGAAAACAATTCGTTCTGAGACTGATAAGTATACTGACATCGCGAGCCGCGGCCCTGAGTCGTTGAGACACTTCAAGCGCACGTTTAAAGAAGCGTTGAAGCGCCAGATTGCTTCAGGCACTTACAATGCGGGTAATCCGATTATCGTTCCGATCAAAAAAGACATGCGCTACCGCTCGTGGAAGACCGATGTTCGCCACGAGAACAGTGCCGTGATCATTTACATGATGGACGTCTCAGGTTCGATGGGCGACGAGCAAAAAGAAATCGTGCGCACGGAGGCCTTCTGGATCGATACCTGGCTCAGAAGCCAGTACAAGGGCATTGAAACCCGCTACATCATTCACGATGCTACCGCACGCGAAGTCGACGAAAATACGTTTTTTAAAACCCGAGAGTCGGGGGGCACACTGATCAGCTCGGCTTACAAGCTTTGCGAAAAGATTATCGATACCGATTACGCTCCTTCAGATTGGAATATTTATCCGTTTCACTTCTCAGACGGTGACAACTGGTCGGGTGAAGACACTCGCCTCTGCGTGAAGCTGCTTGAAGAATCATTGCTCAAAAAATGTAATTTGTTTTGCTACGGCCAAGTTGATTCTCGTTACGGTTCGGGTCAGTTTTATAAAGACCTGAATGAGCACTTCGGTAAAACCAACGATTCAGTTATTTTATCGCGCATCGAGAATAAAGACGGAATTTTACAGTCGATCAAAGACTTCTTAGGGAAGGGAAAATAAACCCGCATGTCATTGACGCCTGAACTCGCTAAATTAAAAGACCAGATTCAAGGCCATGCTAAGGCGTATGGCTTAGATTTCTTTGACGTTGTCTTTGAAATGATTGAGCCCGATGACGTGAATGCGGTGGCTTCATATGGGGGGTTCCCTGTTCGCTACCCCCATTGGCGTTTTGGCATGGATTACGACCAGCTCTCAAAAGGTTATGAGTGGGGGTTGCAGAAAATTTACGAACTCGTGATCAATACGAACCCGGCTTACGCGTTTTTGATGAAGTCGAATTCGTACGTTGATCAAAAACTCGTGATGGCCCATGTCTATGGCCACGTCGATTTCTTTAAGAACAATCAGTGGTTTTCGAAAACCGATCGTAAAATGCTTGATGTGATGGCGAATCATGCAGTGAAGATTCGTTCATACATCGATCGTTATGGTCAAGACGTGGTTGAGCAGTTCATTGACCACTGTCTGAGTATTGAGAACCTCATTGATCCACACTTGCCCTTTCAAGTTCAGAAAGATGAACGCCGCAACGCCGACGAGATCGAAGAAGACGATCGTACGAAACAGCCTGGCAAACTGAAGAACACGCGTCAGTACATGGAGCATTACATCAATCCGAAAGAATTTTTGGATGATCAGAAAAAGCGTATGGAAGATGCGCAGAAAAAGTCGAAGCAATTTCCGCCACAACCTGAACGCGATGTTTTGAAGTTCTTGCTTGATTACGCTCCGCTTGAAGCGTGGGAAGCCGATGTTCTCAGTATGCTTCGCGATGAGGCTTATTATTTTGTGCCCCAAATGCAGACAAAGATCATGAACGAAGGGTGGGCTTCGTATTGGCATTCTAAAATTTTGACAGAAAAAGCGCTGAAGGATTCTGAGATCATCGATTTCGCCGATCACCATGCGGGTACAATGGCAATGAGCCCGGGCCGCATGAACCCGTATAAGATCGGTATTGAGCTGTTTCGAGATATCGAAGATCGCTGGAACCGCGGAAAATTTGGAAAAGAATACGATGAATGCGAAGACCGAGTTAAAAAAGCAAATTGGGATCGTAAGCTTGGCTTAGGTCGGCAGAAAATTTTTGAAGTGCGCAGAGCCTGCAATGACATCACGTTTATCGATGAATACATCACACCCGAATTCATTGAGCGCTATCAGCTTTACACCTATGAATTTAATCGCCGTACCAATCAATATGAAATTGCCGAGCGAGATTTCAAAAAAGTAAAAGAAAAGCTGCTCTTTATGCTCACGAACATGGGCCAACCGTTTATGTATGTCACCAATGGGAATTTCAAAAACAAAGGTGACCTTGTGATTTGGCATAAACACCAGGGTACGGATCTCGATATCAAGTGGGCGCGTGAGACGATGAATGCCATCAGCCAGCTTTGGAAGCGCCCGGTTCATGTAGAAACAGAAGTCGAAGGTCAGAAGAAGCTTTTAACTTTCCAAGATGGAGAGTTTGTTGAAGAAAACCCATGAAGGGGAAATACAAATGAGTCAGAAATTAATTTTAATCGCTCTCATTATCGGCACCGCAACTGCCATTGAAGCCCTTGCTATGCAGAAGGGTGAGCTCGGAATGGGTGGAGGGATTTCGACTCCCTCAGGTTCGAACGCACTTCAAGACAACCCTGCTGCATTGATTTATGACAGCGGCATTCGTCTCAATGCCCAAGGCTTAACTCAAAATGATCAATTCAACCCTGTGACTCATGAAGAGCGTCTGATTTTAGGTTATGGGCATATTATGGGTGCAGCAGTCGGCACTCATACTTACAAAGACGGAAGCACCACAGATCGTTCCGGTGATTACGGAGCAGGAGTTTATTTACGTTCTATTTATACCTCAGTCGGAGCCTCGGGATCTACTCGGCTTAAAGACACTCCCTCTGTGCCCGGCAAACGCACAGATTACCGTATTACCGCTTTATTTAATCCCTATGGCAATGCACGCATTGGCGTCGGCTTTATGAATCTCGTAGGCGGGCTTCATAACATTGTCGTCGGTACTTCTGCTGACGTTGCACCTCACTTTACGTTGGGCGTTGATGGCAGCACGAGTGAAGACCTTCGTGGGGTGACCGTGATTCCGGCTGCAGGACTCCATTTTGGTGTGCTGGAGCTCTCAGGCGGTTATGGCGTGCGAGCGAATAAGCAGAAAGACAGTTTCTATCAAAGCATGTGGACGGCAGGCATGGGCTTAAAGTTAGGCCATACACTCGAACTGGAATACCGCTACCGCCACCTCGACGCTCATGCAGTTTCTGTGACATTGAGTTTCTAGGCGAAACTTACTCCTAAATGATGGGTTTAAGCGGCGGAGGGAGCTTTTGACCTCTCGCAGCGCTCATTTTTAATTATTCTGAAATGAGCTCAATTTACGGGTAAAATCGTTAAAAATTGAATTTCAAAGCGGTTCTCTATTTTTTCTTGAGGTCGTTTAAAAAGTGCGGCGTTTAGTTTAATATTTTTTAAGGATTTGATTTTGTTTGTGTTTTTAAATTGTTAGCTCATGCGACTTTCAACGATAAAAAATTAAAAAATCAGAAACCAAAAGAGTATAATATTGAAATAATGCATAGCGTTAAAAAAAGAGTTTTTCTGAATAAAGTGGGCCTCAAATCCAAAAATATGTGCGACGTTAAGCACCTAACGCGTTTAGACGACACGCCATATCTAGGGGTTACGTGAGTTGCACACCACAACCTATTGTGTGTTTTTTTGACAATTCCCTGCTCCTTCCGCACTCTCAAAATATAGGAAGTACTTACGGAAGACACGAGCTCTAACCGAGCTTCTCAAGAGGAGTAAACGGGTTCGATAACAGGTTTTAGTTGGCAGGTTCTGCTGCTCTATGGTTCCACCAAGGATCCCTAGGGGCAGTATTTTTTTAACTCATTGTAAGAAACAGTGGAGAGCAATCATCATGGATAAGACGGTTGAACGTTTAATCGTGAAATCATCATCTGAAGAAGCATTACAAGCGACGCGTAAAGTAACACAGGGTGGCGCGACATCTGCATCCGTAAAGGCTAAAAAGCTTGGAGGAACAGATAAACTAGCTATGAAAACATTAAAGACTCAATCCGTGGCCTTAAAGCCTGTGCGCAAGCTGACGAAGCTCATGTTTGATCGCATGTTTACTCAAGCGGGAACGAACCCCCTTGATTTGATTCAATACAAACACGCGGCTTCAAAAATCAAAGACACCGAATCAAAAGTTGTCTTTGAGATGAAGGCCGTTGAAGTGCCAAGCGACTGGACGCAACTAGCCGTCGATATCTTGGTTTCAAAATATTTTCGTAAAGCGGGCGTGCCTGAAACAGGCAGCGAAGTTTCAATTCGCCAAGTCGTGAAGCGCATTGCGCACACCATTCGTACCTTCGGCGAAGCGCACGGTTATTTTGATGCCGTGAACGCACAAGCGTTTGAAGACGAACTTTCTTATATGTTGGTCACCCAGCGCGGGGCGTTCAATTCACCCGTTTGGTTCAACTTGGGTCTCTATGCCGAGTACGGCATTGAAGGTTCAGGCGGCAATCATTTCTGGAATTTTGACAAAAGTGCGATTTCTGAAACAAAGAATGCTTATCAGCACCCACAGTGCTCAGCTTGTTTCATTCAGTCGGTAGATGACGACTTGATGTCGATTTTTCAGCTGGTGAAAAATGAGGCGCGCCTATTCAAATACGGTTCAGGCACCGGCACGAACTTCTCGAAGATTCGCGGTCGCCAAGAAAAACTCTCAGGCGGCGGTTATTCTTCAGGTTTGATGAGCTTCCTCGAAGTGTTTGATAAGGGAGCAGGGGCGACGAAATCAGGCGGCACCACTCGCCGTGCAGCGAAGATGGTTTGCTTAGACATCGATCACCCAGAAGTGATGGATTTCATCACCTGGAAAGCTCGCGAAGAACGCAAAGTCGCAGCCTTGATTGCTGCAGGTTATAGTTCAGACTTCAACGGCGAAGCTTATAAGACAGTCGCTGGCCAGAATTCGAATAACTCTATTCGCGTGACCGATGAATTCATGAAAGCGGTTGAAAAGGGTGGAAAATGGCAGACCCGCTCGAGAACTGACGGCAGTGTAGTGGATACTTACGAGGCGCGCGATATGTGGCGTGCCATGGCCGAAAGCGCATGGGCATGTGCTGATCCGGGCCTTCAGTACGATACAACAATCAATGACTGGCACACGTGTTCGAATACGGCTCGCATCAATGCGTCGAATCCGTGTTCTGAGTACATGTTCTTAGACGACACGGCTTGCAATCTTTCATCGATCAACTTGGTGAAGTTTTTAGGCGAAGACGGAAGTTTCGATGTCGAAAAGTTCCGCCACGCTTGCCGAGTGTTTGTCGTTGCTCAAGAAATTTTGGTCGATCTTTCAAGTTACCCCACAGCCACAATCGCACAGAATTCCCATGACTACCGGCCTCTCGGCTTAGGTTACGCAAACCTAGGCACGCTGCTCATGCTCAAAGGAATACCGTATGACAGCGACGAGGGCCGGACATGGGCGGGTGCGATCACTTCAATTATGTGCGGGCATGCTTATGCCGTCAGTGCTGAAGAAGCAGGCAAGCTCGGTGCATTCCCGGGTTATGCAAAAAATCGAGATTCGATGTTACGCGTAATCGAGAAGCACCGTTCAGCGGCGTACAAGATTGATGACTCAAAGGCTCCAGCTGACTTAGTGGCTGCAGCTCGTGAAGATTGGGATAACGCTTTGGCCCTGGGTCGTGAAAACGGCTACCGCAATTCACAAGTCACCGTGCTTGCTCCAACGGGTACGATTGGTTTGTTGATGGATTGCGACACCACGGGTGTTGAGCCTGATTTCGCTCTCGTGAAGTTTAAGAAACTCGCAGGCGGCGGATATTTCAAGATCGTCAACGGTTCAGTGCCTGCGGCGCTCAAGAATTTGGGCTACACGCAGACTCAGATCGACGAAATCATCACTTATCTTTTGGGCACCTTGGATTTCAGAGAAAACGTTCCGCACATTACGCGAAGTTTCTTGAAGTCGAAGGGCATGAACGATTCTGACATTCAGAAGATCGAAAAGGCTCTACCTGGAACGTTCGAGCTCTCAAGTGCTTTTACAAAACTTGCATTGACCGAAGAGGCGTTGAAGAGAATCGGTGTTCCAGCAGCAGATTACGAGAAGCCGATGTTCAATTTCTTGCGCTGGGCAGGTTTGACTGAAGCTCAGATTGCAGAAGCAGGCGAAATCGTCTGCGGGACAATGACGGTTGAAGGGGCTCCTCATATAAAAGACGAGCACTTGGCAGTATTCGATTGCGCCAATAAGTGCGGAGCCAAAGGTCAGCGATTCATCGCGCCGATGGGCCATGTTCGCATGATGGGTGCGACGCAGCCTTTCTTGAGCGGTGCGATCTCAAAGACGGTGAATTTACCGACCGACACCACTGTTGAAGAAATCGAAGGCATCTATTGGGAAGGTTGGAAGCTCGGTTTGAAAGCCGTCGCCTTGTATCGTGATGGTTGCAAACTCTCTCAACCTCTTTCAACAAAGAGCGATAAGAAAGCAGAAGCAGAAACACCGGTAGCAGTGGCTGAACCTGTAGCCGTGGGCACTCAGCTGTCGTTTGCACCGACTCGACACAAATTACCGTCGAAGCGCGCAGGTTTCACTCAAGAGGCCAGCATTGCAGGCCACAAAGTGTATCTGCGCACAGGTGAGTATGAAGACGGCACTTTGGGTGAAGTCTTTATCGACATGCACAAAGAAGGTGCAGCTTACCGCTCGATGATGAACTGTTTTGCGATCTCAGTGAGCTTGGGGCTTCAGTACGGAGTTCCACTGCGTGAGTTCGTCGACAAGTTTACGTTCACTCGGTTTGAGCCGTCAGGCATGGTCGATGGCCATCCGAACGTGAAGTTCGCAACTTCAATCGTGGATTACATCTTCCGCGTGCTGGGTCTCGAGTACTTGGGTCGTACAGACTTCGTGCAAGTGAAGCCTGTGGATTTGAGTGTTGAGAAAGGTGCAGCTGAAAAGTTGTTTCCAAAAAACACAGCTCAACAAATCGCCACCGGTGGGCACGTTGATGGAATTCAAAATCAGATGGTGCTTGGAATTAAAGTGCCAGCAGGTGAAGAAAAAGATTCCGCTAACGCGTTCTTGGCCGAAATGATGGGCGACGCTCCTCCTTGCGATTCATGCGGGCACACGACAGTTCGTAACGGCGCGTGCTATAAATGTCTCAACTGTGGAAACAGTATGGGGTGTAGCTGAGTTATCCTTGAGGGG
>Ga0206960_1269_pt1 | contig 9991 bp, 7 predicted proteins | sample Alteio_BWOrgHeat_29_FD_153255 | JGI IMG/M metagenome (GOLD analysis project Ga0206960, IMG submission 153255) | Enriched cells from forest soil in Barre Woods Harvard Forest LTER site, Petersham, Massachusetts, United States -... | ecosystem: Environmental > Terrestrial > Soil > Temperate forest > O... | reverse complement strand
TCCGGCAACTGTTCCGTGCGGCCGATAATTTGCAGGCGGATATTATTGCGGTGAATGACCGGCAGCTCCTTACGCAGATATTGCCTCAGCAGCCGCATCAGGAAATCAATTTCGGCCTTGGGCCGGCGCCAGTTTTCCATGGAAAACGCGTAAAGCGTGAGCGCGGGAATATGCAGACGAGCGCAGGTGTCGATGATGGTCCGGGCCGATTCCACTCCAGCGCGGTGGCCGGCGATGCGCGGCAGATGCCGCCGCTGCGCCCAGCGTCCGTTGCCATCCATGATTACGGCGATATGCCGGGGCAGACGTTCCGCATCGAGCCCTTCGAGCAGGCGCGCCTCGTCGCGGCTGGCCGGTTCAAGTAACTTCGGTGGCTGCACTCTTATTTCCGATGTCTGCTGCGGAATCTCCGGCAAGTACAACGCGGGGATCGGGCGCCGGCTCCTTTGCAACGCAAAGCTAACATACTGCTTTACCCCGCGCAACCACGCCACAACTCGCGTGATGCTGATTTCGCCCGCACTGTGCTCTTCTTTACCCTAACGGGCAAATCGAGAGCCGGGCGGATCGCGAGTCTAAAATTGTCGATTGCCTCAGTCTAAGAGCCGGTGGGCCACCGCAGGTTCAAGCTTACAATCCTGTAGTTGCCGCGGAAGGATGAAAGACCGCGAAATAAATAAGAACTAGCGTCAGCGCGATCATGGCCACGCTGGTGACCCAGGCGATCACGTTGAACGTGCGGCTATTCACCTGATCTCCCATCAAGTCGCGCCGGTTGATGAGCAGAATCATAAAAATCAACACGACGGGCAGCCAGACGCCGTTAGCCACCTGCGAGAGCACCAGGATGCGCCAGAGCGGCGCCCGCGGAATCAGAATCAGCCCGCCCCCGACCACGATCAGAATCGTATAGAGCCAGTAGAAAATCGGCGCTTCTTTGAATTTGCGATCGATCCCCGCCTCAAATCCCAAGCCTTCGCAAATCACGTGCGCGGTGGAAAGCGGCAGGATGGACGCGGCGAATAGCGACGCGTTCAGCAGGCCAAAGGCAAAAAGCAGCGATGCCCAGCGCCCCGCCAAAGGTACCAGGGCCTTCGCCGCATCCGCCGCGTCTGCGATATTGCGATGGCCTGAAACATACAGGGTAGCGGCGGTGCAAACGATGATGAAGAAAACGATAATCATGCAGGTCACACTGCCCGCAATCACGTCAGCCCGCGCCTGCGGATATTGCCTGGGGCCAATGCGCTTCTCCACAAAACTCGCTTGCATGTAAAAGAATTGCCAGGGCGCGATCGTCGTGCCCACCAGGGCCGTAACCATCAGCAAATAGCTGGTATTGAACTGCACCGATGGAATGACCGTATGCCGCGCGGCATCGAGCCAGTCCGGCTTCGCCAGAAAGGCCGAGAAAACGTAAGTTAGATAAAACGAGCACAGCGCCAAAAAAACTTTCTCCACCTGCCGATAGGTTCCCCGCAGGACCAGTATCCATACGACCAGCGCCGCAAGCGGTACCGCGATGTAGCGGCTGATTCCGAATATTTCCACCGCCGAAGCCACGCCGGCGAATTCCGCCACCACGTTCCCCAGGTCCACCAGGAACCCCGCGACCATCACGAAAAACGTTGGGCGAAAGCCATACTCCTCCCGGATCAGGTCGGAAAGCCCTTTGCCCGTGACCACAGCCATGCGCGCGCACATCTCCTCGGTCACGTAAAGCGCAATCGTCATCGGGATCAGCGACCACAACAGCGCATAGCCGAACTGCGCGCCGGCCAGCGAGTACGTGGAGATGCCCCCGGCGTCGTTATCCACATTGGAAGTAATCAGGCCCGGACCGAGCACGGCCGCGAAGAGCGCCAGCCGGCGCCACAAATGGCGGCCCCGCCGCTGCACCTGCGTCGCACGGCGCTGCATCTCCTCGGTACGCGCGTTGATTGAAGTCCAATTCATTTGCGAATCCGCATCCTTGTGGCTCAACTGCTCGTCTGCGGCCTCGTTACAACGAGGCGCGCAGCCGCGTAATCACGTCATCGACCGTTATCGCTCCGATAGGCCTGCCCGACGCATCCACCACGGCCAGGGTGCGCAGATTGTACTTATCAAACAACGCGAAGACCTCCTTCTCCTTCGCGTCGGGTGCGATGGAAACCAATGGTTCAGACTTGAGCTGCGCCAGCGATTCATCGTCTCCCGCAAGCAGCAGCCGGCCCACAGCGACATCTCCGGAGAATTTGGCATTGCCGTCGATCACGAAAATCGTGTCGAGCTGCTCGGCGTTGATCTCCTCGCGCCCGCGCACCCATTCCACCACTTCTGCGCGATTCGCGGTCTCTCCCACATAAACAAAGTCGGTGGTCATCATTCCGCCCGCCGAATGCGCATCGAAGTTCAACAGCGCTTCCACATCGCGCGCCTCCTCGCCGTGCAACTCATCGATCACATCCTGCGAAACTTCCGGCGAGAGGCCGGCGAGAACGTCGGCGGCGTTGTCCGGGTCCATCTCCTCGATGATGTCCGCCGCTTTTTCCGGCGCCATTTTCTCCACGATCTGCGAAGTCAGCCGGGAATCCAGTTCGGCCAGCGCCTCGGCCGCGGACTCTTCGTCGAGCGAAGCGATAATGGCTTGGCGCTCCGCGGGAGAGAGTTCCTCCATAATGTCGGCCAGGTCCGCCGGGTGCATCTTTTCCAGCTTGTCGTGAGTGATACGCAACTTCACCCGCCGCAGTGGGTCCGGCTCGATCAAGTTCACGAATTCCCAGCGGATCGTTCGCGCCGGCAGTTTCTCCTGCAGGTGCCGGATAAACATCGGCGAAGCCAGCCCCTGCAGCAATCGTCGCGCCGCCCCCGGTAGCCCAACATCCACGTCCGTGACCCGCAACTCCACTGTGCCGTTGGTACGATGCTCGGCCAGATCGACATCATTCACGCGCACCACCTTGCGCCCCCGCGTATCGATGATCTGCTGATCCAGTAAATCCTTGCGAACCGCCAGCCACGCTTCGTTTGCGTGGAAATGGTCCAAGTCTTTCTCTTCAACATTGAGCTTGATCACCCCCGGAGCTACCGAGGAGATCTGGTCATGCCGGGCCAGCAGCGGCAGGTATTTGCCTCGGCCCAGCAGGTAACGCGCTACCCGGTTGGGCTGGTCGGCAGGCTCAATAAATAGCTCCGATATTCGCCCCACAAAGTTTCCCTGGACGTCGTAAGCCTCCCCGCCAAGCACTTCGGTTGCGTGCAGCATGGCCGATCACCTCCCTTTCAGCTGCGCCCTTATCCCCAACGAACGCCCCTAAAAACAAAAAGCCCGTGGCCGGGGTAAGCGCCCGACCACGGGTCAGCCCAAAGGGGCCAGTAATCCCTAGTCGGCTCTCGTGCTCCTACCCAAAGGTCGACTGCTTGCCATTCTCGAGGCCCTTATCGCTTCACCACTCAACCGCAAAACATTCGCCGCAGGTCCGGTGCGACGACTGGGCAAGGGTTCCTGGTCCAACGAATAGCTCATCGCAAACAGTTTTTTCCTCACTTGATCTAGTAAATGCAGACGCATACTTTGTCAAGAAAAGAGTGCCGAAATCATGAAATTTCTCTTCGAGTTGTTTCGCAAAGCGTTAAACGGTGCCCGCCGGGCGGCGAATCGGGCTCGTCAGGGGCGCGGACCCACCCGCTGCGCCCCTTTTTGCATCGAGGAATACCGATTGGGTCATCGTGGTACAGTCACGAAGCTGCGAATCAGTGGTGCTGCACTCATCCCCCCTGAATTCGCACAGAAAACCGCTCAGTTGGCCTTGAAAACTCAGGGGCTTTAGAAACTCATGGGGCTTTGAAAATAAAGTTGAGCGGCTGCGTCTCGCCGCCCGAAACGGTAACTTCCTGGGTCTGCTTGCCGTAGATCTCATGCCAGGCGGTCACCGTGTACTTCCCTGGCGGCAGATTTTCGAGCGAGAAGGTGCCGTTTTCATTGGAAACTGAGTAGTACGGCGTCTTCAACACCACGAAATAGCTGTGCATCCAGGAATGGATGTTGTACTTGACCGAGATGAACTCCTCGCGGGCAAAGGTTTCCTCGAGCGGAGCCGTTCCGGGCGGCTGAGCCTTGTTCCACTCGCGGTTTACCGACGCCAATGGATGAATGTTGTGCGTTGTGGCGTCCTCGTTCATGACACGTACTTCCTGATTGGCCTGCATGACCACAATGTGCGGCGCGAACCAGCAGCCTTTTTGTTCCACGGAGACCGGCTGCGCGGGCGGCCCGATTTGCTCCGGGCCTCCGGCAGAGACGTAAACCACCACATTCTTGAGCCCGCCCCCCGGCCCGACCACCACGTCTTCGGTCGTCGGCGGAGTCGAATACAGCTTGGCGCAGCCGGGTTCGCTGGACATATTGATCATCTTGACCTTCATCGGCTGGCCTTGCAGGATCACTTTTCCGGTCACCGCCGGCGCTGAGCCCGGGGCAGCGGATGCGACGCCAAACATTCTCAGCAAAATCGTCGCAAGAAGCGTTGCGGTACAAGCGCGCTGAATTTTCATTTTGCAATTCCTCCTTAAATGCTCTGAATTACTGGCTCGCACCCGAGCCTCCTTCCGGTCCGATCGGTTTCATCTCCTGGCGATGAGCGGGCAGCCACTCCTTCCATGTGGCAGCCTCCTGCGTGTGCAACGGCTGTAGAGTGCGCAAAAAGTGGACGAGATCCCAGGCGTCCGTGGGCTGCATGGTGTCGGCATAAGACGGCATGGGCGTGCCGTCGAGCCCGGTCATGAAGATGCGATAGAGATCCTGATTCGAAACTCCGCACTTGAACCTGGAACCCGCCGCAAAGTTGTACGGCCGAATCGGATTGTCTTTGCTGTCGGTGAGCGTCGCAGCCGAAGGGCCGTCTCCATGACCCTGGGGACCATGGCATTTCCAGCAGTCGTTCTTCTGGAAAATTTCGCGGCCATGCAGAATGCTTGCGATAGTCACGGCGGGTTCCGGCGGAATCGTGATTGGGGTTCCCGGCTTCTCCTTCTCCCACCTGGCCGAGAACGTCTTCACGTAGGCGATCAGATCCGCGCGGTTCTGATTCGTAATTGGCCTCCAGGGCGGCATATTCGTCGTCACAAAGCCGCGAGTGACAGAGTCGAATAAATCCTGGTCGGTCGGCAGTGTTCCCGTTGGCGTGGAGCGGCACTTGAAGACAGCCGCCGTGAAATCGCGCGGCTTCGGATCAATCCACTGCGCATTTTCTCCGTTGCCGTCGCCCTCCGGCCCGTGACATCCGACGCAGTAGCGGCGGTAGAGCACCTTTCCTGTCGCCGCACTCCCATGCAGATTTCCGACTTCGCTCTCCTGAGCGAAACCGGTAGCCGCAAGGGCCAAGAGAACGAGAAAAGTAGCTGCGAGCGAAATTGTCGTTTTCATAAGTGTCCGCTTAAAACGCGAAGTCGAATCCGGCGAGGATGCTGCTGCTCCACACCCCGTTAGTGGGAACAAGCGGAGGCAGCCCGACGCCATCCAAGCTGAGCGGCACGGCGCCTTGCGTTCTGGTGAGGGAATATTCGTTGTGCCACGCCAGTCCGGCGCGGCTGAACATGATGGGATACCACCGATAGCCCACCGAGTAGCCGTCTATGTTGCCCAATTTCGCCGGCGTTCCGGGAAGCGCCTGCTGCGACATGCGAATGATTTCATAGCGGTGCAGCAGAACGAACTGCTGCGTGACATAGTAGTGTGTCTCGACGAAGCCGCCGTTCCACGATGCAGACTTCGTTCCTACCGGCAGCGGCACATTCGCGGCAGTCGAAGTTGCCAGGAATGCGCTGTCTTGCCCATGCATAAAGAACGGCAAAAATTCGAGCTTGCCCAGAAACAAATCGCCGGAAAACCCGGTGCGATAGAAAGGCTTGTTGCCTGTTCCGGTTCCCGCAATCGGGGTTGTGGTGCCGGAGCCCGCTGCGGCAAGCGCCGCCGAGGTTTGGAAGATTGTCGGCCGCTCGCCGACGTACGCGTAAACCCCCATGCGCTCCAGCCCCAATCGTCCCGCCTCGAATGCCTGGCTGAACGTCAGATAGGTGTCGTAGCCCCGATTCGCGGGAAGGCCAACATTTCCTTCATTGCTGCTGAGCACTGCGACGCTATATCGCCTGTAGCTGTTGTCTGAGTGCCCCTCGAGTTCGACGCCCAACTGATTGTCGCCAAGCCCGAAGTTGGTCGAATCTCCTACCGGAACGAAGTGGTAGTTCTGATAGAGGCCGCCATTGGCGGAAAGAAAGAGGAAGCGTTTCTCGGAAATAAGATTGTCGAGCTCGAACTTTCCGAACTTCACATTCAGCCAGGAATTATTGAGCAGGTTGTCGAACCGAATGTAGGCGTTTTCGAAATGGAACGCTCCTGACGAGTTGGCGGAAGGAAGGACCGAAAACGAAATATTCTTCGTAATCGTTCCTGCGGCCCAGATGTCCAGCCCCGAGAGGTCGAACCCCTGCTGCACAACCCTTCCGTCGACAAGCCCGCTGCTTGGGTTCCCGGCGATAGCGTCCACCGGCTGGTGATTGGTGCTCTCGCGGTGCCAGTTCGGAGTAATGCGGAATGTAATCGGGAAATAGGACGGATTTTGAAAAATCGGCGAATCGTGATCGTTTCCGAGTTGATATCCGTTGTCACGGAAAACCTGGCCGAAGTTGTTCAGCTCCGGCCATGCCGTATGGCACGCGGAGCACGGCAATCCATATTTGCGGGCAAAGGCCGGAATTGCTCTGACCTTATAAATCGGCAATGAATAGGCCGGCTGTAGTTCACCAAAAAGCATCGCGAAGGCCACAGCGACGAACACCGGCACTGAAGCCAGCGCGGGCAATTTCCTCGGCCTCCGTAAAATAGACAGACCCCTCAGCATTATTCCTCCCGACAAAAATTCCGTGCGTTTCCAACGCGGGCTAGTTTGCAGGGGCCGCCGCAGAGAGTTGACACGTCTGTGTCAGGACCCTGTCAAAAAACTGTAACTTGGCCGGATTTTCTCGGGCACACCCAACTCGCTTGGCTAGGCTGGCAATGCGGAATGAACCTGCAATCCCAAAAATTAATCCGGCGTGAATGAATCGTGAATGGATGAGTACGCGCGCGTGAATCCCCGGGCCGAGACAATCTCTTGACACGCGCATGACGCCCTGATGACAACTTTCAGGAGCGAAGTGCCGCAGATTATCAACGCTAAGAACTTGAAGTCAGCCGGCATCTGGCCGCAGCCGGCCCGATTCGGTGGCGCAAGTCACATTCGTTAGGGAGGAAAGCTACAAAATGAAAGCCGCTAAGCTCCTGAAGTCGCGCGTAGCCCTCGTTTCCGCGCTCGCTATGCTTCCCGTTCTGACGTTCGCCCAAGCCCCCAAAGAGACCAACCACTACGTCCAGACCAACCTTGTCACGGATCCTAACTCCGGCATTTCCGCTGCACACACGGATAGCAACCTCCTGAATTCCTGGGGGCTGGCGCGCAGCACAACAAGTCCTTGGTGGATTGCCGACAACAATGCCGGCGTTTCCACGTTATATGACGGCACAGGCGCAGCGAGATCGTTGGTGGTCACAATTCCGGGGCCGAATGGCACCTTTCCCTGTACTGCACCGAACACCCCTCCGAACTGTTTCGTATCGACTCCTACGGGGGTCGTGTTCAATGGCAGCCCCGACTTTGATCTCAGCCCTGGAGATCCGAAGACCGCGGCGGCGTTCATCTTTGTGACCGAAGATGGCACCATCTCAGCGTGGGCCGGCGGCACTGCCGCTACTCTTGAGGTCGATAACTCGGCCAATCCAACGCCCGCAGAGGGAGCCGTCTACAAGGGCGCAACCATTGGTGAGTTCAAGGGAAAGCGCTACCTCTACGTAACCAATTTCCGCGCCGGCAAGGTCGAGGTTTACGACACCAACTTCCACCAAGTCCGTCTTTCCGACGGCGATCGCGACGACCGCGGGGAACACGAAGAAGCATTTGAAGACGAGCGGATCCCTAAGGGCTTCGCTCCCTTTAACGTTCAGAATATAGGTGGCAGCCTTTTCGTTACCTACGCCAAGCAAACCCCGGACAAACACGACGACGTAGCCGGGCCTGGACTGGGCTTTGTCGACCTCTACAGCCCTTCGGGCAAGCTGCTGACCCGCTTCCAGCATGGCTCGTGGCTTAACGCGCCCTGGGGAGTTGTTTGGACTCCTCGCGATTTCGGCGAGCTGAGCAACAAAATCCTAGTGGGCAACTTCGGAAGTGGGTGGATTGCCGCTTATAACGGCTTCACGGGCGAGTTCATCGACTTCATGAGGGACCACAATGGCAATATAGTGGGCATCGACGGCTTGTGGGCGCTCGCGTTTGGTAATAGTGCTGCAGGCTGCCCGAGTGCCCCGCCGCCGGGATCCAATTTGCCGAAGTGCGGCGCTGCCGGTCCTTACAACAGCCTCTTCTTTACCGCAGGGCCGAATGGCGAAATGGACGGCCTCTTCGGCACGCTTACGCCGGACCCGGCCACCAATGAACTAGGCGAAGGAGACGAACTATAGGACCGTTGCGTGTAGGGGACCGTTGCGAACATTTGGCAACGACCGCAACGTAAAAGGCAGATCGCCCGTCCTGTGCTGGAAAGCGCATGGGCGGGCGCTGTCTTTTGTGGAAACACGTCGCGCCCAAAATCAGGATCGAAAGAGCATATCCGTGATGCCTGAAAACGATGTCGGTTCTTTGCCTGACGCCCGTCCAGCCAGCCCGCGCTTTTCTACGAACAGCGCGCCGTAGCTCTTGTTAATGTAGTCGGAGCGGGCGAAACCCATCATTCCTGCCGCCCGGTCGATCTCCTCGCGCTCTCCCTCCAGTTCCGCGAACAACCCGATCGGCGTTTCATCGAGCGTCAGCTTGAGGCGCGCCATTCCCGGCAGGCTGAATGTCGTGCGAAATTTTTCGTAGCGAAAACTGGGCCGCAAGCCCAGCGCTTCGAAAATCTTCGACATCTCCTCAGGGTTGGAGATGCGCAGTTCGTGTTCTTCGCGCACTTTGTACGGTTCCGCGTTGTTCGTTTCGGCTCCATTTTCTGGCCCTTTGAATGTAAGCACGCCCGTGCTTGCTGGCCTGTCTTTCGCGGATTTGGTCCCTCGTCCCGCGCTGCGTACGTGGCCAGCCGGGCGTTCCACGCGGAGCCGCAACATCTGCCCATGCCGCGCTAGTTGGCCGTCGCCCGTATCGTAAAGCGTGTTCATCTCGTGCACTCGAACGCGGGTTAGCTTCGCTTTCAACCGCGCCATCTGCCGCAAAAACCGACGCCGATCGCCAATTCGGAGTTTAATTTCGATCTCCGTATTGGATTTTTTGCCGGCCCGCCGCTCAGATTTCCTCAGTCTCGTTTTGCTCGCCGAGCGCATCGTCGGCTAGTATATTCCGGCCCCGCCAAGCACGCATGATAGAAGCCTCTACACCGCTGATGCGGCAGTACCAATCGATCAAGAAACGCTATCCCCATGCGTTGCTCCTGTTTCGCCTGGGCGATTTCTACGAACTCTTCTACGAAGACGCCCTGGTCGCCTCGAAGGAGCTGCAGATAACGCTCACTTCGCGCAATCGCGAGCGCGGCGAACCCATTCCTATGTGCGGCGTCCCCTTTCACGCGGCGGAAACCTACATCGCGCGTTTACTGCGCGCCAGTTACAAAATTGCCATTTGCGATCAGATGGAGCAGCCCGCCCCCGGCAAAAAGCTGGTTCGCCGCGAAGTAGTGCGCGTCATCACTCCAGGCACAGCCACTGATCTCAATGTTCTAGAGCCCAAGGAAAATAGTTTTTTGGCCGCCGTCGCGCGCGCCAACACGGGCTCACCCATTGGGTTAGCTTATCTCGATGTTTCCACGGGCGAATTCTGCGCCACGGAATTTGCCGGGCTGGATGCAGAACAAAAGCTCCGCGACGAATTGGAACTGCTTCGCCCTCGCGAGATCCTGCTTCCGCGCCAGCCCGGCCTTTTTGCTCCGG
>Ga0206960_1125_pt1 | contig 10110 bp, 10 predicted proteins | sample Alteio_BWOrgHeat_29_FD_153255 | JGI IMG/M metagenome (GOLD analysis project Ga0206960, IMG submission 153255) | Enriched cells from forest soil in Barre Woods Harvard Forest LTER site, Petersham, Massachusetts, United States -... | ecosystem: Environmental > Terrestrial > Soil > Temperate forest >... | reverse complement strand
TCACTGGATCCACAAAAACCTCCAACGTGACGTGGAGGCGAAACCCACGATTCTCCCCGATTTAGGACAGACAATAAACGGACCTTTTCTCCTTGGCGTTGGCATACAAAATATCAATCGGCAATGCGCGCGCGCTGAATTAAGATTCTACGCCTGGCCGTGAGTTTATTAGTTAAGGGTATGAGGGTCAAGGCTTGGCTCCTGGCAATTTACGGAGATAACGGGGTTGGCATCGGGACAACTCTGTACTCTGGACAGATCTTGGAGGCGGACCAAAAAGGTTCGCTTTCCGTAATCAGGGTTAAGCGCTCAGCAAGGGTCATCATCATGCCTACATACCCGCTGTTTTCGCCGTCCGCCGCACCACATCGAACAAGCTGTCTTCGGCGACCACGTGGCCGGTCAGCTTTTTCTTGCTGTTGGCAATGACCCGGCGGCCGGCTTCAGTCTTGTCCATGTCCACGAGGGCTGTCTGGATTTTCTTCACGAGTACGTCATCTAATCCAGTGCTGACTGCGATCGCGTCGTGTGGAATGGGATCGGTGCTGGCCAGCGTCACCAGGTTCTCCGTCGGCACTCCATTCGCCTTGGCGACCGCCAAGGCGCCTTCGTAAATGGCTCCCGCATCCACCCGGCTTTGCAGCACGGCGGCGATCACCTTGTTGTGGTCGCCCGCAAAAATGGTTTCCTTGAAGTAGCTTTTGGGGTCGAGGCCCCTTTCAATGAGCATGGCGCGTGGGTACACATAGCCTGACGCCGATTTTGGATCGACAAATGCGAACCGTTTCCCCTTTAGATCCCCCACGGTTTTCAGTCCGCTATCCTTGCGCGCCACGATGATGCCGCGATAGGTGGTGGTGCCGTCGATGATGGACTGGGCGATGATCCGGATCTTCCCGCCCCGCGTCGCATCCACATAGGCGAAGGGAGAAAAGCTTCCGATGTCCACCATCCCGTCTTCCATCTGTGTCCGCAGGTCGCCGTAATCTTTGGCAACGTACAGGACGACTTTCTGGCCGATCGCGTCGGACAGATAGGCCGTCAGCGGTTCGAATTCGGATCGCATCTCCGCTTCGCCGAGGACGGGAGTGAACCCGAACTTCAAATCGCGCGCGATGGCGGGATGAACTACGAGTCCGGCAGTGAGGATAGTTAGAACCAGCAAAATGCAGTAGTAGCGGCGCATCATGCACCTCTTGTGGAATGTTGACGGACATGCATCGGAACGGTGTCAATCCTATGGGAAGGCCCGAGGATCTGTCAACGACCGGCGCGGGTTATGACTCCGGGCACCGATGACTAGTGTGCCGGCCCGGGCGGCCCGGCGGAGGTGGGTGTGTCTTCGCAGGGGCCGACCAACTGCTCCGGCCACGTGTCCGCAGGCGTCGAATCCAGGAAGACGTCGGCGGCGGGCGTTGATATTACAGTCTGGAAATTTGCTATCGTGGGCGAACCGAGGGTCAGGAGGCGCAAAGTTCGCAGTTGCGGTACGGCAGCCCGGATGTCCACCTTGCTGGCGACCGGCAGTCCGGCAGTAGTTTCGTCGTCCTTGCGGGCGCAGTGATAAACGGTGGTGAAGTTCGCGATGCGGGTCTGGAGTTGCTCCAACCGCAAGTCGCGTTCTTTCTCGGCAAGGGCCTTGATCCAGGCCCGCATCGTCCGCACGCTGGTGAGCGTCGTGCCGATGACAAGCGAGTCAGGCTCCTGGCCGAGATGGGCGGCCGCTTTCAGGCGCGACTCGTAATCGAGTTCGATCTGTCGACTCTGGAACTGACGGTAAGCCTCGATTAGCAGCGAGAACGCCGAGTCTTGTGCCTGCAGTTCGCAAACGGGGTCGCAATACTGTTGGATTCGCTGGGAGACCGGTCCGTTGTCCGCACCGGATGGATTTGCCGAGGCTATCCGCGCAGCGACCAACAGCCAAACGATCGCGCCCATTCCCAGAGCAATTTTCATCAAACCCTTCGCAAGCCGCATCCGCTTTCTGGCTTTTCCTCTAACCAGCCACGCCAAGGCTGGACTCAATTAGTTTGATGCCCTCGGAGGGCGGAATGTTCCGAAGAAAATTGAGGTTTTTGGCATCTTGCGGCAGGGCGGGATACTGCGGGGCAAAGTATCTCGACGGACCGTGTCGTTCCCAGTTGTTTGCGCGACTATTTGCCCAGCTCGAACGCGTCGTGGACGGCACGGGCGGCTTTGTCGGCATCTTTCAGGCCGATGATGACGGAGATCTTGATCTCGCTGGTGGAGATCATGTCGATGTTCACGCCCGTGGAGGCGAGGGTTTCGAACATTTTGGCGGCCACGCCCGGGTGCGAGCGCATGCCGATGCCGACGACGGAGAGCTTGGCGATTTCCGCCATGGCGGTGACTTCACGCGCGCCGATTTCCTTGACGATGGGCTGCAAGGCTTTCGTCGCTTTGGCGGCTTCGTTGGAGGCGACGGTAAAGGAAATGTCGGTGAAACCCTTCTCACTGACGTTTTGCACGATGACGTCGATGTTGATGTGGGCGTCGGCGATTGTCTTGAAGACCTTCGCGGCGATGCCAGGTTTGTCGGGCACGCCGGCGATGGTGACTTTGGCCTGGTTCTTGTCAACCGCGACGCCGCGGATGACCACATCTTCCATTTTTGCGGTTTCTTCTTTCACAATAGTCCCCGGGTTGTCGTTGAAACTGCTGCGGACTTCGAAAATGACACCGAACTTCTTCGCGAACTCGACGGAACGGGCCTGCATTACTTTTGAGCCGAGCGCGGCCAGTTCGAGCATCTCATCATAGCTGATTTCCGCGAGCTTGCGCGCGTTCGGCACGATGCGCGGGTCGGAAGTATAGACGCCATCGACGTCGGTGTAAATCTGGCAGAGGTCGGCCTTGACGGCGGCGGCGATGGCGATGGCGGTCAGATCACTGCCGCCGCGACCAAGCGTGGTGATTTGGCCGTCGGCGGTTTCGCCCTGGAAGCCGGCGATGGTCACGACGTTGCCGTTATCGAGAAACTCGTGGACGCGTTTCGGTGTGATGTTCGCGATCTTGGCCTTGGTATGGAGGCCATCGGTGACGATGCCGGCCTGTGCGCCGGTCAGGGAAACGGCCTTCGCGCCGAGCGAATGCAGAGCCATGGCGAGGAGTGCGATGGTGGTCTGTTCGCCGGTCGACAGCAGCATGTCCATCTCGCGTTCGTTCGGCTCGGGATGGACTTCCTTGGCGAGCTTGATGAGATTGTCGGTCACGCCGCTCATTGCCGACACGACGGCGACGACCTTGTTGCCGGCTTGTTGCGTCGCCAACACGCGTCGCGCGACGTTCTTGATGCGTTCGGGATTACCGACCGATGTCCCGCCATATTTTTGTACAATGAGAGCCATTTTGTTAACCGCGAATGAACGCGAATAGACGCTAATCGGAAAGCACCACCCGCCGATATTCCAGTTTCGGACGCCTGAAATTCAAGATGATTGCAAGCTCCAGCCTGGCGATCCGCAGGTAGTTCATTACCTGCCCCACCTCGGCGTCCGAAACGGCTTCGATTACCTTCGTATCCACGATGACTTTGTCGTCTATTAACAGGTCGGGGATGTATTCGCCGACCACCACATTCTTGTATAACACCTGAAAGCGTTGCTGTTGACTAACCTTGAGGTTGCGCGCTTTCAACTCAGCAACCAGTGCATTCTCATAAATCTTTTCATTCAGCCCATGGCCTAGTGTATTCAACACCTCCATCGCGGCTCCGACAATCCCGAACGAAAGTTCTTTATGAAGAACTTTCGTTTGATTCGCGTCCATTCGCGGTCAAGTCTTAGATGCCGATTATTTTCAGAACTTCATCCGCATTCGCGTCACAGGTGATGGGCGAGGAGGCGTTGGCCATCGCGGTGTCGGGATCTTTCAGGCCGTGTCCGGTCAGGGTGATCACGACGACTGAGCCGCGCGGGAAAAGTCCTTTCGCCACGTGTTTGCGCAGGCCGGCGAGGCCGGCAGCGGAGGCGGGCTCGACAAACACGCCTTCCTTCGTAGCGAGCAGTTTGTAGGCGTCGATGATCTCAGCATCGCTCACCATGTCGATCAGGCCACCGGATTCGTCGCGAGCGGTTTCGGCTTGTTTCCAACTGGCTGGATTGCCGATGCGAATGGCCGTGGCAATCGTCTCGGGGCTTTCAACTGCCTGCCCACGGACGATGGGCGCGGCGCCTTCCGCTTGGAAGCCAATCATTTTCGGCACGGAAGTAGTAATCTTGTGCGCTCGATACTCCTGGTAGCCTTTCCAGTAGGCCGTGATGTTGCCGGCGTTGCCAACGGGCAGCAGATGAAAGTCCGGGGCGCGTCCGAGCGCATCGCAGATTTCGAAGGCGGCGGTCTTTTGGCCCTCGATGCGGTCGGGGTTGATGGAATTGACGATTTGAATGCTGGAACGTCCGCCAATTTCGCGGACGATATGCAGCGCGTCGTCGAAATTACCGCGTAACGCAACCACAGTCGCGCCTTCCATCATCGCCTGGGTCAGCTTGCCCATGGCGATGGCGCCTTTGGGAAGTAACACGACGCATTTGATGCCCGCCCGCGCGGCGTAGGCCGCAGCTGAAGCGGACGTATTGCCGGTGCTGGCGCAGATGACGGCCTTCGCGCCGCGTTCGACGGCCAGAGAGACCGCCACGGTCATGCCACGGTCTTTAAAGGAGGCGGTTGGGTTTAGCCCCTCGTACTTGAGCCAAATCTCCAGGTCGCCGCCGATGACCTTTTCCAGATTGTAGGCATGGATGAGCGGGGTGTTGCCTTCGCACAGGGACACGACCGGCGTCTTGGCCGTGACGGGCAAATACTTGCGATATTGTTCGATGACTCCGCGCCACGCACTCATGATGTGGCCGCCTCGAAGTTTTCGACGCGAATGACGACGGTCTTGTACTTGACGACGCTGAGTGCGTCGATTTTCGCGACCGCTTCCCGGACGGCACGGTCTTTCGCGGTGTGGAGCATCATGATCAACGGAACTGTACCGCTGGAATCTTGCGTGTGTCCGGCTTTCGGCTCGGGAGCTTCGCGTTGGAGCACGGAAGCGATGCTGATATCGGCCTCGCCGAGAATGTGGGAAACCTTGGCGATCACGCCGGAGCGGTCCTCGACAGTCAGGCGCAGGTAGTAGCGCGACTCGACGTCATCGATGGTGCGGACACGCGCATTCAGGCGGTGCGACACAAATGCGGGCACGCGTTGTTTGCTGCCGAACTTAAGATTTAACGCAGCGTCGGCCAAATCGGAGATGACGGCGCTGGCTGTCGCGTCGGCGCCCGCACCGCGACCGTAGAACATGGTGTCGCCGACCACGTCACCGTGGACGACAATGCCGTTGAAGACGCCGTTGACGCTGGAAAGGACGTGGCTGTGGGGGATGAGCGTCGGATGCACGCGCACTTCCACGGCGGGTGAGTGTGCGTTGCCGTCGCTCTTCACGACCGCCAGCAGTTTGATGGTGTAACCGAGTTCGCGCGCGATTTGGATGTCGAGGCGCGAGACCTGGCGGATGCCTTCGACGTAAGTGTGGTCGAAGCCGGTCCAGAAGCCGTGCGCGAGCGAGGCGAGGATTGTCGCCTTGTGCGCGGAGTCCACGCCGTCGATGTCGAGCGCCGGATTCGCCTCGGCATATCCGCGGGACTGGGCTTCCTCGAGCGCTTCTTCAAAATGCAAATCGTCGGCGGTCATCCGCGAGAGGATGTAATTGCAGGTGCCGTTGACGATGCCGTAGAGGATCGGGAAATGGTTGGCGACGAACCCTTCGCGGAGAGATTTGATGATCGGAATGCCGCCACAGACGCTGGCCTCGTAGAAAATGTTGGTGGAATTCTTCGCGGCAGCGCTGAAAAGTTCCTCGCCGTCGTGAGCAAGCAGCGCCTTGTTGGCGGTAACGACCACCTTGCCGCGAGCCAGCGCGTCGAGGATTAGGGATTTGGCGAAACCGGTGCCGCCAACGAGTTCGACAACCACGTGGACTTCGGGATCTTGCAGCACCTTTTGCACATCGCCGGTGAGGCTCTCCTTGGGAACGGGCAAACCCTTCAGGCGGGATTCGTCTTTGTCGCAAACCCACTTCAGGTGGAGGCGTATGCCGAGGCGCTCGGCGATGAGGTCGGCATTGCGGGTGAGATGTTTCACCACGCCGCCACCGACGACACCGGCGCCGACCAGACCGACATTGAGTTGTTTCGCTTCGCTCATGGGAGAATCAGGGCGCAGAGTGTAGCGGCAGCCGGGCGGTTTGTCTAGACTCGAAGGCGTGGGTTGTGTTCCAATGGTGGCAACAACCCACGGGAGGCAATATGAACAGATTCAGCAGGTTAGCTGTGGCTTTGGCGTTGGGGACGATGCTCGGGTGCGCCACGCAGGTGACGGTGACGCCCACGCATCGCGAGAACATGGCGGCGCAGTCGAAGGTGCTGGCCATCACGGCGCGCGACCTCGAAACTGTCACGCGTCAGCGTAATGCCGAGGGCGGCGGAGAAGAAGCGGTAAAGGCGGTCATTGAATTCCACGCGCAGGCGGAGAATTTTGCCGGGACAGTCGGCGAAGGCCGCTCGGATGAGAGGATCAATACCGATTACGAGCATTTGATCGAGGCGTATGTGAAGTTAAAACAGACCTTCCCGAACCTGAACGCCGACAAACTCACAACGGATGCCTATACGCGCGTGCAGTATGAATACGAAAAACTGGCACGCACATCCGGTTACGCCAACAAGGCGTATCAGAAGAAGATCGAAGAGGGGAAGTAGCGAGCGCGGCGCGGCCTACTTCTTGAGACCGCGCACGAACTTGCCGATGCCGTCGATGGCTTTTTCAAGGTCCGTCATGGGGCCGCAATAGCTGGCGCGGACGTGGCCTTCGCCACTGGGGCCGAAGGCGTCGCCGGGGACTACTGCGACACGCTGCTGTTCGAGCAACTGCACGGCAAACTCGCGCGAGGTCAGGCCCGTTTCGCGAATGGATGGGAACGAGTAGAACGCGCCGTTCGGCATGTGGCAGGGCAGGCCGATCTCGTTGAAAGATTTGACGATGAAATTGCGGCGCAGGCGATACTGCTCGCGCATGACGGCGATATCGTCGAGTCCGTGTTCCAGCGCTTCGATGGCGGCTTCCTGGCTGAGGATCGGGGCGCAGAGCATCGAGTATTGGTGGACGCGCAGCATGGCCTCGGTGAGCGCCACCGGAGCGCAGACGTAACCGATACGGAAACCGGTCATCGCGAAGGCTTTTGAAAATCCATGGAGGAAAATCGTGCGTTCCTTCATGCCTGGCAATGAGGCGACGGTACTGTGCTTGCCGGAGTAGGTGAGTTCGCTATAAATCTCGTCAGTCAACACCAGCAGATCGTTGTCGATGCAGACGCGGGCGATCTTCTCGACTTCCTCGGCGGACAACGTCGCGCCAGTGGGGTTGGTCGGGAAATTCAGCATGATCGCTTTGGTGCGTGGCGTGATGGAGGCCGTAACTTCTTCGGCGGTCAGCGAAAATTTATTTTCAGCGCGCGTCTGTATCGCTTTGGCGACGCCATGCACCAGCCGCACGCTCGGGTTGTAGGAGACGTAGCAGGGTTCGTGATAGAGGATCTCATCCCCGGGATTGATGATGGCACGGAGTGCGATGTCGAGGCCCTCGCTCACGCCGACCGTTATGAGGATTTCCGAATTCGGTTCGTAGTCGACGTGGAACGCGCTCTTCAGGTACGTGCTGATGGCCTTGCGGAGTTTGATCAGGCCGAAATTGGAAGTGTAACTGGTGCGCCCGCGTTCCAGCGCGAAGATGGCGGCTTCGCGAATATGCCACGGCGTGACGAACCCCGGCTCGCCAATGCCCAGCGACACAACATTGTCCATCGACTGGACGATGTCGAAGAAATCACGAATCCCCGAGCGCGGAATACTCCGCACATGCTCGGCAACAAAATCGCGCTTCGTTTGACGTTCGAGGGGCATAAGTTTGTATTTTACGCGTGGGGGGACGGAAATGCAAGTGGGGGTGGAGCGGGGTAGTGTCCTAGTTTGAAATGTTCATTCCCTTTCCATCACGGCAAAGAAAATCCCTAAGCCTAGCAAAGCACCGATGGCCGGAAGTAAAAACATGGGTTGAATTAGTCTGTACGCCCAAGCTACCACGCCACACGCTGCGCCAGCAAAACACAACCATGCTAGTATTTTTTCAAGGTGATCCCAAAGCCATTTCATAGAACCAATTACTACTTCTGCGCCTTCGCCTTGATGTCTGCCAAAATGGATGCCCGCACTGCGGTTTGCGGCGATTCGACTGGGGGAATCTCCAATACAGCTACATACTGCGTGCTCTGATCCTTGTCCTCGTTAAGATGTCTGCATGCATATGCACCCTTAGCCTTCGTTCGTTGAAATAAGACAGGAATTCCGATGATAGACTTCGCTTTCTTCATCCTTCGGACAAGGATCTTGTTGTCTTTGCCGGTGGCGACGACCCTGAACGTGTCAGCGTCCATTGCGATGGCGCTATTCGGGTGCAGGCGCATGCACTTTTCCACGTGATTAATGAGGTTTTGGTAATAGGGCATGTCTACCATTGTCTCCTTATCGGCTGGCTTCACTGCCGGCAGTCATCGAGGGGCGGATGAAGGCGGGGCCAGGCGGGGTCGGTGCAGTATTGCTGCGGTTGCGCGATCCCGCGCCAGACGCGACCCCCGAAATCGTTGGCGTAATAGTACACCTCCTCGGCGGTCATCACGCTCTCTTCTTTCTCGCCCAGGCACTCACAATACGCGGTATCATTCCCCGTTCGGTATTTGGCGTTCGCCGGGTCGCGCAACCACGAGTTGCAGGCGTCCACCAAATGCGTGAAGCGGCCCGGTGGAAGGGACTTATCGGTCTCCGCCGCCGCACCGGCAATCGTCCCGCCAACGTCTTGCAGCGAACGCTCGCCGGTCGCCCCGCGCAGGAGATTTTCTCCAAGCTGGCGCATGGCCGCACTCGAGCCGTTTTCGGTCGCGAAGAATTTTTCCATGTCGATCCCCGGAGCGAGCATATCGTTCACGCTGGCCTTGCCCGACATGACGGCAAGGGCCGGGCCGAGTGAATTTTTTGATGAGAGAAGGTACTCGCTAAACTGGTTATATTTCGGGACGAACCGGGAATCGACTTCGAGCGTCCATGACTGGCTATTCTGGCTGACGAGGTTGCCATTGTCATCAAACTTCCTGTTGGTGAGCTGAGTAACTGTCACCGCCTCGTGTTTGGCCGGCAGCCAGGCCTGGCACTTCTTCGAGAACAGCTCCACATACGTGCAGAAAAGTAATTTGAATCGTCGATCTTCGTCGATGTCGCTGTCAAAACCCCCGTCGAAGATTTGCCGGATGATGTCGGTCTGGTAGGCGTCCCAGTACGCTTTCGATTTGCGCACCAGATCCTTCGACGCCAATTGCGCCGGCGGCGCGGTCTTTAACGCTTCGGCATGCGCCGCGGCGCGCTCCGCCACCACGCTTGGCGCCAGAGCAGGAATGGCCGGCGGTCCCACCGCTTTCTGGGCCGCGATAGCGCCGGGAATATTTGTCGATTCCACCGCGTCCCAAGTGGCCTCGAACTTGGGGAAGCCAGTGCCGCCCATTACGCCGGAGATTGTCGCGGTATTCTGACTGAGATTGGGAACGAATGTGCCCTGAATTACCCTCTTCTCAAAGTTGGTGGGCGGAACCGTGTCCCAATCGCCAGGGTCGAGTTGGAAATGCCAGCCTTGGCCGCTACCTCCTTCCAGACTATAGGTGTAGGCCTGCGTGCCGGAGTTGCTCGTCAGATAAACCGTGAACGTGCCGCCAAGCTTTCCCTGACCCAGTTGCGTGATCGTCAGTTTGAACTTCGTCGGCCCTTGAGGGCCGGCGTAGGTGCCGTTGTAAACACCATCAATGGAGTGGAGCCGGGCGACCGGTGCGGTGGGCGCGGCCGTACCCGCCACGCTGGCGGGGTTGGCTTGGGCTGCCATGACGCTGTCGAGATTGGCCGACGCGACCTTGTCCTGCGTGGCGTTAAGCCAGCCGCAGTTAATCTCTCCGGCCCCGGGAGCCAACCCGGTAAGCGAGCCGACAATCGAACCGGGACCGGT
>Ga0206960_1268_pt1 | contig 10124 bp, 10 predicted proteins | sample Alteio_BWOrgHeat_29_FD_153255 | JGI IMG/M metagenome (GOLD analysis project Ga0206960, IMG submission 153255) | Enriched cells from forest soil in Barre Woods Harvard Forest LTER site, Petersham, Massachusetts, United States -... | ecosystem: Environmental > Terrestrial > Soil > Temperate forest >... | reverse complement strand
CAACGTATCAGTCAGCGCGGGCCATGCCGGAAAGTGTTGCTTCGTCTACATGCTTGTAACTTACGGTTTTCACCCAGTCCCAGCACTCATTCAATCTTAGCTTGTATTTTTGAAGGACGACGGAGCCTCTTACCGTAAAGACCGGGGATGCCTCCGCTGGCAAACGCCTCCTCCCAAGAGGAAAGCTCTTCTTCGGAGAGCATGTAAAGGTAGAACGCGTCGCGCCGTTGGAGTGTCCCATCTTGTACTGCGATCACCACCGCGGCCTTCATTCGCGGACCCCATTTTGTCCATCCGAGCGGCGGAAGCTCAAGCCGAAGGTTAGGGTGTTTTTTCCGTGAAAAAGTCCGGTGCATTTGACGTCAGCCCGGTAATGTTATCGGGTACTATCGGGTAAACGCCTTAAATCTGAATAAAATCCGTATCTACGCCGTTCATCTAGTTTGTAAGGCCACTTTCATACCGCTTGGAATGACCCAAGCGATTATTCTAGTATCCCCGCGATTGTTGCCTCAAGTATCCCCGCGATTGTTGCCTCAAGTGTCACATTGTTTAACATTATTTAACATTAGGTGGGCGAGAAGGCAGGCGATGTGCTTCGCGTTGGAGATCGTCGATCTCAACTTGGCATGCAAGCGCCGTTGCGTAGTCCTTGGTCTCTAGTGCGCAGGCCAGTCGCTGGCGAGCGGAGTGGATGCTGAGTTTTAGCGCGGCCATTCGGTGACGCCGGTTCCGCAGGGTCATGGGGGATTCCCTTTGCGTTAATAGGAGCACGGGATTTTGGCTCAGTCACGATTTCGTCGAGACTGAACCCCATTAGGTGATGAAGGGCCTCTCGGGCGCGAAACAGGCGTGACCGAACAGTACCTATCGGACAACCCATGACCGCCGCAGTTCTCTGGTAGGACATGCCTTCAACGCCAATCAGCAGGATCACCCTGCGTTGATGGTCCGGCAGTTGCGCGAGCGCTCGATTGAAGTCGCGTAACGTATGACGAGCTTCCTGGCCTCCAGGGCGCAACAAGGCCGCCCCGGCTTCGCTGATGCTGATGGGCGCGCCCCTTAGTGCTGCATAACGAACCTGGTTGACGTACTGATTGTGCACAATGGTGAAGAGCCAGGCGGTGAGATTTGTCCCTTCTGTCCAGAGATGCTGCCGGGTTAGCGCACGCTCCACACACTCTTGGACAAGATCATCAACCGCGGCGCTATTTCGTGTTAAGGCGCGCGCGTAACGCCGCAACCTCGGGACCTCCCTCACGATTCTTTTGGCCAAGTCAGCCACGATGGGCTCCTTGGATTAGATCAAATGCAATCCAATCGAGCCTGGCGTAGAAAGCAACGATAAGTTTCTAATTGTAAGGAAGTCGTAATTTATTATTTTTCCTCGCCTGCAATTTGTTTAACATTGCTTAACATCCGATCCGCTAAATAGGTAAGCCGGAGCATCCCCCGCCCGGTTTGCTCTCGGTTATTCCAATGAAGCGTCCACAACCGCCCGAAGACAGCGCCTCCCAAACCAACCGGACGGCGACGATCGGGTTTCGTGTAGAACCTTACGTCAAAGAGGCTGCCGAGCGCGCCGCCACGAAGGATCGACGCTCTCTATCTTCCCTGCTGGAGAAGATCCTCGTCGAGTTTCTATCTACCCAGCACTTCCTGCCCCAGCAGGACGCATGATCGAATCGATGGGATCCGCTCGTAGGAAAAGAGATTGCTGCCTACGCTGAGGAGCCTCCGCGATTTTTATTTCGGCCACAGGCCATCGAACCTTGGGAAAAAAGGAACCTCGCGGCGGGGGCAGTCCCCAGCGGCCCTTGATCGGGCAGCCCTTATTGACCAGCTATTAACCGTATTCCAGCCATCAACCCTACGCTTGGGGGTGAGCTGATGATTTCCGCCATCGCGACCGGCGCCGTGCGCACCATGAAACAAGCGCCGATCCTCTCCCTGTTCTTGATAATCGGCGCAGTGTTCATAAGCCTCGAATACAAGGGTGTCACCACCGAGTGGCGCGCGATGTACCCCACCGACGCAAAACAGCAAGCCGCACTTCAACTCTGCTACGTGGAGAACCATCAGTTCAACCGCATGAGCAATGAAGCCCGCGAAGGCTGTTATGAGAAGTGGCTGCCGCGCTTACCCAATCGCCTCACACCGTAGCAATTTCTCAGCGCTGGTCTATCGACCCCATCTGCCTTTCGCATTGCCGCTCTGGCGCCACTGATTCCGCAAGTTGCGGGCAATAGTAGTCATTTGGCAAATCACCGACTATTCGGTAGGTCCAACCCTCGGGCGGCTCTTCAAGAAGGTGGTGGAGTCTCGACGGCGGCTGATGCGGCGCAGCCGGGGAAAGAACAGTGGTGCTTTATCGGAATGTTCATGGCGCTCTTGCCAATCGCCTCTGATCCTGAGGCATCGCCAACCGGTAGAAGATGGCTCGCAAGACAGGGGCACAGCTTTCATACGAATTGATCGTCGACTGGGGCACCGACACAGCTAGGGCAAGGTCGTGCAGTACGTTGAGAAGATCACTAGGTAATTCGCCCGGCAGGTGGGCGACACGGTCGCACAGGCTCTCGATTGATCGGCCTGTGGGCAGAGTGAAGTGAAGGGGGACCATTTCACCCGCGTCATTAACTTGTTTCAGACGCCTCACTGAGATTGCGAACTGCGCCTTATCCTGTTCAGCGTTCCAAAACGACGTTTGCCTCGTGGCTGTGTCGGGAGTGGTCATGTGAATCGGCTCTTCACGGGCGGAAGATCGAAGTGCGGTAATCCCCGCCCACGCCCGATTGTGCCGCCAACAAACTTCGCTGATGTATTCGAGGCCCGGCGTCTCAAGGAACTCAACAAGCTTGCCCGTGTGGGTGTCCAGAAGCCGATAGGCCAGCTTGTCTCTTGAGGTGACGACATAGCGCGGCATTCGTTTCGTGCGCACGCTTTATCGGTTTGAAATGTAGGCGAGCACAAATGCCGACCCCAATAGGACCAAAGCATATGGCGCGAGTGATGGGGTATCGACGCTGTAAATCGCGCTGAACATGCCAAGCCCTCCGAAAAGGGCGGATAGTAGCGACGATGCCGACAGTAACCGGCGCGTTGGTAACATTGGCGTCCGCCCTTGACGTTCTCCTAGGTTTGGCGTCGATTAACGCGAGAATTGAGGTAAAACTCTATAAAATTGAAGGTTAATGGATTCCGTCTTAAGGCATGTACGATTCCAGATATCGCGGCGAGGACTACGTGAACCGGATTCCGAGAAAGATTTGGGTCGGCGTTTAGGAAATGACTAAGCGGGCCTCGCTGATGAGCCTCCGCGATTTTGTGCTTCGGTGTAGACAATGGCATCGGCCGACGCCATCGATATACCATCCGAAGGGCAAAAGCCGCCGGGCAAAGCGCGGCAGAGTGCACGAAATGGGAACTGAGGAAAGCACCTCGCCTGGAGCGCGCGGATCGCGCAAAATCATCCACATTGACATGGATGCGTTCTACGCAACGGTCGAGCAGCGCGACAATCCGGAGCTTCGCGGAAAGCCGGTCGCGGTTGGCGGATCGCGGGAACGCGGTGTCGTCGCGGCGGCAAGCTATGAAGCGCGTAAATTTGGCGTGCACTCCGCGATGCCATCGGTGACGGCGAAGCGGAAATGTCCGGATTTGATCTTCGTAAAGCCGCGGTTCGATGCCTATAGGGCGATCTCGCTCCAAATTCGAGAGATCTTTGCCGAATACACGCCGATCATCGAGCCGTTGTCGCTCGACGAGGCGTATCTCGACGTCACCGAAAACCTCAAGGGCATTATCTCGGCGACAAAGATCGCCGAGGAGATCCGAGCACGGATCCGCGCCGAAACCGCACTTACGGCTTCCGCTGGCGTTTCCTACAATAAGTTTCTAGCCAAGCTTGCATCGGAACACCGTAAGCCGGACGGGCTCTTCGTCATTACTCCCGAACTGGGACCGCTATTCGTCGAAACCCTGCCTGTCAGGAAGTTTCACGGCGTCGGGCCGGCGACAGCCAAAAAGATGGCGCAACTCGGAATCAAAACCGGGCTCGATCTCAGGGCGCCGAGCCTGGCCTTCCTGCAACAAAATTTTGGCAAGATAGGCTCCTATTTTTACTGGGCTGCGCGGGGCATCGACGAACGACCGGTCCGCGCCGATCGGATCAGGAAATCCGTCGGCGCCGAGAACACTTTTCCGGCCGATCTCCTCACCTACGAAGCTGCGCATAACGCGCTTCAAGAGATCATCGAAAAGGTCTGGGCGTACTGCGAGCGTTCCGATATTCGTGGCCGCACCGTCACCCTCAAGGTCAAGTTTGCAAACTTCCAGCAGATCACGCGAAGCCATACCGTTGAGACGCAGATCAGAACGAGAGGCGAACTCGAACAGCTCGGCAGTGCACTGCTCCTGCCCTTGTTTCCTATAGCAAGGGGTATTCGGCTCCTTGGCGTCTCATTGTCTTCCCTCCAAGTGGAGGAGGCTGAGCGTGAGCGCGAATTCAGCCTGCCCCTTTAGGCGCTGGTTGCACCGAAGCAGCGCAGGCCACCGTCGAGACGCACGGCTCGTGCCCGATTTGAACTGCCGCCAGGAGCCCTGCGCGTGCGGTTGCAATGGCCTTTCCGATATCGGGCGGGCTTGGCAGCAAGGCATCGCCGAAGCTCACTGAACTGCTCGGCAAGCGATTTCCAAGGCCACCAGGTCGCCGACCAGCCGCCGGGGGCGGTTGCGCACCGCTACACTCATCGATGGGAAAGGCGGATGGCACCTACGCTGATGAGCCTTCGCGATTTTGTCCGAAGTCGTAGGCATAATCTTGTCTTGTAGATCAAATTAAAGCGCATTGTTCAAATGCGATAGTTGGATCATACTTCTACAACCGTGATCACTTGAAAAGCTTTGAGGGGTACCATGTCGATTGGCACACGCGCGATAGCGGTAGCCCTGTGCGTTCTCTTGTGCGGATGTGGAATAACCGGCCACAACTACGATCCATCGCAAGCCGGCGATGTGGCTCCCGTGACCTTCTATAGCGGCCATGTCCTAGGCGTTCAGACTGCGGCGATCGGATCTCCGGACGGCGCGATAGGGGTCTATTTAGGGCCTTCGCCGACTCCCGGGTTGGTCGGGGTCGGATTTGCGAGCGGCAATGTCCCGGGTACGGGTGCGCTGGCAATCACCGCGCTCGGGGCCGGCCTCAATGTTGGCGCAATCGGTGGGACGGCGCCTGGTATCGAATATACGATCGCTGTCGATTCAACGAGGCAGGTCGTTCAGGTCGTCCAATATCCGTGGCCTGAAGATTATGCCAGCGGCACCCTTCAGGCCGGACAACCGGTGGTCATTCGGATCGTGGGGACCAAAGGCCACGTTCTTCCGCTTGCCGCCGTGCCGGCGGCTGATAAGTGGCGAATTGACGTCGGAGAGATTCCATTGCCGCTCGGCGGCCCGTATGTGGCCAACTTAGTCGCTCCTCCACTGGTCTGCGGCAACAGCCCGCCCGGCGAGGTCGTTTACTGCGACTCGCCCCACCGATGAGGTAGGCCTTTTTTGGTTACCACCGCCTTAGACACCTCACGCGGCGATTCGCTCTGGCCGCCCTTCGGCAAGCACGATCTGGCCGCGGCGGATTGACTGCCGGTGGGATCCTCTGGGGCGCAGTTACAATTGCCGCTTCGATCCCTGGGCAAGCTTAGCCAGCGAAGCATCGCGAAAGCTCGCCAAACTGCTCGGCAAGAGATTTCCAAGGCCGTCTCGGCCGGCAGCCGCTTGCTCTTGCTTCACTCTCCACGAATGCCACCCATGAAGCATCCGCCGGCTGTCTCGTTGGTTGACGTAACAGTCAGCGCTGGCCGTGCCGAAGAGCGAAGATCCCAGCTTCGACTACGTGAACCGGACTCCGAGCAAAAATTTGGGTCAGCGTTTTTGATATGCGCTTGCCTCGTACGCTGATGAGCCTCCGCGATTTTGTTTAGTGCCTACCCAGGTAACGGTCTCGCAAAAGGGAAGGGTTTCGAGAGGCGGCCCTGCATGTGCTCGTCAAGCGGAAATTGAGTCGCGAATATCTCTCAAAACCATACCTTGAAACCTGCTCTCTCGTAATTCATCTTCAGGTTGAGTTACGAGAGGAAATACGCCAATGATGATCGGCTACGCGAGGGTATCCACCCAGGATCAAAATCCCGCGCTACAACTCGATGCGCTGAAGGCGGCCAGCTGCGATCGGATCTTCGAGGAGAAGGCCTCTGGCGCTCAGCGCGATCGGCCCGAGCTAAAGGCTGCGCTCGAGTATATGCGCGAAAATGATGTCCTTGTCGTATGGAAACTCGATCGTCTCGCTCGATCGCTGGGTCAGCTCATCGAAACCGTCGACAGCCTCGAAAAGCGGGGGATAGGCTTTCGCTCGCTCACTGAGCAAATCGATACAACGACGGCGAGTGGCAAGCTAACCTTCCACATCTTCGGCGCCATGGCTGAATTTGAGCGCTCGATCATCCGAGAGCGTACCCGTGCCGGGCTCGATGCGGCTCGCGCTCGTGGCCGGAAAGGCGGGCGGCCTCGCTCGCTATCGGCAAATGATTTGGCGGCCGCCAAGGCGCTGCTGGGCGATCCTGCGATCACGTTCGACGAGGTTGCACTGCGGCTCAAGGTAGCATCGGCAACGCTGTACCGGCATCTGCCTGGCGGGCGGGGCGCGATCGCCTGATCACCTGCACCGTAAAGAGAGCGCTGGCGAAGAAGCGGCTGCGCTATACGAGTTCAATTGATCCGTTCGAATTGGGAGGCCGGCGTGATACTGGCTCTGGTAATCGGCGCGATAATTCTCGTGGTGCTCATTGCCTGGTTCGTCAATGTGGTCGTTAAGGACAATCGGGAAACCTCAGCGCGGCTTGCTGCTGAAATCGCAGCACGTCAATCCGCTCCTGTTACTTCGGTTGCTCCGGCCACGAGCACATCAGTGCCGCAGGCGAGCGGTACCAATCCCCCGGTCGTCTGGAATGTCGTGGTCATTGTTGTCGGGGTCTTGATCGCGGTCGTCGGCCTGATTAACGGGTTGGCTTCGGAACCGGAAAACAGTGCTGTTCGGCAGACGGTCGGCGCATTGTGGGTAATTCAAGGACTTCTGGGACTATTGATCGCCGCCATCGGCATTCTGGGCGCTGGCGTTGTCTACGCGATCTCGCAGCTATCCCGAAATTGATCGGCGGGTAGCTACGGGCGTTCCGCCTGTCCTTTAAGAACCTTTCACCTCGAGCCGCAATTCGAGCTTCGGGCCCGGATGGCTGGGAGCGATCTAAGAAAGCCATTCACGCGGCGGCAAAGAGCGGCCCGAAACACCATATCACGGGCGACGCCATCTAGCGGGAAGACTCGCAAACCTCGCTAGCGTATAGCCCGCCCAAATGAGATTCAACAATTTCAACGTCTAATAAATTCCTTTACACGCAGCTTCCTCTACCGATTTCACATAGCTTCTCCTTGAACTACTAGGATTATTTGCTGCATAGTCATTGATCATATTACTTAATTGTATAGTGGATTGTTTTATTAAATCTCGCCGCACCATATTCAATTCTATAGGATTATACATGGGAACTTCAGGTTTAATCATGTGAACTGTCTTTGCCGCCGTGCAAAATGCCGCCATAGTGATAAGTTCATCTTCCGTTTTGTAAGTCTTCGTGATAGAAAATATTGTGGCACATAGTCCAAACACAAGTATTGGGCCAATAATAATGGCTTTAATTATATTACGGCGATATTTAGCTGCCCGCCGCCGTTCTGCAAGAATGCGGTCGCCTTGGCCGGGTTGAAAATAGGTCATTGTTTCAGCGCACGATCCGGTAGCGACCGGGCGAGACCCACGCAAATAGCTCGGTGGTCTTTCCCGGATTTCTTACCGCATGCTTCGACAGAATAACGTGATAGGTGCGCTCCGGCAGAGTATATTTCCGTAGCGAATTGTTTCATGGCGAGAGCCTCGCGAAGATGCATCTTGGAGGCGGTATTCAGACTACTATCATCGCTCTGCGCCCGAATACGAGGGTGATGATGACGCGCGATATGGAGCTAGGTCATGAACTCATAAATGGGATTCCCCTGATGGGGGAGATGTGATTCAAGCTTCTCAACTGGGGGAGCTGGATCATGCGGGTCTACGAGCTGAGCGATTTCGAGTGGGGCGTGATCGCACCGTTGTTGCCGAATAAGCCACGGGGTGTGCCGCGTGTGGACGACCGGCGGGTTCTGAACGGGATATTCTGGGTCCTGCGGACGGGTGCGCCGTGGCGGGCTCTGCCGAGGGAGTTCGGTCCGCAAACGACCTGCTACAACCGCTTTGTGCGGTGGCGCAAAGCCGGGGTGTGGGACCGCATTCTGGCCGCGGTCACAACCGCTTACGACGGCGATGTGCAGATGATCGACAGCACCTCGGTGCGAGTGCATCAACATGCCGCGAACTCAAAAAAAGCCACCCGGATCGCTGTATGGGCCGCTCGCGCGGCGGGCTGACGACCAAGGTCCATGCGCTCGTCGACGCCAACGGTCTGCCGCTCGAACTGGTCCTGACGCCGGGCCAGGCGGGCGATTGCCCGGTCGCCGAGCAGCTGCTCGGGCACCTGCACGAAGGCACCATCGTGCTGGCCGACAAGGCCTACGACGCCGACTGGCTGCGCCGCCAGATCGAAGCCGCCGGTGCCGCACCCAACATCCCGCCGATGGTGCATCGCCGCTGGAAACCCTGCTTCAGCCCGGTGCTCTATCGCGCACGTAACCGCATCGAGCGGTTCTTCAACCGGATCAAACACTTCCGACGCCTCGCCACGCGCTACGAAAAGCACGCCGCAAACTTCCTCGCCATGCTCAAACTCGCTGCCGCACAGCTCTGGCTCCGCCATAATGAGTCTGTGACCTAAGCCGGCTCATCGAAAGGATCAGACCAACGTCTCACGCGCGTAATCCGCTTTGCCCGGGATCACAGCACGAACGCCACCCCTGGCGTTCTCCACATCGCCCCGCCTCCTCGGGATTAGGTGAACATGGGCATGGTCGACCGTCTGACCTGCTGCCTCTCCACTATTCATGCCGACGTTAAACCCCGCCACCGTTCCATCCTTTGCGAGAATGTCGGCGCGCAGTTGATCGAGCATGATGCTGATGGCGCGCCGCTCCGGCTCGTAGAGATCGAAATAAGTCGGCGCATGTCGCTTTGGGATGACCAGCGTGTGGAGCGGCGTTACCGGGTATGCATCCCGAATCGCGTAGGCAAGCTCGTTGGATGCGATTAGCCGCCCTTCGGGCGATTCACAAAAGATGCAGCCCGGCGCTCGATGGGATCGCTCTTCCCGGATCTGCCGGAAATCCGTCGCATCCCGCGCGCCCTTATTGGCGTTGCAGCGATAGCAGAGCGCCTGGAAGTTAGTCGGATCGTCTGATCCGCCATGCCTTCGCGGAATGATGTGATCAATCTCTATGGCGCGCTCCTCGATAGAAACACCGCATAGCTCGCAGCGCCCACCGGCACGCTTTAGCACCTCATATCGGATACTGCCGGAAACATAGCCAAGCGAGGCGCGCCGATGATCGTAAGTAGCTGAACCTCGCCGATCGAGGTACTTGGCGAGCGCCTCATCACAAAGCTGGAGAAGCTCCGCGCGCTCGGCCTCGGTTAAATCGGTAATGTCAGGCCTCAAGCAAAAGGCATTCCCTACCCGCTCAACGAGGCCGTGGCGAGCCAGCACCTTGCCCGGCATGGCTTTGGTGATCTCGTCGTAATATTCGAGCTGGCTTTCATCTCGCGCGAGGAACTCAGCGGCGATTTGCCTAATCGTCGCCCTACCCGAATTGGCGATCAATGTTCGCAGCATCACCGGCTGATAGATGTGCGACATCCGCATTTGGGCGCGGATGAAATCGCGCAATACGTCGAACGCGCTCGGCTGGCTGGCCGTCATCCATATCTCCAATCGCGGCGGAGTGCCGATCACCCTTTTCAGCGTGGCCGCAAACCGCATATTGCCATCGATCACCACGTTCGGAATGCTGCTAGCCAGCTCACATCGGAATAGAAGCCCGCACAGCTGCGGTTGGAAGAGATTTGCGTGGCTGGCTGGGCTTGA
>Ga0206960_1266_pt1 | contig 10220 bp, 9 predicted proteins | sample Alteio_BWOrgHeat_29_FD_153255 | JGI IMG/M metagenome (GOLD analysis project Ga0206960, IMG submission 153255) | Enriched cells from forest soil in Barre Woods Harvard Forest LTER site, Petersham, Massachusetts, United States -... | ecosystem: Environmental > Terrestrial > Soil > Temperate forest > O... | reverse complement strand
TTTTGTTGTTCACGGCAATGGTCCGTGCGCCCTTTTGGGTCGGAACGTTTTCCAGCACTTTGAACTTGCTTTTGCTGTATTCCTGAATCACCGTCAGCGTACCCTCGCCATTGGAAGCGTATGCGCGCTTTGCCTGTGAATCAAAAGCTGCCCCATCAACCCTGTCTCCGATAGGCAGCGATGCTACGACCTGGCCTGATTTGGGATCCAGAACGATCATCAGTTTGTTTGAACAGGCGATGAACAGCCGATTGGTTTTTCGGTCCATGGCCAAACCGCTGGGTTCCTTCCCTGGTGCAATGGGCCAGCTTCGAAGCACTTTTAAGGTTTTGGGATCAAAAGCCACCACCCAGCTGCTGTCTTCAATGTTTACGTAGATGGTTCCTTTTCCGTCCGAAACGGCCAGTTCCGGTTTTCCGGGCAAGGCCACGGTCCCCAACACGGAATCGGTCTTCGCATCGATGACGGTTGCGTTGTTGCTCTTGCCGTTGAAAGCGAAGACACGTTGGGAGAAGTCGTCATACAATATGGCATCCGGGTTTTGTCCTGTCACCAAAACGCGGCCCAAAGTAAGCAGGGTCTTGAGATCGAAAACCGTTACGGATGAATCCTTGCCGTTTGAGGTAAATCCCTTTTGAAGATCCGGCGCCAGGGCGATTCCATGCACGCCCTTGGTGTCGGGAATCGTGTCGAACTTTCCGGTACGGGTATCGAGAGCCTGAACCATGGTACTGTGCGAAACAAACACCCTTCCGGAGGACTCGTCGATGGCCAGCAAATCCCAACCCCCATCTCCGTCCAGGTGAAAGCGGTTGGCGATGTGATACTGCGAGGAAGAAGGAGTTGCGTGGGAAATGGCCAAAAGGTTGGCAAAGGTTAGCCCGAAGATTGCCAGGATTTTATTTCTCATTATGTTCCTTGTGTGCTTGGTCTGACTGGAATGGGAGAGGCCAGTAATTTACACGGTTTGCAATGCCCTCAGAACACTTGCTCAAGCTGAAACAACACTCTGAAAATCGGATAGTGGGAGCCGCTATAACATCGCTTCTTGAATGGCCTGACCGGCTGGAGGAATAAGGCCAAGATGCCGGTAGGCATTGGGCGTCGCCATTCGCCCCCTGGACGTGCGCTTCAAGAACCCGATTTGGAGCAGATAGGGCTCATAAACTTCCTCAAGCGTGTTCTCTTCTTCGCCAATCGAAGCGCCCAAAGTGGAAAGACCCACCGGACCGCCATCGAATTTGGTCATGATAGTCTTGAGTATGGTGCGATCCATTTCGTCGAGACCTAAAGGATCAATACCCAGCATTTCCAAAGTCTTGATGGCCACCGAGGCATCAACACGTGCACTGCCACGAACCTGGGCCACGTCACGGCAACGGCGCAGCACGCGGTTTCCCACGCGAGGCGTGCCGCGGCAACGAGAGGCAAGTAGATCCACGGCTTCGGATGCCATTTCCAGCTGCAGGAGCTTCGCCGAACGGCGAAGAATGCGCTTCATCTCGTCCTCATTGTACATCTCGAGCCGGAAGCTGAGGCCAAAACGATCGCGAAGGGGAGAGGTTAGCATCCCGGTGCGCGTTGTGGCGCCAATTAGGGTGAATCGTTTCAAGGGCAGGCTGATGCTTTTCGCGGAAGGGCCGGGCTCCAGAATGATGTCGATTTTGAAATCTTCCATGGCCGGATAGAGGAATTCCTCTATCACGCGGTTCAAACGATGAATTTCGTCGATGAACAGGACATCGTGAACGTCAAGATTGGTCAGGATGCCTGCCAGTTCCGAGGGCTTTGAAAGCGCTGGGCCCGAGGTGATCTTGAGGTTCGCCCCCATCTCTTTGGCCACAATGTGCGCCAAGGTCGTTTTACCCAAACCCGGCGGTCCGGCAAGAAGAATGTGATCGATGGATTCATGGCGCTGCTGTGCGGCTTTCAGAAAAACAGAGAGGCTTTCCTTGAGTTTCTCTTGGCCCACAAATTCGGATAAAGTGGCGGGTCTTAAACTGACTTCGCCTTCGGAGTCATCTCCCAATTGTTCAGGTGCAATGATGCGTTCAGCCATTAGAGCTCCTGGAGCGCCTGAGCAATAATTCGGCTGGTGTCCGAGTCGGAGCCGATTTTTTGCACCGCCTTATGCACGGCTTCTTGTGCCTGAGCTTCCTTGACTCCAAGTGAGATCAGGGCCAAAATGGAATCACGCAGGGGTGGGCTTTCGGCGGTAATTCCGAGCGACGGCATGCCATCTGAAGGCAAATCCAACTTGGCAACGCTGTTGCGCAGGGAAGCAATGAGAACTTCCGCGGTTTTTTTACCCACACCCTTTAAACCCATCAGACTGTGGACATCCCCAACAAGAATGAATCCGGCCAGCTGCTGGGGTGTCACCGCCGACAGGATTCTCAAGGCAAGACGCGGACCAACGCCAGACACGCTAAGAAGCTTCAGAAACAGTGTCTTCTCCAAGCTGTCGTGAAATCCATACAGGTCAAGGGCCTCTTCGCGAACGTGGAGATGCGTCAGGAGTTCCACGGATTCTCCCACGGCGCCCATTTTCCCGGAAGTCTGGGTGGAAACGTCCACGCCGAAGCCCAGTCCACCGATGTTGATGACCAGTCGCGTCGGCTGCTTGGATGCAAGTTTGCCATGCAGAAATTCGATCATGCAGGCATCCTCTTGGATTTCTTGGTGCTGAGGACCAGAGCCTGTCGCCGCGCGTGTTGCAGATGACAAAAAGCGATCGCCAGCGCATCCGCCGCATCGGCCGGCTTGGGAAGTTCCCGGAGCTGAAGATGGGTTTTCATGAGCGCCGCCACCTGTTCCTTGGATGCGCCGCCGCGTCCGACGGCTGCCTTTTTCACCAGCCGGGGTGCATATTCTGTCACAGGGATTCCAAGCGAATGTGCCGCTACCATAATGGCCCCGCGGGCATGCCCGAGCACCAGGGCCGAACGGGCGAACTGGGCATAAAAGATGGATTCCAGCGCCAATGCCGCAGGGCTGTAAGTCTCCATCAATTGGCGAAGTTCACGGTGAATTTTTTCGAGACGCTGGGGAAGGGGATCGGTGGGACGGCTGCGCACCACCCCGTATTCCAAGACCCACAGGCGGGAGTTGCGCTCTTCAAGAAACGCATAACCCGTTATGGCGGTTCCCGGGTCCACTCCCATTGCAATCACCGGAACTCCATGCGGCTGTTAAAGATTTTCCAATTCCTGCTGATCAAATTCGGCGTTGGTATGAACACTTTGCACATCATCATGATCGTCCAGCATTTCCAGAAGTTCAAGCGCCTTTTCGGCGTTGGGACCCGTCACCTTGATGGACATTTCCGCAACCTTCACCAGTTCGGAACTGCTGGGTTGTAGGCCTTTTTTCTGCAAGGCTTCCAAAAGTCCGTGGTATTTGTCGGGAGCGACGCGGATTTCGTATTCGTCGCCGCTGCTGTCGAAATCATCGGCTCCGTTGTCGGTGACAAATTCAAAGAGGGCATCTTCGGCCATAGAGGATTTAGGCAAGGTAATCACACCCCGGGCTTTGAACATCCAGCCCACGGAGCCTTCTTCTCCCAGGTTGCCGCCATTCTTGCTAAAGAGGTTGCGCAGCTCGGCAACGGTGCGAACTCGATTATCGGTGACGGTGTCCACCAAAATGGCCGTGCCGCCGGGACCATATCCTTCATAGGTGATTTCCAGGTATTGCACACCCTCGAGCTCGCCGGCGCCTTTGGCAACGTTCGTCTCGATGTTTTTGGCCGGCATGTTGGCCGCCTTGGCTTTTACGATGGCGGCCCGAAGGCGAGGATTGCCATCCGGGTCTGAACCGCCGGATCTCGCCGCCACTACCAGCTCACGGATGATGCGGTTGAAAACCTTGGCGCGCGCCTGATCGATTCTGGCTTTTTTACGCTTGGTGGTGGCCCATTTGGAATGCCCGGACATGATTCCCCTTTTTCAAATCGAACACAAAAAAATAGCCTCAAATGGTCGTTTAAGACCTTGGTCACGACTAGAAGGGAATAGGTAGTTTACCAGAATGAGCTTTCGAGAAATAATCCGTGCGGTGCCCGCTACCCAAACTTTTGAAGGCGACGGCATGCCCGTCCGCAGAACCTTTCCCACCGCAAGTTTGGATCAGGTGGATCCATTCCTGCTGCTGGATCATTTTGGCCCCCTGCAGGTTGCGCCTGGGGAAGGAAAAGGCGTTCCGCCACACCCGCATCGGGGATTCCAAACCGTCACCTATATGCTCTCGGGAGAATTTGAGCATCAGGATTCTCAGGGAAATCACGGCCTTTTGGGAGCCGGAGATCTCCAGTGGATGATAGCAGGAGATGGGGTGGTGCATTCCGAAATGCCGTCCAAGCGGTTTCAGGAAAAAGGAGGAACTGCGGAAGGCTTCCAGCTGTGGGTCAATCTTCCAGCCCAAGACAAGCGGATGACCCCGAAGTACCAAGACATTTCATCGGCCAAAGTGCCTGAAATCCAGGTGGACTCAAATTGCCATGTCAGGGTGCTGGCAGGTGTTTTTGGGGAAACAACGGGCGTGGTGGAAACCCGGGTTCCCGTACTCTATCTGCATGTTTCGCTCTTATCTGGAAAACTCGAAGTTCCCATTCCAAGCTCCTGGAACGCAATGACTTATGTGTTTCGAGGAACCCTTGTCAGCGGCAGGGAACCCCTTCAGGAGGGATTCTTGGCCCTTTATGGAGAAACCGGCGAAGCTTTGGAACTGATAGCAGGGGATGATGGGGGAGGGGAGTTTCTCCTGATTGCAGGAGAGCCTCTGCATGAGCCTGTTGTTCGGTATGGGCCCTTTGTTATGAATACCGAGGCGGAAATTTACGAGGCCATATCCGATTATCGCTCAGGGAAATTAGGGCAGGGGAGCGCGGCCTAAATTCATCCGCTTTCATTTTAATGGCCACGCTTGAACGTCGTCGACCCGAAAATATTTCGGGCAAATTTTTTGTGGATGACACCTGCATCGACTGCGATGTCTGCCGGGGACTGGCACCGGAAACTTTCATGGCTGCAGGAGGCCAAAGCGCGGTCTATGCACAACCGAAGACTCCTGAAGAGCACCACCAAGCCTTAATCGCCTTGACTGCCTGTCCCACGGCGTCCATTGGCACAGAAAAGCCCGATCCGGATTTAAGCCGCGTCCGATCGGAATTTCCAATTCCGGTAGATCCGAGCGCAGAGGTCCTTTACTGCGGCTATCACAGTCAGAAAAGCTTTGGAGCCGCATCCTATTTCTTGCCACACCGGCGGGGAAACATCCTAGTGGATTGTCCGCGTGAGGCTTCTCCGCTGATAAAGCGGTTCCAGGAACTCGGCGGCATATCCCGCATGATGCTAACCCATGGCGATGACGTGGCCGACCACAAGGCCTATCATGAGCGCTTTGAATGTGAGCGGTGGATTCATAAAGAGGATCGCGATTCCTTACCGTCAGCAGAGCATGTGTTTGAGGATTCAGAAGCTTTCGCCTTGGATGAAGAGTTTCTCGTCATCCCCGTGCCGGGGCACACGCGTGGAAGTTGCTGTTTCTTGTACCGAAACAAATACCTCTTCACGGGCGATCACCTCGCCTATTCTCCAAGGAGAGGACACCTCTATGCCTTTCGGGATGCCTGCTGGTATTCCTGGAAAAAGCAAACCGAGTCAATGGAACGCTTATTGGACTATTCGTTTGAGTGGGTGCTACCAGGACATGGACGTCGCTTGCACTTGCCCGCTTTGGAAATGAGGCAAAACCTGGAAAAATGCGTGACGTGGATGAAAAACCGCTAATTCACGAACAGGGCGGAGCACAACGCGCGGTTGCCGTTTCGCGTGACCACTTCAGCTCGAACATAACCTGACTTAGGAGAGGGGAGGGTGGCCTTCAATTCCATGGAGTCCTTGGCAAAGCTCCAGTCGTCATAAACCTTTTCGAGACAGGCACCCGATTCCGCTACATAAACATGCACTGAGTGAAGGGATCCAAAATCGGGGTTGCTCCGCGCTTCCACCTCAAGAAGATGTCCCTTGCGGGAAACGTTTACGAAAGGACCATCCGTACAGACGCAGCATTCTCCCAAGAAAGCGGAGCGCAATGCTCCAATATCCCTAGAAGCACAGGGCACCACCGTTCTCACTTTTCCAAATACATGACTTCTCTGTTGCTTCAGAGAGACAAGTGGCAATTTGACGCCGATGTTCTGATTGAAGTCGCCATGCGCGTCGTTCGCGGCAATGGGAAGTATCCGTTGGCCTTTCAAGAGCTGTTTAATCCAAAAGGTCTTGCCTTCCCGATAATCCAGTCCCAAATTCCCGTTCCAAAACTGAAGGCCTTGAATAATGTTGGATTTCAGATCCTCCTGGCGCCATTCACCCCGTCTGAATATCTTGCGCTCAAGCCACCCAATTTGGGCTTTGGGATGGGCTGCAAAGGTGGGGATTCCAGGCAGCCTTTCCAGGATTTCGGCTATCGTCAGGTCAGGATGATTTTGGAAACCTCGGCGGCCTCCATCTCCCAGCCCCGGCAAGAAATGGTCGTGACCGAAAACCAGGAGATGCACGTTTTCTCCATGGCTGTTTCCGCATGAAACCTCTTCACCGGGAATAAGCGTCGGCAAATCCGGGTGTTCAGAATTTAGGGCAATGGCCTGATTTCGGTACTCCCGAAAATTTCCTTCTGGCTCAATGGAGTCCAAATAACTATAGCGATGGTAGTAGAAGTCATAGGAATGATCCGTGCACAAAACGAAGTCCAATCCCACTGCATCGGCCGTTTCCTGCATCAAACGAAGGGGCGCACCGAATTCGACGGGATCCGAGGAGAATTCACTATGACAGTGCATTTCCCCGGCTTTCCAATTTTCGGGATAGGGTAGGGGGTGGTTAAGGAGGCGGATTTCAAGTGGCCGAGAGTGAAGACCGGGAAAATTATGGGACAAAAATCGAACAGATTTGCCCTTTTTGTCGGCAACAGTAATCCAGCCGGAAAGTCTCAAGGTTCCGCTAAATCCTTCCCGGGACAAAGGGAACGCGCGGTACATGAGATTCTGTTCGCAGTGAAGATTGAGTTCAAACTGCTGCTCGGTCACGTTTCCATGAACATCCTCAAGCCGTAACTCCAGGGAACGGATTGTCACCGGATAAAGATCAGCGTCCTTAATGAGGAGATAGACCGAAAAAGGTTTGCCAGAAAGAACCTGACAGGGCGCATCCAAAAAGATTTCCGGCCATCGCTTGTGCAGCGGCGACCACGGAAGGCGAAATTTGAAGTGGGTTTCAGCGTAAGGAAAAAACAGCTTTACTTCTCCCGGCTGACGGAATTCTTCCAATAATCTTGGACAAAGCTCTTGCAGGCTTTGCGGATTAGATCCGAGACGCTGATGTCCCGTCCGGAGCGTTTGCGTTCATTAACCGCAATAGCCTCAAGGTCAAAATATTCCTGACCCATATAAACGTTGCGTCGCTTCTTAGAGAGATTTGGAGGTTCCATATACACAACATACACCCAATACACACAAAAACAGATTTATGGTCCCCGCCAAAACTGTCATATCTCATTTTTTAATTACTTTACATAATATATATTATGCGACATTTTGAAATAGGACGAAAATAAGGGAATTCAGCCTAAAGCGGGTTCAAGTCCATTGAGCGCAGCCGAAAAGACAATGGGTTCGAAGACGAATTAAGTGACTCTTAAAATGGGATTTAGCGAAATGGTTGGGATGCAAGGATTCGAACCTCGATAGCCAGATTCAGAATCTGGAGTCCTGCCATTGGACGACATCCCATCACGTTCTCATCTTGGATGAGGGCCGCAAATATTAGCAGTGCGGGCAGCGGACGTCAAAGCGGACGGAAAGATTTTTGCTCTTTCAGGGAGCGGATCGTGTAGATTAGAATCAGAAGGTCACCCCATGCGCGGCAGCCCTACCAAATCGCTCACTTCTCTGGAGGACAGGATTCCTTTCCTTCAAGGTCGTCCTGAGCGCGACTTGTCCATCGACAAAGATGACATTCTGAATCTGCGTATTGCACTGGGTTTGCATGAGGATGTGCTCGACCTCTACGACGACCCACATATTTTCGATTTTCAAAATTAATCGGCCCTTAAGTCGACGTTGAGCCGAAATTCCTTTCCACGAAGGTGGATCTTTAACATTTTTGCCTAAAGTTGTCCGCCGTGAATCCCAATCCAAATAAATCGACCGCTTCGGGTCGCCTGGCGTTTTTAAAGCCGTATTTATGGGAACATCGTGGGCCCATTCTATGGGGCTGGATTTTCGTGGTGGTTTCCACGGCCCTGGATCAAGTCAGTCCCTGGATGGTCAAATTAATTCTGGACAGGCTGCAACACGGCGAAGCCCTGATGCGGGTCATGGAATGCCTTGGGGTTATTATTGCGGCCACCGCCGTTTCAGCTTTGCTTCTGTACTATCAACGGCTATGGGTGATTCAGTCCTCACGGCAAATGGAATACAATCTTCGCAAGGATCTGTTTGCAGGCCTCATGGCTCAGCCCAAGGCCTTTTTCGACAGGCAAACCGTGGGCGATATCATGTCCAAGGCAACCAACGATCTGGACCGCATCCGGGACATGGTCGGCCCTGTGGTTCTGCACCTTGCTCGGATGGGATGCCTGCTCATATTCACCGCCGTCTGCGTTTATCTCCTGAGCCCAAAACTTCTTTTGACTGGCCTCCTGCCCTCCTTACTGATGCCCTTGGTGGCCAATCTTTTCTTGCGCAAGATGTACGCCTATTTTGGTAGCATTCAAAAAAACCTCTCCTCCTTGAACGCTTTTGTGCAGGACACTCTTTCCGGCATGCAGGTCGTGAAAGGCTTCGGCCGCTCTCAGCCCTTTGAGGACAAGTTCCGCGCCGCTTCCGCGGACTTACGACGATCTTCGCTCAGTGTGGCACTCTTCAACGCAGCCATCTGGCCAGCAATCGGTGTGCTGGGAGTCATCGGTGTGGTCCTTTCAGTCTGGTTTGGAGGCCGCATGGTGATCCGAAACGAGATCACCTTGGGCACTCTGTCAGCCGCCATCCTGTATTTATTGCGCCTGCAGTTCCCCCTCATCGGCCTGGGATGGGTTGCAAGCATGGTGCAGCGTGCCAACGTTTCCATCGATCGCTTAATCAACCTCAAGGCCTCCTTCATCATCCCCCATCCCCACCCTGCCTCCAATGCTTCGGTGCTTTCTGCGGACGCACCTGTGGATTTTCAATCGCTGGAAGTTCGTTCTTTGGACTTCTCTTATGATGGCAAGGTCCCGGTCTTGAGCAACATCAGCCTGGCGCTTCGGCCGGGTGGATCCATCGGAATTGTCGGTCCCACTGGATCGGGTAAAACGACCTTGATGCACATTCTATGCGGGCTTTATACTCCCCCACCCCACTCCCTCTTTCTGAATGGTAAGCCCCGCGAGGATGTTGCCGATGAAACCTGGCGCAGGTGCTTCAGTTATGCGCCTCAGGATGGATTCCTGTTTTCCACCACCATTCGTGAAAACATCCTATTCGGCGGAGAAGAACATCCGCCCCTCACCGTGGAACAGGTGGCGGATTGGTCCGGGCTGTCTCGCGATTTACCGCAGTTTCCCCAGGGCTATGAAAGCATGCTGGGAGAAAAAGGGATCAACCTCAGCGGTGGCCAGCGGCAACGTGTGGGCCTATCACGTGCATTACTCTCTCCTGCTCCGGTGCTTTGTCTTGATGACACTCTTTCTGCATTGGATGCCGAAACGGAAGAATTCGTGCTGGAAAATTTGCGGCGTCTATTTCACCAGCGCTGCCTCCTGATTGCGGCGCACCGTTATTCTGCCGTCATGAACTGCGACCACATCCTTTATCTCGAGCATGGCCGTATTCTGGAACAGGGTTCCCATGAGGAACTCATCCGGCTGCAAGGTGCTTATGCAAGCATCTGGGAAAAGCAGCGCCTGTCCGAAAGCTTGGAAAAAGTCTGATGGCCGATTCCCCTTATTTGCACGAGGACAAAACCGCTTCCTTTCTGGATCGCAGTCTATGGCTGCGCATCATAAAGTTGGCGGCAGATAAAAAAGGGTTGGCCTTTTTCGCCCTTGGGCTCCTGCTGGTTTCAGAACTGCTTCCGCTGTTTCAGCCCCGACTCTTGCGCGGTCTTATCGATGGCCCGATTCACAACCGGCATTTCCAGGACATGCCACCTTATCTGTGGGGGTTTGCGGTGCTTGCCATC
>Ga0206960_1265_pt1 | contig 10311 bp, 10 predicted proteins | sample Alteio_BWOrgHeat_29_FD_153255 | JGI IMG/M metagenome (GOLD analysis project Ga0206960, IMG submission 153255) | Enriched cells from forest soil in Barre Woods Harvard Forest LTER site, Petersham, Massachusetts, United States -... | ecosystem: Environmental > Terrestrial > Soil > Temperate forest >... | reverse complement strand
ACCCGCGACAGCCAGATCCACAATCTGGAGCTCTACCAGGCTGAGCTACGGCCACCATCTCAAAGCACGACATTGCTTGAAGCGTGCGAATTTAGCATTGCGGCGTTGTGGGGGTCAAGTTATCGTGCGAAAACTCCGTAGGGGAGTCGTCCAGGCCGCCAATGAAAAAGATTGCGCTTCTTGTCCTGACCCTGACGCTGGCGCGGGGCGCGTTGGGACAGGTCGATGTCGAAGCTCGGCGTACACTAACCCTGCAGACAAGTTTTTCTCTTCGGGGCGAAGAACAACCGAACGCGTTCGGGTACTATTGGTTCAACGAGAACAACTATCCCTGGACGAACACGGCGCTACGCGTGATCTTCGCGGGCATTTTCGGGGACACTGAACTGAGCTACTTCCTGCCGGCCAACACCAATATTGCCATCGGCGTCGGTTTGGGCGGGGGAATGTACATCGACAGCATTACTCCTTATCACGATGGTGACCGACTGGCGAGCCAGCAGTTCTACGGCGACGTGGTTACGGCGCGCGTGTTCATCAACGACACGATCCCGAATCCCACACCGTTACCCTTGAATCTGCGCGCCACCTACAGCGTCACGGGCTCGTTCTTCCGCAAGACCGACACGACCGCCAACTTCACCATCCCGAATGACTTTTACACGCAGTCGCTGACGGCCGAGTTCCGCTTTGGCGGTATTGAACCGGGACTCACCGCGCGGCGGGGCGCTGAATTATACCTGGCGGCGGATACGAACTATCGCAGTGAGTTTGACGCGTTCGGCCCGAATGGCTCGTTGTTGCCGGCTCACACACAGTATGACCGGGTATATGGTTCCCTGTCCGCGAAGATCCCCGTGCAGCAGACGACGTTCTACGCGCGTGTCGGCGGCGGGATGGGCGAGAACCTGGACGAACTCAGCTCGTACAAGGTGGGCGGAAATCTCCTCAACGTCGAGCCGTTTGCCGTGACCGTGCACGGCTATTACGTGCGCGAGTTTTTCGCCTCCGATTTCGGGATTGCCAATCTCGAAGTCAACCAGCGGCTCACCCAGGAACATGCCGTCACTGTTCATCTGTACGGAGATTGGGCGGTTGTGAAACCGGTGCCGCCCTCCGTACCCGATTGGGACAATATTTTTGGTGTTGGCACGGGGTTGAGCTTCCGGGCGATCAAGGATATCGATTGGTTGATCAGCTATGGCTACGGTATCAACACGCTTCGTGAAGGGACGCACGGTGGTCACGAGATTGGCCTCGCGCTGCAAAAAGAATTCTGACCGTCTCCACCAAACTTCGGATTTACACGCCTCTCCGGCGCGGTATACTGCGCGGGTGAACCGCATTCGTCTTCTTCCCGAGCACGTCGCCAACCAGATCGCCGCGGGCGAAGTGGTCGAGCGGCCCGCCTCGGTCGTGAAGGAACTGGTAGAAAACTCGCTCGACGCGGAAGCCCGGCGCGTCACGGTCACCATCAAGAACGGCGGGCGTTCGCTGATCAACGTTGCCGACGACGGTTTCGGCATGGGCCGCGACGACGCGTTGCTCGCGCTCGAGTCGCATGCAACGAGCAAAATCTCCAAGGCGGAAGACCTGCACAGCATCACGTCGCTCGGGTTTCGCGGAGAAGCGATCCCGAGCATCGCGGCGGTCTCACGTTTCACGCTCACAAGCCGCGAACGCGGGACGTTGAGCGGCACGCAGATCGAAATCGCCGGAGGAAAGATCATTTCCGTGTCGGACGTGGGGGCGGCGGAAGGGACGGTGGTGGAGGTGCGCAATCTCTTCTTCAACTTGCCGGCGCGCCGCAAGTTTCTGCGTTCGATACCGACTGAGACCGCGCATATCGAGCACATCGTCACGCTCTGCGCACTGGCGCATTCCAAGGTGGCCTTCCGTCTTGTCGTTGATGGCCGCGAAGTGTTCAATCTCGCGCCGACCAAAGACTTGCTTGGTCGATTGCGCGAATTCTACGGTGCGCGCCTTGCCGAGGAGTTGCTCGCCGTCGATTTGAAACGCAGTGATGTGCGGGTCACGGGATTCATCGGCAAGCCCGGCGTCAGCCGCGCGGACCGCCGACAACAACATCTCTTTGTCAATCAACGGCCCGTCGAAAGCAAAGGCATCAACTACGCGCTGCTGGAGGGGTATCACACGGCATTGATGAGAGGAAAATTTCCCGTGACGTTCCTGTTCCTCGATATCGATCCCGAGGTGGTGGATGTGAACATCCACCCATCCAAGCGCGAAGTGCGCTTTCGCGATGAGTTCGCCGTGCGCCAGTGCGTGATCGACGCCGTCCGCGCCGCGCTGGAGCCGGAAGTCGCGGGCTGGCGGCCCGTTCAAAGTGAAGGCTGGCCAAAAGCCGAGCATCATAGTTTCACAACGCCACTTGGCGATACGCCTGGGCCGTCGCTGGCTCATCCGCCATTGGTCTTGCGAACGACAGGGGATGCAGCAAGCCAAACTCATCAACAGCCAACCATACCTTTGCCGTTGGAGGGGGAGGTGTCCGCCACGCCGTCTACCGAGGTCCGAACCGAGGAAGGTTTGTGGCGGATTCTGGGCGTGATCGGGCAGTTATACGTTTTGGTCGAATCGCCGGAAGGCCTGGTGCTGATGGATCAACACGCGGCGCATGAGCGCGTGCTTTTCGAGAAAATGCTGCGGGAATTGGAGACCGATTCCGCACCGGCCCAGAAGCTATTGCTGCCGCTCACGCTCGAAGTGGATGCCCGTGACGCGGTGTTCCTTCACGCGAACCAAAAAACGCTGCACAAGCTGGGTATCGGCGTGAGCGAGTTTGGTGAGAAAACATTTTTGATCGACGCCCTGCCGCCGTATTTTCCTACGGCAAACCTTGCGCAGACGTTCCGTAATATTATCGACGAGTTGCGGCAAACAGGTGAAGAAGTGCATGCGCGGCGGTTGAGCGAGGATCGGATTGCCACGACCGTCTGCCGTCATGCGGTCAAGGCGCATGATCCCTTGCGCGGTGAGGAACTGCGCGCGTTGCTACAGCAGCTTCACCAATGCGAGTTGCCCTACACATGCCCGCATGGCCGCCCGACGATGATTCAGATTTCCTATCCCGAGTTGGAAAAGAAGTTCGGAAGAAAAGCGTGAGCCGTTCCTCTTTCACCAAAACAATTCCCGTGGCGGCAGTCTTTCTGGTGGCAGCGTTTCTTCGGCTCTACCGGCTACCGGAAGTTCCCCCCGGTCTTCATCCCGATGAGGCCATGAACGGGATCAATGCACTGGAAGCGTGGCGGACCGGCCATTTCCGGGTGTTCTATCCGGAAAATGGCGGCCGCGAAGGCTTGTTTATCAATACCCAATCATTGGCTTTGGGGCTGGTTGGTCACAACGAACCCTGGGTACTGCGTTTGGTGAGCGCGATCTTCGGCAGCTTGACGGTAATCGCATTCTATTTCTTCTGCCGGGAGATATCGGATGAGTCAACCGCCCGACTGGCTGCGTTATTCATGGCCACCAGCGTCTGGCACATTACGATGTCACGATTTGGGACGCGGCCCGTTTCCGCGCTGTTCTTTCTGCTATGGGGTTTGTATCTCTTTTGGCGCAGCACGCGGAGTCTTGCCGAGGGTTTGCGCTGGTATATCCTGGAGGCGATCGCCGCCGGCCTTGTCTACGGCCTCGGGTTTCATACGTACACCACGTACCGGATTACACCCTTGATGGTCACGGCAATCCTACCGCGTATGTCTCGCCAATTTGGTCGACGAAACGTCGTAAAAGTCGGAAGCATCGCCGCGACTGCGGCACTGGTGGCCGTGTTGCCGCTCGCTCTGTACTTTCTCGATCATCGCGCTGATTTCGTTCGCCGAATCGGCGAAGTCTCCCTCATGGCGTCTCCACACCCAATCCTGCAATTGCTTTCCAGCATTGCGAAAACGGTGGGCATGTATGCCTTCGCGGGTGACGAGAACTGGCGACACAATCTGTCGGGACAACCCATGTTATTTTGGCCGGTCGCCATTCTTTGTTTCATCGGCCTGGGCCTTGCCGTTTTTCGGCAGCGTTGGTTGCTGGTCTTCTGGGTGGCGGGATGTTGCCGGCGGTATTGTCGACGGAGGATATTCCGCATGCTTTGCGGTCCAGTCTGACTATTCCTGCCGCCCTGTTCGCGGCCGCATTGGGCGGGATCTGTCTGTGGCGACGGATCACTCCCATGCTGTCGCCACTTGGGTCAAGCATCCTGCCGTACGCCATCGCCGGAGTGCTGGTTGTGCAGGCGTATCACACATATTTTGTAAAATGGGGTCGGAATCCCGCAGTCGCTGCCTGGTACTATAACGACGCAGTCATCCACGCGCGCTCGTTGCTCGCCGCGCCACGAGATATTCCAAAATACGTAGTGTTTTCCCCGGAGCAGGGCAGGTACGACCGCGGTCTCCCGTCCTCCGCCCGTCCCATTATGTTTCTGACCGATACATTCTCCCTGGTAAACCAACAGAAAATGAACGTTCATTATTTGCTGTCCGACCAGACCAATCAAATCGCGCGCGGCTGGGTCTATGTGGATTTCATTCCGCTGCCGACCGCGTATTAGGACCGTGGAGATGTGGGCGCTGTGTCAACTTTGCCGCCCCAAAATCTGGCGGGCTTCGCCTATGTCGGCGGCAATCCGTGTCTTCAGCGCTTCAGCCGATGGGAACTTCTGTTCGTCACGCAGTTTCGACAAAAAGAGAACCTCAGCCTTCTGGTCGTAGAGTTCGCGCGCAAGATCGAGGATATGCACTTCCAGCACTCGGAGTGGTTGTGTACTCGCAAAGGTGGGACGTACGCCAATATTGACCACGCCGCCAAACTGTTCCGATCCAATAATGACGCGAACAACGTAAACACCGTCGGGTGGGAGAACCTCGTCGTGGGAATTGAGGTTCGCCGTCGGGAAACCCAACTCGCGTCCGCGGTGTTCACCGGGCTCGACGGTGCCGAGGATCGAAAACGGTCGTCCCAACATCGCTGCGGCACGATCGAGCTGGCCATGCAGCACATGTTGTCGAATCGCTGTCGAGCTGATCATTTCTTCGCCGAGCATCACTGATTTGATTTCCCGGGCAACGAAACCGCATTGCGGGGCGAGTGCTTCAATCAATCGGACATCGCCTGCGCGATCGTGGCCGAAGCGGAAGCGGGTGCCCACGCAGATCTCCTGCAACTGATTTGTCTGGCGCGCGACTGTGTTAATGAACTGTTCCGGCGGTGTGAGCGAGAATGGCTTGTTGAACGCAAGCAACAAGCAGGCGTCCATCCCGAGTTTGTCGATGAGCGCCAGTTTGTGCTCGGTAGAAGTCAGCAGCAACGGGGCCCTGTCGGGCTGTAGAACGCGCAAAGGATGTGGGTCGAAGGTCAGGACCACGGCCGTGCCGCCAGCCACCCGCGCGTCATCGCGCGCCTGTCCCATCACGCCCTGGTGACCGAGATGGACACCATCGAACACGCCAATGGCCAGGCACACCTTTTGGGAGTGCTTTGCCAGTTCTTCGAATGTGCGAAAGACCTGCATCACGCAGCGCTGGAGCCGATAAATTTCAGGATAGGAATGATGAGCGTTTTCAATTCTTCGCGTGTTTTTGCCAGGACGGTCGGGAGTTGGTGGGCTTCGCTGACAGCAAACTTGCCGGACCGCGTCCGCCGCAACTCGTGCAGGTGCGCGCCGCAGCCGAGAAGGTCGCCGACGTCCGAACAAATCGTGCGCACGTATGTCCCCTTGGTGCAGGCCACGCGAAACGTGATGCGCGGCAGCTCGAGCGCCAGAACGCGGAGGTCGTAAATGTGAATGAACCGTGGCTCACGTTCGACAGTCTTGCCTTTGCGAGCCAGTTTATAGAGCGGCGTGCCCTGATGCTTGACCGCACTGACCATTGGCGGGATCTGCTGAATATCGCCGCGAAATTTCGCCAGGACCTCTTCGATATCGTCCGCAGTAAGCGGAGGCACTGGTTTCTCAGCGATGATCGCGCCGTCGGCATCCTGCGAATCCGTTGAAACGCCGAGGATCATAGTGCCTTCGTAGGCTTTGTCATCGGACATCAACCGGTCCTGCAGTTTGGTGGCGCGCTCGAGGACAAGGATCAGCAGGCCTGTCGCCGCCGGATCCAACGTGCCGCAATGGCCGACCTTCTTGAAGCCGAAGTGGCGGCGTACGCGGTCCACGACGTCATGCGACGTCATGCCGGATGGCTTGTCGATCAATAGTACGCCGTCAAATGGTGAAAGCTGCGGTTGCATGGGGCAGGGGAATCAGAGTGTTGCCGCAGCCAATGCTTCGCTCACGGCGGCGAGCACTTTGTGCTCGATCTCGTGCGGTTCGCCCGAGAGGCGCGCGCCGGCAGCTTCGCGATGGCCGCCACCGCCGAAGCGGCGGGCGATGGAGTTCACATCGATTTTTGAGTGTTTCGAGCGCAGGCTGATGCGAATCTTGCCCGGCTCGGCCATTTCTTCAAAGAGCAGCGCGACGACGACGCCTTCAATCGCGCGGGCGTAGTCAATCAGTCCTTCCGTGTCCTCACGTTTGGCGCCGGACTCCTCAAACATCTCGACCGTAACCCACGTGTAGGCAATGCGTTTCTGGTCGGTCAACTGGATCTGTGCGAGTGCCTTCTGGAGCAGCATGAGCCGCGCGTACGGATAGCTCTCGTAAACGTGGCGGCAAATCTCGCCGACGTTGATCCCCGTATCCACCAGTTTGGCAGCGACACGGAGTGACTCGGCCGTGGTACCGGCGTAACTGAAAGAACCCGTGTCCGTGGAAATCGCCGCGAACAGACAGGTCGCGATTTCTTTCGTCAGTTTGAAACCGCCGCGATGAACCAGGTCGTAGGCAATTTGTCCTGCGGCGGGAGCCTCCGGCACGATCCAGTTGATCTCGCCGAATTTCTCGTTGCTGACATGATGGTCGATGTTGATGAAGTGTTTCTTGTTGCGGATGCGCTGGGCCGCCGAGCCGACCCGCTGCCAGGTGGACGTATCGATGGCGATGACAACGTCGAAATCCTTTGGCTCGGGCGGTGGGCGGGTGATTAGATCGGCATCCGGCAGAAAGCGGAACTTTGAGGGAACCTCATCGTCATTCCACGCTTCGACCGTTTTACCGAGATCCCTAAGCAGAAGGACGAGCGCCAATTGCGACCCCACCGCGTCGCCGTCGGGGCGGTAGTGGGTGAGCACCAGGAACGTGTTCTGGCTCCGCAGTAATTCACTGATCTGCTGGCAAGCGTCACTCATCGGCCGGTTCACCCCCGAGTTCGTCGAGCAAATGTTCGATGTGACTGGCGTGCGCCTCCGTCTCGTCGAGGAAGAACTTCAGGCGCGGTGTGTATTTCAGGACGATGCGGTGCGCCAACTCATGCTGGATGTGGCCGTGTCGGTGCTCCAACGTCGTCAACGCCCGCTGTTTCTGTTCGGCCGAGCCAATGACGCTCAAATAGATGCGTCCTTCCTTAAGATCGGGGCTGATCTTAGCGCCGGTGATGGTGACGAAACCGCAGTCGGTCAGGTTCAACTCCAGCACAATTTCGCTGACCTCGCGCTTGACCAGTTCCGAAACTCGCTCCATTCGATGGTTGCTCATGGCAATGATGGCCCAAGGAAAGGGAAGGGCGGGCGACACAGCTTGTATCATTCCGCGTTTGTCCTCCGCCGTTGGGCGGTTGAGTTATGGGTTACAGACTCGCCGCGACTTTTTCGACGGTATAACATTCCAGGATGTCGCCTTCCAGGATTCCCGGGAAATTCTCCAGCCGCAAGCCGCACTCGGACCCGGCTTTGGCCTCCCGGACGTCGTCTTGAAAATGTTTCAGGCTCGAGATACGTCCCTCATACTGCACGGCCTTGCGACGCAGCAACCGGGCCCGCGCGCTCCGTGCGATGCGGCCATCGGTGACCACGCAACCCGCCACCGGCGGTCCCTTGGATAGCTCGAATACTTTGCGCACTTCCGCGTGGCCGATTACGACTTCCTTGGAATCGGGTTCCAACAAACCTTCCATCGATTCCTCGACCTGCTCAATCAATTCATAAATGATGGTGTACAATCTGATTTGTACATCCGCGTGTTTCGCCGCGTCGGTGACACCGCTCTCGGGTTTCACACGAAACCCGATGATGACCGCTGACGAGGCGCTGGCGAGCAGGACGTCGTTTTCCGTGATGCTGCCGACCGCGCCGTGGATGATCTCGAGTTCGATCTTCTCGCTCTTCAGTTTGCCGAGCGAATCGGCAATGGCCTCGAGCGATCCCTGCACGTCGGCCTTGAGGACGAGGTGTAATTTTTTCCGCTCGCCATCTTTGAATTGCGTAAAGAGATCTTCGAGACGAGAGCCACGGGACTGTCCCAGGATCGCGCCGCGCGCTTCGAGCTCGCGTTGTTCGCTGAGGGCGCGGGCTTCCTTGTCGTTCTTCATGACATTGAATTCCGCGCCGGCGACGGGCAGGCCGGAGAGGCCGACGATCTTTACCGGTGTCGAGGGCGGCGCTTCCTTGATGCGCTGGCCCTTGTCGCTGATCAACGCGCGGATCTTCGCCCAAAACGGCCCGACCACGATGCCATCTCCGACGCGCAAGGTGCCTTTGCGCACCAGCACGGTGGCGGTGGGTCCCATGCCCGGCTCGATCTGCGCCTCGATGACGTTGCCTCGCGCCGGGACTTTCGGGCTGGCCTTCAGTTCCATGATCTCAGCTTGCAACAGGATCATCTCCAGCAGTGTATCGATACCCTTTTTCGTTGTTGCCGAAACTTCGACCGTGATGGTCTCGCCACCTTCACACGGTCCGGGTTGGCGGTCGGTAAATCGCATTTGTTGATGGCCACGAGGATCGGCACCTGGGCTGCTCTTGCGTGATTCAGGGCCTCGATGGTCTGGGGCATGATACCGTCATCGGCGGCAACGACGAGGATTGCGATGTCGGTGACGTTCGCGCCGCGTGCCCGCATCTTGGTGAAGGCTTCATGGCCCGGTGTGTCGAGGAAAGTGATGGTCTTGCCGTCCGCCAGAGAGACAACGCTCGCGCCAATGTGCTGGGTGATGCCGCCACTTTCGTGGGCGACAACGTCCGTCTTGCGGATGGCATCCAGGAGCGAGGTTTTGCCATGGTCGACGTGGCCCATGACGGTGACCACTGGCGGTCGCGGCACCAGGTCGGTGGCCTGCTCTCCCACTTCGAGCGGTTCGACCTTCTTGGGCGGGGCGTGGACCATGCCGGCGCCACGTTCGCGCTTTTCCAACTCGAAGAGAAAGCCGTGACGCTCACAAATCTTGCGGGCGATGTCCTCGCCAATGCTCTCGGAAGGGTTGGCAAAAACGTTCATCGTCATCAACTCGGCCAGCAAGACATGCGACTTGATGCCGATGCGCTGGGCCAGGTCGCGTACGATGACGGGCGGCTTCATCTGCACGACTTTGTTGCCCTTCTCGTCTACAATGAATGCGGGCTGTGTCGGCGTCGCGGGGGCAGGGGAAGTGGGCCGTGGTGCCGGAGCCGGTGGCGCCACCGGTCGGTGCGCCGTCGTGATTTTCACCGTTGGCTGCGGCGCCGGAGCCGGTTTCGGCGGTATCGGAGGCTTTGGAGCGGCGACAGGCACTGGTGGTGGTGCTGCCGCCTGGACAGTTGGCGGCGGAGCGACGATTTTTGCCGGAGCCATCTGGGGCGGTTCCGTGATCGCCTTAGGCGGTTCGATAACGGGCGCGGGAGCCGCCGGAACGACAGCAACCGTCGCGGCGCCATCAGTTTTCTCAGTCGCAATAGCCGACGGAGTCGGAGCCGGCGCCTCTGGCGCAGGCGGTGGTGTCGGTGGCGGCGCCACGTAACCGTATTCCTTCTCAATCGACTCGGCGGTGATCTTATCGACCGTGCTCGAGTGGCTCTTCACGGGATAATTCATCGTATGCAGCTTTTCGATCATGTCCTTGTTCGAAAGGCCGCAGCGCTTTGCCAACTCGTGTACGCGAATACTCATTACGCCTTCGGTTCACCCTCCGGGGGCTGGGCGGCTTCCCGCCGTTCCTGCTCCGCATTGGCGGCCTGTTGCGCCGCCGTCGCCTTTTCGGCACCCAGAATGTCGGTCAAATCATTCAAGTCCGCCGCGAGGAGCGCCTCGAGCGAATGGAAACCGCCCTTGACCAGGATCTCGGCGGTCTCGCGCTCAATTCCCTGGATCGTCATGATCTCCTGCACCGCGCGCGCAACTTTCTCTTCAAAGCCCAGTTCCGCCGTCTCTTCCTTCTCGATCTCGATATTCCAACTGGTCAGTTTGGCGGTCAGGCGCGCGTTTTGACCTTTCTT
>Ga0206960_1261_pt1 | contig 10419 bp, 11 predicted proteins | sample Alteio_BWOrgHeat_29_FD_153255 | JGI IMG/M metagenome (GOLD analysis project Ga0206960, IMG submission 153255) | Enriched cells from forest soil in Barre Woods Harvard Forest LTER site, Petersham, Massachusetts, United States -... | ecosystem: Environmental > Terrestrial > Soil > Temperate forest >... | reverse complement strand
CGTCAACAGTGGATACGAAACTCCACTCAGTTAGTTAGCCCAGATGGGCTTAGAGTAAATATAATAAGTTATGATTCCTAATTCTTACATCAATGCAAGTCGCAACGCTGCGGCTTGGCCCCATGAAATCAAGCCAGGACAGTTATGGAGTGACGCTAATGGGTATCGCAATCGTATCGTCCTAGTTCTTGCAATCGAAGATGACAGAGCAATTTGCCAAGGTTTATTAACCAGCAAGATCTCAAAAGTTCGTCTCGAACAGTTTGGTCGAGGAAAACTCGGATACTTCTACTGCGGCAAACTCGTAGATGCATCAGAAATGTATCTTAAATACGCACTCAGCAAGTAATCAGTAAACCCGCCGGCCTTGGATTAACGAGGCCGGCTACACTATTAATATTATGATAATCAAAGCTACTATGAATCCGGCTCCTACAGCCGACAATACTATCGATGTTCCACCCAAGAGCCTATTTCACGCTCCACAAGGCACTTTTCACGCAACTGTTAGAGAAGTGAGGCGAGGAGGTTGGGGCCGTGCAATGGTCAAATTTACATTTGAACTCAACGTTCCACGCTCAAGTACTCCATATCGAGCCAACCTTGAGCTGGCTGAAAACATGAATTCTGGCTCTGATCTTTGGCACGTTCTTTGCAAGCTCGCTGGACGTAAAGCAGTTGAAAAGTGTGAAGGAGGTAAGTTTGACCTTGATACTTTAATCGGCCTCCCATGTGTTGTCGTAACGGAACACATCTACAACGAAGAAGCCAACCATGAATTCCCTTTCGTAGTTGTGCGCAGTGTCCAAGAACCATGCACATTAGTATGTGAATCCAGCAACTGTAAGGCCTCAATAAAAGAATAATACTATGGATATAAAAAAACACCTCTATTACAACTCTGCTGTCGCTAAGTTGTGTGGCAAGAACGGTATTATCAAAGCCGTAATGTTAAACTACATCTACAACTATAACAGGCACAAACCGAAGGAAGGGCCGGGTTCACCAGCCAGGATTAGCCTAGCCGAGATTACTTATCAATATAGGGTAACGGATGACGAGGGATTGTGGGAAAGGAGTACGATCCATGAAACTTTGCAATCCCTGAAAAAAGATGGGCATTTGAAAGCTGAAAAGGATAAACATGGGATTGTCTATACCGTGTCACCCAAGATCGCTGCACTCATAGAATCTGATGATGCTGAGATCGTCATGTTTAATCTAGTAGTTGCTTATGTCAAAGGGGTTCATGTAGCCATCGTCAGTCAGTTTCTGCTACATGCCATTGACAACAGCCCGAACGGAATCGCATACAACCTAAGCGTAAAGGAAATGGCAGAGGTAAACAGGCTTAGTCCAGCTCAGATCTACCGTGCTATCGAAAGCATGATAGAGGATGGTGTGATTGAAAGAGCCAAATGTCCTTCAAAACAAAAAAGATCCTCCAGAAAGCTATGTTTAACGAGGTGTAAGGAGTCAGAAGTAGGCGAAAAGGTATAACTGACTGTAAATGCTGCACTTATGAATATGTGTTTTTCTATAGCGGACACCCCACCAGGTATTGAGGGGGGTATTTGGCCTCTCAATACCGGACAGGACAGTCTCTATAGCGGAACCCATATTCTCAGCAGCGGACACCCATTATCATTACCGGACAGCAGATTCTCAATGCCGGACTCCTCAATGCAATATTTCCACGGTAAATAAAAGATGAAATGACGTTTTTGCTGCCGGTTATAATATTATTTAGAAGATCATTTAGAAAATTGTTTAGAAGACTTTTGTAAGATTCTAATCCGGCGCTTCGCTCCGCTCCGCGCCAGATGGCGTTTGCAGATCAGACAAGCATCTGCAAATGTCATAATTAATTAGTTTTAGGGGATCTTTAGAACACCACAGTTAATTTAGAACATTTGCCAGCATATAATTTATGAACCAGACCTTAAAGAAACTAGAATTAGCTACTACCTGCAACGATGTGGCCGCCGTCTTGTTTCCTGACGCAGTTAAAGCCGGTCACGCCTTTTTAGAGTTTGAGAACCCTAAAATGACAGAAGCACCATTCCTGGAGCTTTTGGATTTGAACGATGACTTCTGGGCCTTGGCATTAGAGCATACTGTTTATGTCCCGTCAGAGAGCCAGTTCCGCCAATATCAGGAACAAACCGGCCTATATGAACTGGTGCAAGAAGCCACACTCATCGGTCAACTGCTCACTAAACTAAATCTCGCAAGTCAGTATTTCCCTAAAAGATTAAGATTTAACTCGTTTCTCGGCTTAAAGAAGAGGGACAGGCTTAAATTAGTGATTGAACGTGCCCAAGACTTATTAGTTGTAGAAAATGTATTTAAGGACCATAGCACCAGATTTCTACGTTTTGACAATGGCGTTCTTGATCTGAACGACAACAGCTTCAAATCCCACTCTCCCCTCCACCCCATTACTGAAAAGCTGCCAGTCAAATTCGATCCAGCAGCCAAGCCTGAGATGTTTTTAGGTGCATTTTTGAACAATATTTTAGACCAAGAGGACATTAATTTGTTACAGCGCTATTCCAGTCAATTTCTCCAAGGCATCAATTACAGCCAAAAGATCCTCATTTTAATGGGCGACGCTGGATGGGGTAAAAGTAGTTTAATGAGGATTTTTGGTTCAATATTGGGTTGGGACAGGATTGGTATTATCAGGGACAGGCTGTATCGAGATGACAGTGAACTTGGCCATTATCAGTACAAACATCTGCTTTATGCTCCAGACATGCCTACCCAATTTCTGAATGACGAAAAAGCTGGTCTATTCAAGCAATTGGTGGGTGGAGATCCGCTTTGGGCAGAAATTGAGGGTAGAAGAATGGTGTTGGAGGGCGATTTTCCTCTGATCCTGGCCTGTAACGGAAAACCACAGATCAAATTAGACCAGGACTCAGATGCTTGGTTGAGGAGATTGGTGGTGCTCAATTTTAAGAAGCCGGCGCATGAAAAGCACTTGGGAAAAATGGCTGAGCTTTTGGCTAGAGAAAATTCAGGGATTTTGAATTGGATGTTGGAGGGCAGAATAAAACTGGTCAAAGATGGACTGCAATTAAGCCAAACCAAACATCAACAAGAGAGAGCCAATGTTCTTCTTATAGCGTCCGAATCACCCGCAGCCTTTGTCCGCTCAGTTCTGGTCAAGAGTAGGGATGCAGAGGTGGGGAGCGTTGAGCTGTATGAGCATTATCAAGCATGGTGTAAAAAACATCAAGTACCGCCCTTTTCCAGCAAAGAGTTTAACCAAATCGCCAAGACCGAGATCGAGACGGGCCTGGGGTTGCGTTACAGGCACGATTTGGGAGGAACTGGTGGGTGTGTGAGGGGTTGGAAGGGATTGGCGGTGGTAGAAGCTCAAAACGCGTCCAAGGAGTCCGCTGCATTGACATTGGCAAGCGTTTGATGGGTGTAGGCAGTCCAAGCATTGGGGCGCTAGGATTGGCCACAGCGCTCCAAGGAATGTCGAACACTATTCTAATGCCGCTTAATTGATGGTTTGAGAATATCCAATATCAATAAACCACCTCCTAACCAAATCCCGATTTGTAAAATCCGCAACCTGATGTTTACGTGCCGTGCATATTGGATTTTATACTCCTGCAACCTTGGACTGTAGATGGCATCAACCTCTTTTATTTGGTCTTGCAGGTCCCAATTCCGAATTGCTTCATAAACCGATTTAGGTAAAAAGCTTGGGTTATTTGCTCCGTATTCAAGAAGTTTTGCGTAACACGAAATCGAGCCGACTTCCTTGACGTTCATAATGTGGGCATTTTCCATGACTTCGGCAGCTGAACTCATCTGATCAGCAAGTCGGTACAGCTTCATGTCCGAAGCACAGGCCCTGGCTGCTTCAGCATTTACCTTTGCTGTTTCAACATTGTCCGTATTGTTGGCCTGAATTAAATAGGCGTAGGCGTCCAGGTCCTGAGATTCGTCAACCCGAGTCGCCCTGTCGTAGATAAATGCAGCCAAAAAGGCAAAGACTGGGACGGCGAGTATTTTCCAGATAATATGAATCTTCATATTCCGGTGGTTGCAATAGCTCAGTTCTTCACCTTGTTTGTTACGAAACTGGCTATCACAACCCCGATGATTGTACCGCCGAGCAATCCGAGGCTTTGGCCAACAATTTTGCAGCCGAGATAACTTTTCTGGCTGCTCCCAACATCACTGCCGATTGAGCCTCCAATGCCTGTACCGATAAAAAAACAGACGCTTACGCTCACAATTAAACAAAGGGTAAAGGCAAAAGGACTGATACCACCGTCTTTGAAACTGCCCATAAAACCGCCAATGGCACCTCCGATACAACCAGCCCTGCAAAAGTCGTTCAACCGATTGACGAAATCACCATCGCCGTTTAATCCCAGCGAACATCCTAAAACAATACCGATCAAAGCACCGATGACTGTTCCTTTGCTCTTCATGCCCATAATTTTGCTCACTCCCCCAAATTCAAGTCAAACCAAAACGTACCACATACGATATATGATATTTGCCACAGTCTGAGGGTGAAAAAGAATTATGACGCGCAATTGGCCAAATTCATCCGTAAACGAAGGGGAGAACTGTCTTATGCCAAGTTCGGAAAGCTGTGTGGCCTAGCTCCGATGACGATTTTACGCATTGAGAAGGGTGAACATCATCTGACCCTCAACAAACTCGAAACCGTGACCACAAAGTTCAAAATCAAACTCCGTGACATTTTTCCAAATGAATTTTAGTGTTTTTGGCCGGCGATCTGCTTCTTTAAAGCCGTGACGACATTTGCTTTCGGATCCAGGTCTTGGACATGGGCTAGCAGCGTCAACTCCTTGCCCTGAATCTTAAACACATCAGCTGACAAATATGCTCCAGTCCCAACACGTCGAATCATCACAATCACGTCGTTTTTCTTATCCTGATCCAAATCAGTGAAAAACACGTTTTCCAAAATCCCGTCTCTTGGCTGGCCAACCCAGAGTAAAACTCACCCGCCGGCAAATCTTTGTTGTCCTCAAGCTCATGTAAACGAATGGTGTAGTTGCCTCGTGCGCGTCATTCGTTTTCCCCCGCCAATAAGACGATGCAGAGGTTGGTGGAGTAATTGTAGCGTTTGATGAAGCGGTTGCCTTCATCTGCCAAATCAGCAGCAACATCGAAAAAAGAGTTCTAATAAACCGATTCGTCGGTACACTTTTACAAAGAACTGTTGCGATAAAGACATGTCAACTGATTTTGTTCCCTCGATTAAATCAGCGTGCAAAATATAACGACAAGCTGGGATGCAAATAGAAACAATATGTTGATGTGAAAGCAAAAAGAATGAAAATCGCAGTTTGTGGTTTCGCTCCACATAAATGGGTCAGCGTCGAACGCACTCGACAATTTTACGAAAGGACACTTTCAAAGAGTTTTGACTGGACTTCAAATTTAAATTGGAAAAGCAATTTTTCGAATCACAACTTAGATGCTATAATTAACTTTACAGGGCGTATCGGCTGGAATCTTAATCCGCGTCCCAATTGCCCGCTTATCTTCGCGCTGCATGGAGGACCAGTTATAGATTATAGCTTTTTGGCTGAGCGCTTACCAAGATTCCAAAAAAACGATTTATTTATCGTAAATTGCAAATCAGATCAGGCAATTTTGAGGTTTTTAGTAGCCAACAACAATATTCGCACCGCAGTACTTCCCTTGCCGATCAACGTCAGCATTTTTTGTCCGCAAGACAGGGTATTATGCAGATTGGTGATGCCGTTTAAATCTGATTACGTTTTAGGTTTCGTGTCACGGGTACTTCCGCAGAAAAACCTTCATGCGTTTTTAGATATTCTGGCTCAAGTTAAGAGTCGTCTTGCGCCAAAGACGGTACATGGTGTCATTGTTGGAAATTATTGGGTGGATTACCCGGTATTGCCATTTAATACATCATCATATCCACAAATAATAAAAAAGTTAATTGATAAGCTTAATTTAAGAAACGACATCACATTTCTTTCTGGGCAGTTGACCAGCGAACAATTAGCAATGTGCTATGGTGGCATTGACGTTCTTGTGCACCCAACCAATGCAATCGACGAAAACTTCGGGTATGGGCCAATAGAGGCAATGGCATGTGGAACCCCTGTAGTGGGGGCGGCATACGGTGGTTTAAAAGATTCCATATTAGATGGAGTAACTGGATATTTAATTCCTACATGGGTTACAAATAACGGTATCAGAATGGACTTAATAACTGCTGTTAATTGCATAATCTCCTTATTAACCGACAAGAAAAGGCATAAAATGTTCTCCGATTTTGCCATTAAGCACGCTTCAACAACGTATAATGAGCTCACCTGTGAAAAGATTCTTAGAGACGCGATCAAGAGCGCTGTTGTGGCTAGGCAGTCAGATTGTAAGCCGCAACTGCCATTGACAACAAAAAGACCTCTTTCTGGGATTACGACATTTTCAAGTGGCTTGCCAAACACGACACCTAGTTGGCAATATTACCATAAACCCGCCTGCTTCTATGTCAGCCAAGATAGACCTGAAGCTTCAAAATGTAAGCTTTTTCGACTTGCGAGTCCTGTTCATATTAAGAAAAGCGGCTGCATTACATTATTGGACCCTGCGTGGCCTGCCTCTTCTCATTTAGATGATACAGAATTGCTTCTCGTTAAAAATCTCCAATCACACGGAATTTGTTCCTTTAGCAAACTCCGCGAGCTTTCTGCAATTAAATCCATCCTGACGTTTGTCACAAAGCTGCAACGACTAGTAGATATTGGCGTTGTAATTGGTTCAAAACTAGACCCATTATGAGCAAGATTCTGACTTCTATAATAATAACTTGGAAAGATCGTCCAGACATAAGACTTGCATTGCAAGCAAACGCAAGTGTCTTTGCAAATTCGAAGCTAGAAATAATCATAGTAAATTGTGGTGGAAATATACGAATACTAAAGGACGCCATTCGCGGGCTTCCATTTAACATTATTTTGATTTCTACACGTCTTCGAACTTTTAATAAATGCTATGCGCAAAATATCGGTGTTTCCCAATCGACTGGAAGGCTTCTACTATTTCTGGACGCCGATGTAATAATTGAAAATGATTTTATAGATAGGATACCGCAGGTTTTGCGAAAAGACCAGTTTCTTACTTTGGCGGCGATACGTGAGTCTCAAGATTTGAGTAAAACAATTACTTCCGAGTTTGAAGTAGCTTTCCATACAGAATTAAGGGTACCAGGTTATGGGCACCTAAGGGTTGAAACTAATCGTGCGCGCCCCCTGGCTGGTATCCGAAGTGCCCCTGGTATCATCGCCATGCGGCGTGAACATTTTATTGCTATTGGCGGCGCAAATTCAAGGTTAAGTGGCTGGGGTTGGGAGGATCTAGATGTTATCGTACGATTGCAATTTACGTTAAAGCTCAAGCGAATTCAAGCAGGAATAGGACGGCACTTATCACACCCAAATTCTGTTCGTATTTTAAATAACAACTCACGAACTAATAGCGAATTAAAAAACTTTCTAGCTTGCATAGCGAATTACACTACGGGTTCCTTTCAAGGCACGTATGTTAAGAACATAAAGCATAGTCGATATATCTCGAAAATTGTCGCACGCAAAGATGCTCCGCAAAGTTAGAAATTAAAGTGTGATACATTTGGCTTAATAAGGCTTAGTTAAATTGCTAGTAATAATGTGCTTATGTTTATTGCTTGCACGCAAGGAAGACACTGACAAGGTTTTTGCTAAACTATTAAGTGTAGGGAATGTTGTTTCTAATAAAAGTAACAATCCTCCCGCAACTGACTCTGAAGAGATGCTATCTGGAAATATTGAGCGTAGCCTGCCTCGACATTTGTACCAATCAGAATCCCAAGAAGTCTTTATTGGATGCAATCGTTTAGATATTTCTGGCGTAAAGTTTTGAATGGCAATCCGAAGAGGTAGTACACAGTCACTTTCTAGGTGAATTTCGACTCCAAGACAGTCTCCGTAGTCAAGCAATTCGTAGTGAGCTGCCCGCGGCCAGTGCTTAGGTATAATCCTCCGGAAGTGGTCGAACCCTCCACGAAGTTTAAATGGTACATCAACCATTTCATTATAGATGGAAACTACTTCGAGGAACCGAGGGCGCGGTTGGCGAATTGACCTATCCAGCTTGTATAAACCGAGGTCAATTTCGGGAGGATTTGATTTTTCAACCTGTCGTAAAAACCGCGAGTCTGATTCTGGCGAGTCGAAGTTTGCTTCATAACGGCGCAAATTATTCAGATTAAACTTTTTACGCTGTTCTTCATTAATTTGCAGTTCCCTGATTAACGTAATTGCGCGACGATAATGTCCAAAATGGAGGAAACAATCCTCAAATGAAAGTCGCGGTGCAAGTAACGGCAAAACAGAATTGATCTCGTTTATTGTAAATGCGATGGCAGACTGATGAGCCTCGGTAACTGTATAACCTTGCGCTATAGCGAATCCAGCAAGTTCGATTAAATGACCCGCATAATATACGTGATTTTCAAAGAAATCCCCGATGATGAGTGACTCTCGAAGAGACGATAGTAGACTATTTGAGCGGTGAAGCTTCCTAGCCTGAATAGTCGATTTAACCTCCGAAAGGATAGTGCCTAGAACGAACAAAATATCAAGTTGTCCGGTGATGAATCCCTGCGCTGTTGTGCGATGTTTAGAAAACGCGGGCACCTGTGCAGAGATGGAGGCAATACCTTCTGTCAAATGAATTTTACGGCACACCTCAAAGCTTCCAAAGTGATGCGCGTCAATAGCCTTTGTCAGCAGATCTTGGCCGGAACAAATATTCCCAGCCAAATCAAATGACTTCCCTTTGAGAGTGGGATCCAAAAAGGCAAGTGCAAACAGTAAATGTCCTAATTCATGACCATCATTTGTATTTAGAAATCGACTTGTTTTGGCGAGGTTGCGAAGCGTAGTGGTGCCAACTGCTAATGGCTCGTCGGGGTCAATGCCTGCCATAACTCCATATGCCAAACTTTGCCATGGATGAAAATCTCCTTCTGGGTCACATTGCAGAATGAATGATTCGCCGAGCGTTCCATGTTGTAAAAACATGGTCATATATTCGGTCATCCTACGCCCATGGAATGTCGCGTTGCCCCACCCGTTTATAATATGACAAAGATGAGGAAGGCCATCACGCTCTAACAGGGTCTCAACATGAGGTGCCATCAAAGTAACGAGAAGATTCGATGTTCGGTCCAAAAGCGCTTGATCAACAGAAACAGGATAGTGCTGCATCCTGGAGAAGAAGACATTCACCGATTTGGCCTCCCTCGGGGAGAGGTTAAGTGGCCACCAAAATGTACTTGTTAGCACAAAATAATTGAATCATCCCTGGAACCTGTGTTTTATCAAGCACGGTTTAGGGAGAAATTGACCATCGCAAACAAAAAATTGAAAGCGATGAAGTTGTTGGGCGAAACTTTAATCGCAGCAACCCTGAGTACAGCATCCGCGGATCAGGGTACCACCTCTTAGCCGGGCCAGTTCTTCAAACATTTTCTTGGTAGCTTGGGCTTGCTCGTGGTCTGTATACGGCCTCGACTTTTTGCCGACTGGTTTAATCGTTTTCTTTGGAGTTTTCATTGAGTGATAGGAATATTTTTCGTGACCAACAATGCAGTGGCATTATGCGGCAATTACCCATCCAATCAAGTGAAAATGGCTGGACTGCTGGCAGAAGCCAAAAATTGCCAGACACTTGGAGACTTCTTAGAGAAGTTCAAGGATTCGGCAGGTCCCATTTCTTAACGAGACGGCATCAAACCATAGGAAAAGATGCTATTTGGCACAGCCCCCACCCCAAAGAACGGGCATTGGAGTGGTATAATTCTAAGTAGTCGGATCTGGCTTTTCAGATCCCATCCCTCCTACCGTTGTTCACAGGTGGGTCGTTTAGCTTTCACCCCTCAACCAAAACCAAAAGAAAGGAACAGTCATGATCACGCTCGAAGCCAACTACTCAAAGAAGATTGGTCTGCCCGGTTACAGCAGCCACCAATTCAGCGTCACTCTCAAATCCGAACTCTCCGATGTCTCCAAGGTCGAGCAAGAATCTGCCCGGCTCTACGATGTGCTCCAAAACAGCGTCGACAGCAATATTCAGCAGGTTGGTTTTCTGCCGGGGGAAGGCAAGACCAACGGCAATGGGAACACGAACGGTAATGCAAACGGGAATGGTCATCATCGCAGCAATAAGCCCGCTGAAGATGCTTGGAACTGCTCGCCGGCTCAAAAGGACCTAATCCTCAAGATCACCGAGGAACACAAGCTCGACAAAGCCAAGGTTGATCAACTCGCTCAAGATCGTTTCGGAAAAGGCGTGAAGCAGCTCAACAAGCTCGAAGCGTCTGGTTTGATCGAAGAA
>Ga0206960_1260_pt1 | contig 10459 bp, 10 predicted proteins | sample Alteio_BWOrgHeat_29_FD_153255 | JGI IMG/M metagenome (GOLD analysis project Ga0206960, IMG submission 153255) | Enriched cells from forest soil in Barre Woods Harvard Forest LTER site, Petersham, Massachusetts, United States -... | ecosystem: Environmental > Terrestrial > Soil > Temperate forest >... | reverse complement strand
AATGGCGGTTCCGTTTGAACGCTTAGTGCCGCGAAGCTCGTTGTACTTCGTAAACTGGTGGTTCGACTTAATGATGGTTGGCGGGGTCTCGATCCTTACGTGGATCGGGCTAAGCGTGTTTTATCACGGTCTCAGTATCAATGCGGTCTTTTGTTTTGCGTTGATCGCCAATGTTTTCATTAATTTTCCGCATTTTTCGGCCACGGTGTACCGACTTTATCAGGACACAGACAATATCCGACAATATCCAGTCACTGCTTGTGTCTTACCAATAGTTATAATTGGCGCAATAATTGCCTGCTTATGGCAGCCTAAGGTAATAGTCCCTCCCTTTTTGCTACTATATTTTCTGTGGTCACCTTATCATTACTGTGGCCAAACGGTCGGAATAACGATGATCTATGCCAAGCGTTCCGGGTTCGTGATCGGACGCCGAGAGCGAATTGCTCTGTCGGGCTTCATATTTTCGGCATTTGTCTATGGGATCAGCCGGGTGACCCAGGACGATGGGATGTATTTTTACGGGATGACGGTTCCGACCTTGTCCGTGCCGTCCTGGGTAAGCGCCGGCGCGTTGGCGACAATGTGCACCGGGATAATATTTTTTGCAGCATTCGTGCTCACTTGGTCTACCGCACAAAGGCGGCTGCTGCCTCCTATCGTGCTGCTGCCGGCGGCTACGCATCTCGTTTGGTTTGTGGCAGCCGCCAACGCGAAGGCCTTTTTGCTCCTGGTCCCGCTATTTCATTCCCTTCAATATTTACTAATCGCCGCGGTCGTGCAGCTGCAATTGCGAATTGGTATTATCGACGGCGAGCATTCGTGGAGGCGAATCAAAGTTGAAACCTTCCGCTGGTGGCTCCGGAATGTTCTAGGTGGCGTCATTCTCTTTATCGGGATTCCTGTGTTATTGAGTTGGCTGCCTCTTTCTTTTCTCACCATCGCCGGCATCATCGCGGCTGCGGTGAACATTCATCACTTCTTTGTCGACGGCGTAATTTGGAAACTACGGGATCCCGCGACTTCGGCTGCTCTCATGATGAATGTCCGCGAGTTGAGCGGCGCCGCGGTTGTCGACAAGAGCACTAAGGAATTGCTCGGAGCATCGAGTGTACGTAGTCCGTAAACCAGGCTGGATCGGCTTAGTAGCAGTGTCCGCTCACACGGCGTTCGCGACGCCGAACGAGCCGGTGTTTACCGCGCCGAGCGCAACAACGTTTCTCGTCTACGCTATCGGCGCCATGATCGCGTGCGCGCTTTCCAGTTTTTTCCTCGCTGGCCGCGTCTCTGAGCGCACTCACGTTGCACTAGCCATGCTAATCGCGCTGATCGGTGCGTTCTGTCTTCTCACACAATTTGGTCTGGCCAGTGGCGAAGACCCAATGCTGGGGGTCCTGATCATCGCCGGGTTGATCGGGCTCTTTAAACTAATGAACCGATTTGAAGCGCGCATGGCTCCTGGCCGGATCCATCTGGCAAAACTTTTCACGTCTCTGGGGAGCGGAGCTCCCACAGGGGTTCTTCGCCGAATTGCGCGCAAGAGGTAATTTTCGAAATCCCGGTCGGTGATTAGTCGCATTCCGCCAGAGATCCCCGAGGGACGACAAAATTTATACGCTGTTGGCCCAGTACCCTTCCCTACCACACGAATTGGATGGCATTTGCAATCTGGGCATTCATATCGGTTTAGCGCGGTCCTGCATCTGCTGCGATAACTTGACCGCGTCGGCACACCTGTCGGCGGATCGGCCACAAAATGGCTTCGAGGAGCGTCCGGGGTGCGTCGCCATCGCTTACGCCCGTAGCCGGGTACTCATCCCTCGTCGGCCGATAAAATGTGCGGAAGAGTATGTCGTAAACGGGCAAGAGCGCCGCGAAATTGTGGTTAGCATAGACCTGGGTGGACCCGTGATGGATCCGGTGGTAGTGCGGGCTATTGAGTACAAACCAGAAGCGACCGAACGACAAAGGTACATTCATGTGAACCACAAAATTCCAGTACGTTAAAATAGCATAGATCACAATGATCGCGGGGCTGGGTTGGAGCAGTAGGCCAACGAAGGGATAAACAAAGAGAGCCTTGAGCGACGTCTCAACCCAAAAGTGCCGCGTCGCGGTCGTTACGTTCAGGGATTTATCACTATGGTGCAGCGAATGCATCGCCCACAGGAGTTGCGAGGCGTGCTGAGCGCGATGGAAGAGGTATTCTGATAGATCCATGGTGAAAACGTAGAGCGGGATCGCCCAGACGGTACCCCAACCCGCACCTGGCAGGACAAGCGCCCCGCCTCCAACTGCATTTACCGCTATTATCGATACGCCACTGGCTAGGGGCGCCAATGTATAGGCAGTGGAACGCTGCACGATCAAATAACCAAGATTCAAGATGATATCGCGGCGCGGCTGGTTCGTCTCCGTTGGACATCTACGCTCGATCGCGAGCCCGACGAGCGAGAACACAAATGACGTGAGCAGGGACGAGCCGATCAGAAACTCTAAAATGTAATGGCTCGAGATGGCTGTGATCTGCAACTGAAAGTCCTGATACGCGTATCGCGCGAATGGCGTCCAAGCCGTTGCCAGCCTAGGGGCTTGAAGAAATTCTAACAAGCATAAGCGCCCGTTCGGATAGGAGTTAGACCGGAATAGCCGGTTGTATCGATATGTGGTGTCGTTTATTGAATCGTCCACAACGGGTGGACGAAAGAAAGCCGGCTCGCTATGAACGATCGGCCTTGCGCGATCCCAACGAGGTGACGGGTGGGAAATGGTTTGTGCTGGCATCACTGATCTCGCGGGCTCAAGCACGGTAGCCCGCAGGCACGGGAACTCGCCTTCAGGGGAACTGATGCACTTCCCACTCTCTCAACAGCGTCAGGGGACCTGTTAGACTGTTATTCATTAAAACTATAAGTATGTTGAAAATGCCGCTACGATAAAAGCCGCAAAAAAAGTAGAGAATTTCGACAAAGGCGTAATAGGTGTTGAACATGTTCAAGGAATTAAAGTCGTCAACGTGTCAGTACCTACTGTATTTTTCAATTGCGCTCACGATCGTTTTGCTGATGGGCCCGCATGGTGCCGAACATCTCGCACAGGGTACGCTAGTAAACCCTGACAGCTACATGCGGCTAGTGCGCATTCAAGAGGCGCTGGATCACGGCCGATGGTTCGGCGATGTGGTTTCGGGTGATGTTTCTGGCCAAGGCGATGTGCTGCCGTGGTCGCACCTTCTCGACGGTCTAATTTTGCTTTTGCGCGCCCCACTGCGCGCGATCTTTCAGCCCGATAAGGCGTTGCTCTGGGCCGGGGCAATCTCGGGACCGCTTTCGGTCGGGCTGCTCGGCGTGGCAGGGGCGTGGGCTGTCGCGCCGATTGCCGAGCGAGCGTGGCTTTGGATCGTACCAGTCGGGGTGGCGGTGGCTCCGGCGACGATCAGCTATGGGCAGTTCGGCTGCGTGACTCATCACCTCGCTCTAGCGGTGCTCGTTGTCGCTGCTTGGGGAGCGGGTGGAAGGGCAGCGTTTGGAAGTGTCTGGGGAGGAGGTCTGACGGGGCTGTTCGCCGGGATTGGGATATGGCTCAGCCCGGAAGCGATGCCTTTTGGCATGATGGCACTCGGCGCCGTTTACCTGTCCTGGGCTACGCGCCCGGTCGCGCCTGTTGCGTTGGCGCTCGCCGCAGGCGGCAGCGCGCTTCTTGCCAGTATCGCCTTCGCTCTCATCGTTGACCCGCCCTTTACCGGGCGCGCCGCGCCGCAACTCGATCGGCTGTCGATAACATTTCTTTATCTGGCCCTCATCACGTGCGCTTTGTGCTGGATCCCGCGCGGGCTAATGCGGATCCGCTTAACTGTTTCTGCACGTTTTGGCATCGTAGGTTTTGGCCTTGTGGCCGGGCTAGCGCTTTGGCTGGCGCTCTTTCCGGCGTACTTGCATGGGCTTGGAGCCTTGACGACGCCTGAAGAAGCGGAAGTCATGTCGACGTTTGCGCTGGAATGGCGGCCGCTTGATACACCCAACCTCTTTGCGATGTACGCCCTGACTGGGGTTCTCGCGGTGATCGGCGCAGTCTGGCTTGCCATCCAGCAAGACAGAGATCTGCCCAGGATACTTTGGACATTTGCCGCACTGTGCGGTGCGGCTTGCACTGGTCTCGCAATTTTGCACGGTCGGTTCGGCCTATATCCGGCGGTGGCTGCGGCGATGTTGCTGCCGGTGATTCGCTCCAGCCCGGCTGTCCTGCGCAGGGGGCTGGCGGTTAGAGCGGGTCTCGTCGCCGGCTTCTTCTATGTTCCGTATACTGTGGCTACAGTCCGGGACGCGGCGCGCATGGTTCTTGGTACCGTTCCTTCGGTTGAAGCCGAGGCCTACGGAGCCCGGAAGGCGGACCGGTGTCCTGTGCGATCGGCGGCAACGGTACTGGCGTCTTATTTCGGGGCAGTCGTGTTGGCAGATGTGGATGACGGGCCCGAACTACTCTTCCGTACGCATGTAGGGATTGTGGGCTCACTGTATCACTCTGGAGCTGCAGGCTTCATGCGCGCGCGGGCAGCGTGGCGAGCACGGGAGTTAGATGATGTCCCGTCCGAGCTGCGAGCGACCGGCGCAAAATATGTGCTGGTCTGCCCGGGTTCGCCAAGGACAACTCTGGTCGATGGCCCGACGACGACCCTTTTCGACCGATTGAACGATGGTGATCCACCAGCTTGGTTACATCCCCTCGCACACCAGCCCGGGTCTGGCTGGATGATCTACGAGATAGCTTCGACGCATTAGTGCTGGCTACTGCATTTACTGCTTGTCGTGGCAGCGAAAGGGCTAACGACAATCCCGTCAGGGCCGGTTCTAGCGGTCGGCGTTGTCCCTCTTCCTGCGGCGCTTTGTGGTCGTCCTCATCCCCGCAAGCATCTGTTCTCGCATCGCGGGGTCGGCCCATCGCTTCCGGATCGCTGTCGCTCTCTTTCGGCGCACGACCGGATCGGCGTTTGACGCCCGCATTTTGGCAATCATCTTTTCACGGGCCGCCGGGTCAGCCCATCGGGCCTTGGTGGCTTCACCGATCTTTGCCCGGCTGGCCGAACTGAAGAGCGGCCCCGCAAAAGTGGGATCGGCGCGTCGGGCCTTTGCGGCTTCGTTTACTGCCGCTCGCCATTTCGCACCGGCAATCGGATCGGCCCATCGAGCCCTCGCGGCTGCGCTTTGTCGCTTACGCGTTTCAGGCGTCACCGATGATCGGGTTCTGGCCAGGCTGGGCACGTCGTTCAACTTGCTTATCCCGAATAAGATGGGGGATACAGCACTACTCAACCTAAGCATTATGGACCGACGAGAGGAACTTGACCATTCAACGCGATGATCCGTCGGCCGCATGTCCGATGAAGCGGGGAAGAAGGTCGTGCCCATCAGTTTTGGGGGCGATCGCGCCTGTCTAGATAATCCGTAACACCCGCGGTGAGCTGCTCCTCAATTTTCAGAAGTTTGTCGTGACCAAAGCTCTCAAAGAACTTGCTCGCTTTTGCGCGTATCTCTTCGAGCGCGTGGCACGCGAGATCCCATTGCGGTTCTAAACCCCGTAAGGTCAGCTCGGCACGGATAGCAGTTTCGACCATTCGCGGTTCAGGAGAGGTCGGGTCCTGTGCCCACATCTGCATGGTCCCGATCCATCTTTCGCGAAGGTCATCGTCGGTCAGATGAGCTAATGATCGCCCACTTCGCGCATACGCGACGGTCTGTTCGATCTCGACATCTTCCAGGTACGCAAGCACGGCGTCTTGCAATACCACCGGCCGTTTTATCGTCGTCAAGACTAGGGGCCACGCTATTAGGACCGCTTCCACAATGATTTTAACACAAGATATAGCTTTAAAGAAAGGGCCCGCCGCGTTGTTGCCGTGCCCAGAGGTTGCTTGGCACAGATATCGGACTCCTGCTGATTTTCAGGTTTCTCATCGCCTGGCTAGACTGACCCGACGCCACGCGTTGTCGCAGTTAGGGTAGGCGGAACTAGGGCCATTAAAATACTGATAAAAATTTTTGAAACGAGTCACCGTATCGAAGATTGTTTTACTGACTGGCTCTGGCAAGTCGTCGGGACACAACGTTGAAGAGGACAGGCAAATGGTAAAGCTGATCAAGCGCTTCCAGCGTGATGAGACTGGGGCCGCGATGGTTGAGTATGGACTCTTGGTCGCGTTGATCGCGCTTGTGGTGGCGGTTGGCGCAGGCACGCTTGGCACTGATATCAATAACCTATTCGTTAATATTGGTAAGGGCTTGCCTGCGGCGTAAGCCTCAAATCGGCTCGGCGCGCCGGAAGGGTATACGTCCTCCGGCTCGTCGCAGTGCTTAACGAAAGGGCATCAGATGTTTCGGATGTTTGGCACCCTTGGTCGCGACGATAGCGGAGCGGCAATGGTCGAGTATGGTCTTCTCGTCGCGTTAATCGCGCTTGTGGTCGCGGTTGGCGCGGGCACGTTCGGCACCGATCTGAATAACTTTTTCACCAATATTGGCGCCGGCTTGCCTGCGGCATAGGCCTCAAATCGGCTCGGCGGGCCGGAAGGGCATGCGCCCTCCCGGCCTTGTCGCAGGCTTAACGAAAGGGCATCACATGTTTCGGATGTTTGGCACCCTTGGTCGCGACGATAGCGGAGCGGCGATGGTGGAGTATGGTCTTCTCGTCGCGTTGATCGCGCTTGTGGTCGCAGTTGGCGCAGGCACGCTCGGAACCGATATAAATAACTTTTTCACCAATATTGGCATCGGTTTGCCTGCGGCGTAAGGGTCATATCGGCTCGGCAGGCCGGAAGGGTATGCATCCTCCCGGCTCGTTGCAGGTTTTGCGAGAGGACCGCGTATGGTTGGGATGTCGGCACCACTAATTACGACGAGATCGAAGTGACAATGGCCGAGAATGGTCTTTTTGTCAGGTTGATCGCCGCTGCGGTCACCTGGCCGAGAACGGCAATCCCGTTCTCGGTGCGTTGATCGGGAAACCACTTTGCAAGCAACCATATCAGCTCTCGCGATTAGTCTCCTGACGTTAATCGGCTACGGCGACTGGCGAAATCGGCGCATTCCGAACAAGCTTTGCCTCGCCATCGCAGCACTTGGTTTGGTGGGCTTATTTGTAGCGGGTGATCCGCTCGGGGCGGCCTACACGGTTGGCTTGGCCTCTGCGATATTTTGTGCTGCGTTCATCCTGTTCGCATGCGGGGTCTTCGGCGGTGGCGATGCCAAGCTGATTACAGCCACGGTTTTGCTGATCGGTTATCGCCATCTGATAGATTTTCTTTTCCTGATGAGCCTCTTCGGCGCGGCTCTTGGAATTTTTGCATTGGCCAGGGGCAAATTTGGCCCATGGCTGGAACATCTTCAAATCGGAATGAGCCTAGGTAAGGCGCGCTTTGTCTCCGCCACCTTAGCGGAAGGACCGGCGGCGTCGCGACTAGAACCGATCCCGCGAGCCGCCATGGGCGGAGGTTCGGCGGATCGTGCTGTGACGTCGGCGAGTCTGACCGTGCCATATGGTGTCGCGGTGGCCGCGGCAGGCATCGTCACGCTCATTATTCAGACATTCCTTACACGGTGAGCGATCATGCGGGCAAAGACCATCCTACTGTTGCTGTTCGTCGTCTCCTTTGGCGCCGCGACGCTGCTTGTCCTGCGCGCGCTACCTCGCAAGGAGAACTCCGGTACTGAAGCCACTGCACAAACCGAGGTACTGGTTGCAACGGCACCCCTTGGGGCCGGTACGTTGCTGCGCGCTGAAGATGTCGGGTGGCGGGTAATTACAGGCCCCGCTGATCCAGAGCAATTCACCCGGCCTTCCGGTCTGGCGCTAAATCTCAAACCCGAGCTCGACGAGGAGTCGCGCGCTGCAGTTTACGGGGCGGCATTGCGCGTCGATGTACCGCGGGGCGAGCCCCTGCTGCGCCGCGAAATCGTCAAGCCCGGCGCGCGCGAGTTTCTGAACGTCGTTCTCGCGCCGGGCGCGAGGGCGATCGCGATTCCGGTGGCCACTAGCGGGGCAGGCACAGGCCTGTTGCACCCCGGAGACCGCGTTGACGTGATGCTGACGCAAACCTTTAAGGGCGATCAGACGCCACTAACCCACCGCTCGGTTGGTGAGACGGTGGTTCAAAATCTCAGGGTGCTGGCGATTGATTCGCTTGACGTAAAGCAAACGAACGCGAGCAACGATGTGGGCCGGGCTGTGACCCTCGAGGTCATGCCCGAGCAGGCAGAGAAAATTAACGTCGCCATCGAGCTTGGAAAATTGTCTCTGGTTCTCCGCGGCACCGACGCCAAGCGAGAGGCGCTTGTTGGCGCGGCCGACCCGCTTACGACACTCTCAACTGCTATCAAACCCACCTGGGCGAGCGACGTATCACCAGCGCTGACTGCGGCCACTGCGCCGCCACCGGATATTCCCACCGCGCGAGCCCCGATTCGGGTCATGCGGGGTAACCAGACCGAGGAACTACAGTCCCACTAGAATGGCAATCTAAACTAAGTAAGCTTATTCCGAACGCTCCAGGACACAAAATATAGATGCCTGCTATTATGGATCTCCAGATGCGCTTGGCACCGATGAGTGAACATAGTAAACTTTCGGCGAGAAGCTATCTGACCGGAACAACCGCCGCGTTACTTCTGGGGCGGTGTATCCGGAGATGGGGATCACATGCTCGCAAGATTCTTCGCGCCGGTCGCAATCGTAGCGATTCTTATCGTTTCCGGGTCTTCCATTATTTCTGCAGCAGCGCCGCCCGACCGATCGGTGCGGGTTGCTGTGTCAAGTGGCAAGCTGATCGAGTTTCCGCAGCCGGCGCGCAGCGTCTTTATCGCCGATCCGACGATCGCGGATATCCAGGTCACCTCGCCGACCAATGTCATCGTATTCGGGCGCAAGCCGGGACGAACATCGCTTTTTGCGATCGGCAGCGATGATAAACCGGTCGCTTCAATTCAGGTTAACGTCGACTACCAACTTGCCGACCTTCAAAAGCTCGTGCACGACGAGGTTCCGGACGCGCGCGTTCAGCTTGCCTCAACGGCAGCGGGTATCGTTATGACGGGAACGGTTCCGACTGACGATGCGGCAGATAAGCTTCGCTCCGCGGTAAAACGGTATCTTGGCGAAGGCCAGGAGCTGGTCAATCGGGTCGTCGTTTCCGGCCCAGCGCAAGTCAATTTGAGAGTGCGCGTTGCTGAGGTGCAGCGGAGCGTAACAAAGCAGCTTGGGTTCAACTGGCAGGCGGTCGTTTCGACCGGTAGCTTTGCCTTCGGGCTCGCCACGGGCACTCCGTCCTTTATCGGGGGAGGGATGCCCCTCCATCCGCCACCGGCGATCCAGAATCTGATTACGCCAATAAATCCTATCAACAGCTCTTCTGTGGCTCCAAATCAAGCGTTCGCGAATTTAAATACGAGTCGGGCGACCGTGAATTCGTTAATCGACGCTTTGGCGGAAGAAGGTCTCGTAACGATCCTTGCCGAACCAAACTTAACAGCGACCTCCGGGCAGGTTGCGAGTTTCCTTGCCGGTGGCGAGTTCCCAATTCCGGTCGCCCAGACGGGCACCGGCGCTGGCGCCAATGCGGCGATTACGATTGAGTTCAAGCAGTTTGGTGTCAGTCTCGATTTTGTCCCGACGGTGGTGTCGAGCGACCGCATCAGCATAAAGGTGCGCCCCGAAGTTAGCGAGCTCTCGACCAACGGCGCGATCACGGAAAATGGTCTAACGATCCCGGCGATCTCGGTGCGACGTGCGGAAACGACAATTCAGCTGGGGAGCGGGCAAAGTTTTGCCATCGCTGGGCTGATCCAGAACGGTACGAATACTGACATCAATAAATTTCCAGGGCTCGGCGATGTGCCTGTCCTCGGCGCCTTGTTCCGCGATACCAACTTTCAGCACAACGAGACCGAACTGGTCATCATCGTCACCCCGTACATCGTCAATCCGGTTTCAGACGGCGCGTCGCTGAAAACTCCGACCGATGGTCTGGCTCCGTCTAATGATATCGACCGCATCCTCCTACAGCGGCTAATCAAGGGCTCGCCCCCGGGAACAGCCCCGCCCCCGCCAATTGGCGCTAAGCTGCACGGAGAAGCGGGGTTTATCTATGAATAGCAATATGTCGCTTCGGGACCAGAAGAGCATGGGGCGGCGCCCGCTGCGCGTCGCTGGATTGTCCGGGTTGCTCGGTCTCGCCGCTGTCGGTATCTGCGGGTGTGAGCCGACGGCCCCCGAGGGGGCCACGGCAATCAATTGGGAAGCGCCGGCTCGCGACGTACTCCAGACCCAATCGAAGACGGCCGCGATTACCATCTATCTGCGCGGCGGCAGTGCGCTCGCGCCTGCCGAGCGCAGACGTCTCGATGCGTGGCTGGCCGGGTTTGGACGTGACCGGCCAGGATCAGTCCATCTCGTGATCAGTGGGCCGACCTCG
>Ga0206960_1259_pt1 | contig 10527 bp, 7 predicted proteins | sample Alteio_BWOrgHeat_29_FD_153255 | JGI IMG/M metagenome (GOLD analysis project Ga0206960, IMG submission 153255) | Enriched cells from forest soil in Barre Woods Harvard Forest LTER site, Petersham, Massachusetts, United States -... | ecosystem: Environmental > Terrestrial > Soil > Temperate forest > O... | reverse complement strand
GTAGAACAAATCCCAAAGCACGCAAATTCACTCGAATAGCCCCCACTATTTTCATGAAGGCCATTGTATGGCAGGTCCGGTAATTTGAAACCTTAGAGTTTCGGCAGTATTGCTGGCTCTCGGCATCTGAGGAGACGGGCAGAGGGAATCACGGGACTCAGGAGTTTTGCCCTTGAGTCACCCGTTGCGCCGTACTTTAAGCTTTGCTCGACGAGATCGGGCAAATCGGAAAAGTACGTAAATCGAGAGCGCAGCCACTACTTCCCAAAACAACCAACGCGGTAGCCAGCTCCAGGCAATATCCATCACGACGGCCTCTATGCAATACCCGCCAATATGCATGAGGTCCGGGTCACTGGCCCGTATCTGCCCGCGAAGTGCATCGTTCGCCTTACGTAACAACGTCATTGATCAGTCCTGCGCCGCCTTATTATGGGTCGGGGGATTGTTGTCCCAAACGGTTGGGTATACTTTTTCTCCGCTGCGCGAGGTTCGCGTGGTTAAGAAACGAACATGGCTAAGATCTGTCAGGTAAGCGGCAAACACGGAAACAACGCGAAGCATATCCGGAACCAGCACTCCCAGGGCTGGAAATACAAGGCGCCGCATAAGAATCGAGTTCAGGCTCCGAACCTGCAGGTGGTGCGGCTCAAGACTCCCAACGGCGTCGTGAGGCTGAAGGTTGCGACCTCGGTCATCAAGTCGGAAGCGTTCAATATGGTCGCCTGCGGCCTGCGGCCGGTTCCAAAGGCTTGGCTCAAGAAGCCAACCTACAACGTTTAAATCGCTTTCAGGAATCTCCCCGTTGGGGCACGACGTCATTAGGTCGTGCCCCAACGTCGTTTGTGGGCTTACTGGCTGGGTTAAGGGACCCGGTGATCTTAACAAGGTCGTCCGATATACTATGGAAGTGATAGACGTCGAACTCGATGACAGCCCGAAGGAAGAGTGCGGCGTACTCGGGGTCTTTTCTCCAGATCAAAGCGCCGCGCGCGTCGGATTCTTTGCCCTTTTCGCGCTTCAGCACCGGGGTCAAGAATCGGCGGGATTGGCGGTAAGTGACGGCGAGAAGGTGCGCCTAGAGGTCGGCATGGGCCTCGTGAACCAGGTGTTCGATCAGGAAGTGCTCGGCCGATTACCTGGCCATATAGCCGTCGGTCACACGCGGTACAGCACGACGGGCGCTAGCACGATCCGCAATGCGCAGCCTGTTTACTGTCAGAGTCAAGTCGGCGAAATCGCCGTCGCCCATAACGGCAACCTGATCAACGCCCGCGAGCTTCGCCTCGAGATGGAGCTGGACGGCGAGCACTTCAACGGCAGCAGCGATTCGGAGATTCTGGCCAGGATCATCGTCCGCAATCTGCATAAAGGGCCCGAGGCTGCCGTCGCCGAGGTGATGAAGCGGGCAAAAGGGGCCTATAGCGTTACAGTTTTGACTCCAAAGATGCTGATCGGTTTTCGCGATCCGTTCGGCATTCGCCCTTTGGTTGTCGGCCGGCTCGGCGACGAAGGATACGTGATCGCCAGCGAGACCTGCGCTTTCAATCCGGTCGGCGCTACGCCGGTCGTCGAACTGGAAGCCGGCGAGATGGTGATTATCGACTCGAGAGGGATGCGGTTTGCCTGCGCGGCAAAATCGCCCCGCAAGGCGATGTGCCTTTTCGAGATGATCTATTTCGCTCGTCCGGATTCGGTGATGTACGGCACGTCGATCTACACCGCCCGCGAAAGAATGGGGCAACAGTTGGCCCGAGAGCATCCGGTCGACGCCGACATTGTCGTCCCGGTCCCTGACAGTGGCTTTCCCGCCGCTCTCGGATACAGTCAGGTCAGCAAGATCCCCTTCCGGGAGGGAATGATCAAGAGCCGGTACATCCACCGGACATTCATCCAGCCCGACCAGCGCATGCGTGAACTCGGCGTGAAGATGAAGCTGTCGCCGATCGTCGATCACCTAAAGGGCCAACGAGTGGTCTTGGTCGACGACTCGATCGTTCGGGGCACGACGACGAAGCAGATCGTCAAGCTTTTGTTCGATTCGGGGGCGATGGAGGTGCACGTGCGCATCACGGCGCCGCCAATCAAGAATCCCTGCTTCTACGGGATCGACATGGCGCGGAAGCGTGAGCTTGCCGCCGCAAACCTATCGATCCCCGAGCTCTGCAAGTACCTCGGCGCCACTAGCCTGGGCTACCTCAGCCTCGAAGGGGCGATGTCATCCGTCGGGCGCCCGCACGACACCTTCTGCACCGCCTGCTTCAGCGGCGACTACCCGGTTCCAGTCCCCGACGACATCGGCAAAGACTCCCTGGAGGACCTCGCCGACGTCGGCGAAATCGCCGCGCTAAACCACGCCCAGCTCCGGCTGATCGAGATCTAACGTTATAGGACTTGGCGTAGAATTGATTTGTGATCAAGGAATTGGAACTGGCCTTCGCTGAGGCCGCGAAGCTGCCCGAGACTGAACAGAAGAACTTTGCTGACTTCCTGCTAGCCGAGCTTCACGACGAAATGAAATGGCAAGCTGCATTTGCCTCCCGCCCGGACGTTTTAGTTGCTTTGGCAAAGGAGGCCCGTGAAGACCAGGCGGCTGGACGAACAAAGCCACTTGAAGACCTCCTTAAGTGAGGTCTGTAACCGGCCCCCGTTTTCGTAAGCAGTTTGGTGGTCTTCCTGCAGAAGTCCGAATACAAGCGAAAGTAGCATATCAACGGTGGAAGATTGATCCGTTCCATCCCGGGCTTCACTTCAGTCGTGTTCATCCGACCGAACCCATATACTCCGTGCGCATAGGCATCCATTGGACGGCTGTCGCTCTCGTAGAAGATAACATCGCGACATGGATATGGATTGGATCGCATTCCGACTACGATCGACTGCTCGATTCACTTTGATTACAGTTACACCTAGCAGCACGTGGAGATGTGCCGCAGCTTTTGGCTCGGAGTTCGTTTGGAGTTTTCCATCCTTCACATGCGCCGAACTATCTTAATCGTACCGGGGCTCCTTTCGGCTGGAGAAGGCGATTCCTTTATCAGGCAGAGCTTGCCCGCGCTATCCTTGCTGACTGAGCTGGGCACTTTGCGAAAGCTCACTACGATTCCAGACGTTCAGACACCGGAGGCCTTGTTGCTCGGCTACCGGCCGGACTTGGTCAAGATGAACCAGGGGCCGCTGACTGTTTCCGCGCTCGGTTTCGACCCGCCCAAGCGCTCGACGCACTTTCATTTGTCGCTAATGTCGTTTCACGACGGCGTCGCCTCCTTTCCGCCGGTCTTGCCACAGCCTGACGAGGTGGATGAGTTGCTGTACGCGGCCAAGCGTCTCGACACGAAGAGGCTGACAATTCTGAAAGGGGAAGACTTGGATCATGCGATGGTCTGGGAGTCGCTTGGCGATCTCGGTACAACGCCGGCAGGGAAGGTCGACGGCCAACCGATGGCTCAGTATCTGCCCGAAGGCGACGGCGAGCCGGCCTTCCGCCGCCTGATCGACGACTCAATCAACTTCCTGTCTTCGTTGGAACTCAACGCCAGGCGTCTGGATGAAGGTCTGCCGCCGTTCAACCTGTTGTGGCCCTGGGGCCAAGGGGTAAGAACCGAGGTCCCTAACCTGGCCTTCACCCGGGGCGAGCCCGCCATGGTCGAAAGTTCGTCTATGCGGTTGGCGGGCCTTACTCGGCTTGCCGGATATAAGCACGCCGACCGCAATGCCTTCGGCCGAGGCCTCGGAACCAAACTCCGCGCCATCGCCGACCGCGCTCTGAATCGGCCGCTAACGATCGTCTACATCGACGCCGCCGCCGAGTTGCGGTCGAGAAACAAACCCGAAGAACTCGACTGGTTCGTCCGCGAACTAAACCGCGAACTCCTCCAGCCCCTTCTAGACGACGTACTGAAGAACAACGCCCGATTGAGCCTCTTCTCCCCAGCCCCGCTCGCAGGCCTCGGTTCGCCCGACATGCCCGCCTCTCCCACCGGCCTGGCCGCCGCCCTCGAATCCGGCCCCCGAGGCAACAACCCATACCCCTTCGACGAACGCTCCCTCGACGAAAGGACGATCCCATCCACGGACCTCTGGTCCCAAATAGAGTCCGCCACCACCCTCCCCGAGTTCGAATCCTAGTTGGCCAACTCTTGCTCCTTGGAATCTGAACGAGGTTCGATCCCTAACTAGGATTCGAACCCAGAGAGAATCCTTGACCGATAAAAGCAGACCATTGGGAGCCCCTTCATCGCTAGGCACCTGTGGAGCTGAAGTCGTGATTCCCCGTCATCTTCTGAATGCCACTGCGACAGCCTTATCGGCCTCAGCAGCCTCTTTTCGAATGTTCGATTCGGCCGACCTAAGCAGGAGGACAGATTTAATTTGAATGGCCTCTGCGTCAGCAAAATCATGTAGGGCTTTAGCCTGTTTTTCCGACGCAAGACCAGCGACCGTCTTTCCGGAAGCCACATCGGTTATAGACCCACGCGTAAAGGATCAAAACTAAAATCTGAGATGTTTGAAAAGCATCCGAGACGGTCATACACGCCCTTTATGGAGATCAAGAAGCCGATAAAGCCGAACGAGACGTTAATTGCGAGTCTAGCGCCTTAGCTGTCCCCTCGGCTTTGAATGATACGACTCTATCACGCTTCCTGTAGTTACTCGTCGATCTATAATTGAATGGGTCTGACTCTATTCGAGCCTGGGATCTTAAAACGACCAATGCCATTTCTCTACCCTTCAGAATTCGATCCGGAGATTGCAACCATCACAGAAGGTCTTGTGGAGAGGGGTTTAGCTGGAGCTGTCAGCTACCATCAGAATATAGTCTTGTCGTTCGAGAACACCATTTCGACAGTGCTCTTCATCTGAAGGACCGGCTGAATACGGTCGATGGCTGGCAGACGGCTGTTAATTTGGCCGAACTCGCCAACTCAAACGCGGCGGTGCGAGAAGCGATACGTAGTGCGGAACAAAATATCGAGGGTGCCAGGGAAGAACTGATCGGGGCAGCCGAGTTGGCCCTTGACTTCATTCTCAGTGAGCAAGACGAATTGTTGTATATGCCGGTGCCGATTCCATTTGTTGCGGCCATCGATCTTCTGTACCGCGTGTCGGTTGGCCGAAGTCGACTTTGGGCTCGTGCTCAAACTCTTTCAAATAGTCTGATTGGGCAGTCATTTCGTCTTGTAGATGGCGCTTCGGCATCTGTTTTCAGTGTAGAGCGTCCTCCCGTGGCTGCCGAGGCAGCGAGCACAATTCGACCATTGGTAGATTTTGTTCGAGAGAACGTGGCGCTGTTCTCGGAAGACACAAGGGCACCAGGACAATTTCCGCCAGCAGCGAGTGCACAAACAGTTGCACAGGCGATCACGACTATCCAAAGTGTCGTAGGAGCGTACGCCCTGTGAATAAACCTTCCGGAGGTGTTCTGTATACCGCAATCAATAACACACTTAACGCCATTGCGCCCGGCATAACCACGGCTCTTGCCGGAATTCCCAAACAAAGAAATCCCGCCGGAGACGATGATCTTTACGAGTGCTTCCTTTATTTTGAGATTCTCCATGAGCTTCAAACACAGGGAGCAACTGGTTTTAGAGCGGAGCCAGCGGGCCGGCCGCTAGACTTCAAACGGGGACCAGGGAATTTCGCATCCACACCCACTCCTTTCTCTTACATCGCATTTGAGATCAATAATCGTGACTACGAGGCGCACATTTCGACATTCGTCAGGACAGACGCAGCCATGGCGCGGTGCGAACTTGACGTTTGCATTCTTGACGGTGCTGTGCGGCAATCGCACCCGAACGACCCCGATTACAGGCAGGTACGGATTTTTATCGAGGCGAAATACTATTCTAATGATGTTGAGCTCTCGCTCGCACGTCAGTATGTTGGTCTGGGCCACAGAATGAGAGGTCCGAATTGTTTCGACGCTTTTGTAACTTGCTGGGGAATTGACACCAGTGCATCTGCCTTAATTCAAGGGTCAAGTCGCTACTCGTACAACTGCTTCGATAATGTAATTCCTGGCAATGTTGGCGCTCTTCGAAGCGCGCTCGCCATAGCTGTAGCAAGCATTTTCTAACTCATGCTTAACCTGCGATCAAGCGGCGAGTCGTCAGGTTCTTCCATACTTTCAAGCTCATAGACAGAAGATCGTGCCTGGGTTTTATCTCTGAACGGTTTGAAAAGTCTCCAAGACGGGCACGCTCCGGTTTCTAGGAGCCAATACACGCTGACTAGGATTCGGGCTGGACGATGCGTAACGGCGGATCAGCCCGTTTTCCGAAGACGTCAATAGTTCGAGTCTACTGGGTCCCTAGCCGTTGAACGTCGTTGGTACCTTCCGGCGGCTAAATGCCTTGGAGATTTGGTGGAAACCACATTCTCCTAACGACCTACCTCCTTCTCGGTGACGTGCCCATGCCTTTCGAAGCCAAAGTGCACGAGAATTGGTTGGGCTGTACCAACGAGACCATGTCGAGAGGCGGACCGCTAAGCCTGTGCCCGTTTCGGCCGCGAAGTCTATCGCTGTCACATACTCGATCAGCGTATTAACTCAATGTACAAGAGCAGCAGACCGACACGGCAGTGCTGGCTGGCAACAACATCCCTTTTGCGTCGGCCGCTGTAAAATGGGGTTGAGCCCATATGGTGCCTGTCCGTACCTTTCGACTCTTCGTCAGTTCAACCTTCGATGACATGAAGCTTGAGCGGGACACCTTACAGCGGGAAGTTTTCCCAAAGCTTCGCGAGGTGTGCTCGAATCATGGCTGCGAGTTTCAGGCGATTGACCTGCGGTGGGGCATTTCAACGGAGGCGGTGTTCGACCAACGGGCGATGGATATTTGCCTGACCGAGCTCAACCGCTGCCGACAAATCACGCCACGGCCCAACTTTCTCGTGCTTCTGGGTGACCGCTACGGCTGGATCCCCGCGCCGACACGAGTCGAGGCGTCGGAGTTCGAAGCAGTCAAGGCGGCGTCGGAGCGCCCTGCGATCCTAGATGACTGGTATCCGCTGGACACCAACGCCGTTCCGCCCGAGTACTTGCTGCGTCCGCGACAACCAGATCTATTCGGGGAGTCTGACGATGATTCCTGGCAAGACATCGAGGGCAGGATTCGAACGTCGCTCCTCTCCGGCATCGAGCGATTGGCTTGGCCGCCGGACGATCCGCGGCGGGTCAAGTACGAGTGCTCGGCGACCCACCAGGAAATTCTTTGCGGCGCTAGGGACCTTCCGGACAAGGGGGAGCACGTGTTTGCGTTCCTTAGGGACATCCGAGACTTGTCGGCAGGGAGCCGCTTCGCGGACGCCGAAACCGCTCGAGTCCAAGCTCTTAAGCGCCAACTCGCGGGGCTTCCCGGCATTTACGTGCAGCGCTACTCCGTGACTGAGCGCGAGGCCGAAACCGGCGAGTACTTAGATCAACTTCGTGGCGCTGTCTTGATCTGGCTGACTGCTGTGCTGACCATGGAAATGGAGCGTCTCGAAGACGTAGACGCGCTCACCGCTGAGAATCTCGCGCACCAGGAGTTCGGCTCTGAGCGGCAAGCGAATTTCGTCGGCCAGGCCACGTCCCTAGAGGCCATCCGGCGGTACATAGAAGGCGGTAGCCGCCAGCCGCTCGTTCTATACGGAGAGTCGGGAACGGGCAAGACCGCCTTAATCGCGGAGGCGGGGAAGAAGACTTCGGAGCGCCAACCGGACGCGGTTGTCATCACACGCTTCGTCGGGGCAACGCCAGGCTCGACGGAGCTCCGCTCGCTACTCAATAACCTGTTCCGCGAGATCGGTCGGGAATACCGAAGCAAGAAGCCGCCCCCCATTGAATATCGAGAGCTTCGCGAGAAGCTACGGAAGCGCTTGGCGCTCGCGACTGGCAAGCGACCGCTGATTCTGTTTCTCGACGCCCTCGATCAATTGGGAACGGCGGATCACGCCCATACGCTGGACTGGCTGCCCGACAATCTGCCGCCCCGCGTTCGACTTGTCGTGTCGGTGCTCGACCGGGAAGGCGAAGCGGGGGCGTGTCTCCGATCGGCGCGTGCGAAACTGCCGGAGTCTTCCTTCGTTAGGATCGAGGTGCTTCAACAATCTGAGGCCGACACCCTCTTCGACGCGTGGCTGCTCAACGACGACCGGAATCTCCCTCGCCGGCTCACGCCGGAGCAGCGGGCGGAGGTACTCGACGCCTTTCCCCAATGTCCGACCCCGCTTTATCTACGGTTGGCGTTCTCCGAGGCATCGCGCTGGCGGTCGTTCGATCCAGCGGAGCCGTTGCCTCCGAACGTGCCGAGTTTACTGGCAAAAGCGGTGGGCCGGCTCAGGCGTCCGTCCGAGCACGGCCCCGCCATCGTCGACGCAGCGCTCGGCTTGCTGACCTCCTCCCAGAAGGGCTTGGCCGAATCGGAGATTCTCGATTTGCTGACCAGCGACGAAGAGGTGACGAAGGAGATGCAAGCTCGCTCCATCAAGTCGCCGGAGTTCGAGGGCTTGCCGGTTGTCGCATGGCTTCGCCTCCGCGCCGATCTCGAGCCGTACTTGATCGAACGCTCCGGCGACGGAATTTCACTGCTATTCTTCTTCCACCGGCTGCTCGTGGAAACGCTTCGGGCGGAGTTCGAATATCCTGAACGCCACCGGCAGCTCGCTACGTATTTTGCCAACGATAGCTTTCAGCCGCTATGGCGCGGCACGACCGGCAAACGAACGCCGAACCTACGCCGGTGCTCCGAGCTTGTGTACCAGCAGACCGAAAGCCGGTCAATGTGGGAGACGCTCGTGGAGACGCTCGGCAGCTATCAATTCATCCTCGCGAAGTGCTGCGCAGGCATGGCAATGCAGCTCGCCCGAGACTACTTGCGCGCCGATGGGACCTTGCCACCTGAACTTCGCGAGGAGTTCGAATCTCATAAAACGGCCGGAGCGTTTCGCCGTGTGCTGTGGCATCGCGGGACGGACTTAGACCGCGAGCCTGAGTGGTCTGAAGGTGTTCTTCTCAGCGAGCTTCCGATCTCCGTTCTTCGGCGGCTAGCAGTGGACGTATCGCCGGTTGCCGAAACGCTCGTCCGCCTGGATCGAGGCTCGCTAAGAGCGGAGAGCATGATCCTCACGGGCCACGAGGGAGGGGTGAGCTGCGTGTGCTTCTCGCCGGAAGGCCGCCAAATCGCGAGCGGGTCCGGAGACAATACAGTTCGAATCTGGGACGCTGAGTCGGGAAAGGAACGGCGGACCTTGCGTGGACACACTAGCCTGGGGACTGGCGTGAGCTTTTCGCCGGATGGTCGCCTGGTCGCGAGCGGTTCCGCTGACACTACGGTTCGGATCTGGGATGCCGAGTCGGGCGATGAACTGCATGTACTGCGTGGGCACGCCAGCTCAGTGATCAGCGTTTGCTTTTCATCTGACGGCCGCCGCATCGCAAGCGGCTCTGCTGACCAAACAGTTCGGATCTGGGACGTCGAGTCGGGCGAGGAATTGCGTGTGCTGCGAGGTCATTCGGGCGTGGTGACCGGCGTGAGCGTTTCGCAGGACGGTCGCCGGATCGCGAGCGGTTCCGATGACACTACGGTTCGAATCTGGGATGCCGAGTCGGGCGATGAGCTGCATGTACTGCGCGGGCACAAGAGGTGGGTCAGCGCCGTGGGCTTCGCACCGGACTGTTTCCGCGTCGTGAGCGGGTCCTGGGACACCACGGTTCGGATATGGGACGCCGAATCAGGTGTGGAGTTGCGGACTCTGCAAGGGAATCTGGATTATGTGATGTCTGTTTGTTTCTCGCCGGACGGCCGTCGGATTGCGAGCGGCTCCCGCGACCAAACAGTTCGCATCTGGGACGCAGAATCGACCGGAATTTTATCGGCGCCATCGGGCCATGGTGCAGCAGTGCAGGCGGTTCGTTTTTCGTCGAACGGTCGTCGGATCGCGAGCGGCTCCGAGGACAAGACGATTCGAATCTGGGACGCCCATTCGGGCGAAGAACTTCGTGTCTTGCGCGGACACGAAGATTCGATCAAGACCGTTTCCATTTCGCCTGAAGGCCGTCGGGTCGCCAGCGGGTCCGTGGACAAAACAGTTCGAATATGGGACGCCGATTCGGGTGAAGAACTTCGCGTTCTGCGCGAGCACACAAGAGAGGTCACTGGAGTGGACTTTTCTCCGGACGGCCGCCGCCTCGCAAGTGGGTCCGGGGACGGGACGGTTCGAATCTTGGACCTCGAGTCGGGCGAGGAGTTACGTATTCAGCTACAAGGTCGCTTGAAGTCGGTGACTGCTATTTGTTTCTCACCGGACGGCCACCATGTAGCGAGCGGATCCAACACCAGGGTTCGAATTTGGGACGCCGTATCAGGCGAAGAACTCCGTGACCTGCCCGGGCACGGATTAGCGGTGACTGGCCTGGCTTTCTCGCCGGATGGTCGTCGCATCGTGAGCGCCTGGACGTTCGCGAGCCCGCAAGTCTGGGACGCGGACTCGGGCAAAGAGCTGCGTGTTCTTCACGGGCATTGGGGCGGGGCGAGTGGC
>Ga0206960_1240_pt2 | contig 10667 bp, 9 predicted proteins | sample Alteio_BWOrgHeat_29_FD_153255 | JGI IMG/M metagenome (GOLD analysis project Ga0206960, IMG submission 153255) | Enriched cells from forest soil in Barre Woods Harvard Forest LTER site, Petersham, Massachusetts, United States -... | ecosystem: Environmental > Terrestrial > Soil > Temperate forest > O... | reverse complement strand
GCGCCGCTTCCATGCCTTCATTCTGAACGCAGCGGGCGGGTGCGTTTTGCCGGGTGATAAGATGACTTATCTTGAAGCGCCTCCTCGCTCCCGCCCTTCTGCTCACACTCATCGTCGCCGGATGCAGCAAAGGCAATTTCTCCGAACGGGGCGCCGCCGGCAAGGTCGGCACCTTTCGCTACGCGATCGCAGCTAATCCCACCACCTTGGACCCAGGCAAGGTGCAGGACGTTGACACGTCCGATCTGATTGTAAACGTCTATGAGGGACTAGTCGCCTACGACGACCACAACACCATCAAGCCTCAGATCGCGGAAAGCTACTCGTCACCGGATAACGGCAAAACGTGGGTTTTCAAGCTTCGGCACGGGGTGAAGTTCCACAACGGGCGTGAGGTCACAGCCGACGATTTTAGTTGGTCGCTGGACCGCAACTGCTCGAAGGAGATCGCTTCGCCAACGGCGCGCGACTATCTGAGCGACATCGTCGGAGTCGAGGACCGGTTTAACGGCAAGACCGATCATATCGCCGGCGTGAAGGTCGTCGACCCGTACACCTTGCAAATCGAGCTGGACCAGCCCCGGCCTTACTTTATTGGCAAGATGACGTACCCCTGCGCCTTCGTGCTTTGCAAGGAGGGAGTGGGAACAGGTTCGATCGACAAGGCCGCCCAAGCGATCGGCACCGGCCCCTTCAAGCTTGAGAGCTTCTTCCCGGAGCAGCAGGTCAACTTGGCCGCCAACAAGGACTACTACGAGGGGCCGCCAAAAGTCGATCGGATCGAGCGGCCGGTGATCAAGGACGACGCAACGCGCCTGATGAAGTTCAAAAACGGCGAGTTGGATACGGCCAACCTCGACCGTAAAGACATCGCGGGCGTGCTCGCCGACTCTAAGCTCAAATCGCAGTTGCAATATCAACAGCGGCCGGCGGTTTTCTATATCGGCCTCAATCAATTCGAGTGTCCGCAGCTTAAGGACGCCCACGTTCGACGCGCGATTGCCATGGCGATCGATCGTCACCGGATTACTCACGACCTGCTTGGCGACATGCCGGAGGCGCATGGCCTGGTCTCGCCCGGCGTCATGGGCTTTCGCGAGGACTACAAGGGCCTTCCCTACAACCCCGCCGGCGCCAAGGCTGAGCTCGCCGAAGCCGGCTATCCGGACGGGAAAGGGTTTCCAGCCCTGGAGTTGGTTTACAAGGACGGCGCCGGCGACGGACAGCTTTGCTGCGAAGCGGTCCAGCAGGCTCTCAAGCAAAACCTGGGTATCTCGATCAGCGTCCGCGCAATGGAGTGGGGCACGCTGCTGCAGAACCGCAACCAGAACAAGCTCCAGCTCTATTACCTTTCGTGGTACGCCGACTACCTCGACCCGCAGAACTTCCTGAGCTTCCTTTTCGAGAGCGACGCCAAGCTGAACCACGACGGCTACAAAAACGCAGAGTTCGACGATCTGTGCAAGAAAGCAGACTCAATCATGGACGAAAAACAACGGATCGCCCTATACAACCGAGCCGAAGACATCCTCGTCCTGGACGCCGCCCGCATCCCCATCTTCTACCAACGCGACGCCATCCTAGTCAGCCCCCGAGTCTCCGGCCTCCGCAGCAACCTGTTCGGCCAGATGCCGAACACGGCTGTTAGCGTGAAGTAGCTTTCATTTTCGCTGTGCTCTCGCCGAGAGTAGAATGTGGCAGATGCTGACCCGGCTTCAAATTGAGAGACTTCGAGGCATAGCTGACTTGGTTCTCGAAGATGCCGGTCGTGTGAACCTCGTCGTCGGCCGAAACGATACGGGAAAGACAACCTTCTTAGAAGCTATTCGGCTACTGCTATCGGGCGACCCAAGGCATTTACGGCGCCCAAATCGAAGCTTAATTGATCGCTACAACCGGCCACCTGAGACGGTTTTCAAGTTGGCGTTCTATTCGGGCTCAGCCGATGTAGGCCTCAAGGTTTCAGGGCAGGTGGATGACCTCTCGCTGGTTGCGACGGCAAGAATCCAGGAATTGGAAGATGAACAAGACATTTCGTTAGATCTGCAGGAGTCTGAGGAGAATGATTCTGAATCGCTTTTGGAACGAGGCGAGGAGGTTGTAGTTAAAGTTCAAGTAAACGACGGACCTACTGCAACAATCACTGTTCCTCTTGTAAGCACCTTGCCGCAGCCCCCTAGTCGTCGTTCTTTTTCCGACGGCACGCTTCCAAAGATTCCCCCAGCCACATGGCTCGGCACAAATCGAAGTGAAGTCTGGTCGAACGCAAGACGTTACTCTGCCCTTGTGCGGGAAGAAAATACCGGCGCGTTGATCCAAGTGCTTCAGCTCATAGAACCTTCTCTGGCAGATCTAATAGTTCTTTCTGAGAGGAGCGAAGAACCGGCTGTACGCAGTTACGCGGTTCTAGAGGCCAAGCTTACAGATCAAAGCCCTCTGCCGCTTGAAAGTATGGGAGATGGGTTCGCAAGCATAATCTCGATCGTAACGGCTACCGCTGCGGCAGGGCATAGCATCTGTTTGATTGACGAAATCGAAAACGGAATCCACTACTCCGTCTTATCGTCTTTGTGGTCGGCGGTTCACCAGACGTCGGTTAACTATGATTCACAAGTTTGGGCAACGACACATAGTCTAGACTGTGTAGCCGCCGCACACGAAGCATTCCTCCATGCACCGGAAGCCCTGCGAGTGCATCGCTTCGACCGCACAGAGGGTGGTCATATCAAAGTTCATACTTTTGATCATTCGATGCTTGGGCGGGCGTTAGAACGAGGATTAGATGTTCGATGAGAAATAATTCATCGACTGACCCGAGACGGCGAAATCTTGCAACTTTTCAAGCGCCAAACCTCGCACTTGTAGAGGGTCCCGATGAATTTGACTTTATTCATTTCCTTACCAGGCGAGAGGATCTTCAAATTCACGTCTACGAGGGCAAAAACCAGCTTAGGCTGGAGATCAAAACTATTGAGCGCATAGCCGGCTTCGACCAAGTAAAGAAGATCATTGTCTTAAGGGACTCCGACAATGACCCTAGCGCTGCGCTGGCAAGCGTGTTGTCCCAGTGGAGCGATGCACTTAAGCAAAAGGCACCAGGAGGAATTCAAGCTGGAGACTGGTTTACGGATGAGACCGGCCGATCTTGGTGCGTTTGGTTGATGCCAGACGCAAATTCGCCTGGCGACCTGGAAACGTTACTCTGGCGATCAGTTCAGCCGTCTGACCACACGGGCTGCATTGATGATTTCCTTCGATGCCTAACGAACTGCGCCCCGGTACCGATCGGAACTGAAAGTAAGGCCCGCTTGTACAGTTGGCTGGCGACTCAACGGGAACCGTTTAAGCAACTTCACTGGGCGTTTAGCGAACGGGAAAACCTTTTCGATCCGGCAGACCGAGTATTTGCTGATTTAGTGCAGCTATTAGGTTCCCTTTAGCAGAAGCTAGTGCAGCCGGACTTAGGGCTCCCGCCGATACTCGAAGACCGAGTCGCCGATGCGGATTTTGTCTCCGTCGATCATGGCGGTAGGAGCCGTTAGCGGTTTGCCGTTCAGAATGGTGCCACTGGTGCTGCCCAGGTCCCTTAGGACGGCTCGGCTATCGTCTACGACGATCTCGGCGTGGTTCCTGGAAACCTTGAGATCGTACGTGACGGGGATCGTCGAGCCGGGATCGCGGCCGATAACGGATCGGCCGACGCCCAGGTTGACGATCTGACCGTACGGGTCGATCAGGCGATGGGGCACCTGGGGCGATTGACTCCGGGCTACTTCGTATTGTTGCTGCACCGCCCAGGCGCCGATGGGTCGTCGCTGGACGTAGTTAGTCATAGTCCGCGTAATGCAGAACAGCATCACGAAGGGACCGACCTGAATTTCGTCGCCGTCGTTGAGGGGAGCCTGTCGCACGGGAATTCCATTCAGCATCGTGCCGCCGGTCGGCGTCACGTTGCTCACGTAGTAGCCTTGCGGCGACAGGTCGATCACGGCTTGAACTTCGGCCATCGTCCGGTCCCTTGGCAATCGAACCTCGATCCCCTCCGCCGAGCCAATCCGGTTCGGGCCGACGTCGAGCGGGATGTCCCATATCTCGTTCCGCGCGAAGAGGACGCGGACCCATGCTTGGCGCATCATCGCCTCGCCCAAGCCCAGCATCAACCCGATCACGGCGCCAAAGCTGATGTCGTCCGCGAAAACCACCGGAATGAACATGTGAACGATATCGATCTTTTGCTTCCCGCTCAGAAGATCATGCGGGTTGAGCTGGAACACTTGAGCGATCAGGACCGGCACCGAAACCAACGAACCGGCAAAGGAGGCGACAAGGCCGGCTATCAAACCGACGGCGAAGGAGCGTTTCAACCGTGCTCTAGTAGGCTGGGTGGCCAGTGCGACGCTGAACGCCATAGCCATGGCAACTGCCAGGCACCACGCAATATGAGCAAGTCGCATGCTGCTGGGACGGGCGTGAGGCCCTAGAAGCAAAAGCCCAACATTGTCGCTGAGGGCGTCTGTCGCGCAGGTCAGCGGACCACCGACAACTGCCCCGACGAAAAAGGCGACGAGCGCCTTGGCGACACCGGTCCGGGTGAGCGAAATCGCAAAGGCCAAGCCGCCACAAATCGTCGCGCCAAGCACGAGGTGGGCGAACCAGCCGTAAAACGACCCGTACGTGAAGCCGTTACTAAAGGTCTTTTGGGTGACGAACGGCGTCGAAATAAGCGCTGCCAAAGCGCCGGCCAAGCCTCCAACGACGCCCAGCAGAATCACCTTTCGGTTTACCTGCATGCTGCAACAAGATACATCAAAGAGTAAATCCGGGTTGCGCGCGGTGCTATAGTCCGATCAATGCGGCGGCTGGCGATCTATCCGGGCTCTTTCGATCCTCCTACCTTGGGACACCTCGACGTCATCGAGCGGGCTGCGCGCCTGTTCGACGAGTTGATCGTCGCGATCGGAATTAACTCGTCCAAACGGCCGTTACTATCCGTCGAAGAGCGGATCGAAGCGCTACAGGCATGCACCAAACACCTGCCGAAGGTGCGGGTCGAAGCGTTCCAGGGCCTGCTGATCCAATACGCCTTGGACAAAGGCTCGAAGTCCATCGTACGCGGCCTAAGGGCGACGGCGGACTTCGAGTACGAGTTCCAGATGGCGATGGTCAACCGCCGGCTGAGCGACGAGGTCGACACAGTGTTCTTGATGACCAAATGGGAGCACAGCTACCTCAGCAGCTCAATCGTCCGCGAGGTAGCCACGCTTGGAGGCGACTATGCCGGCCTCGTTCCGCCGGAGGTTGGGCCGGTCATCGCGCGGGCGCTTGCCGCGCGAAACCAACCCTAGCCGCCGCCGCTGTTGATGGATGTTCGGATCACGTCCGCATAGTCGCCCCCGAATCGGGCTCGCGAAGGCGCTGTGGAGTAATCCAGGTCGTGGATGGGCTTGTGACTGGCGGCTGCCATCGCCACGTTCATGCCCTTCAGGTTCACGGCGCTAAACCCGTGCCAAGTGTTGAGAACGTGGCCGCTGCCATCGAACTCGATCACCACCGGACCATTGGTCAGCGAAAAGGACTTAATCGCGGACAGGTTCTGGTCCTGCTCGATGCGGAACGCCGGATTGACTTCGGCTTCATAGGATTTGGCGCGGTTTCCGCCGACATTCAGGATCCCATACCACGTGACTCTGGAAGTCCCGTAGTCTCGAATCATCTGGTTAATGTAGCTGGTCTGCTGCTGAGTCGGAGTGTCGCCGTCTCGGATAAAGTAGAGAAATATTGGCCCTCCGGTCTGCATGTCCTTGAAGAACAACTGCTTACCGCCCATGGTGGTCACGCTGAACGACGGCGCCGAATCTCCGATTTTCACCTGAAAGCCGAAAACCGATGCTGAACACGCAACGCCCATCGCAGCCAAGAATACGCTCGATCGAATCCAACTTGTCTTCATAACCCTGTTGACCCTGAACGGCGTATCCTTGTTCGTCTCCTGCGAACGATACGTAGATAGAAGTGCCCTTTAATGCCCAAAGACTCGCTGCCCGATAACATCCAAGAGAAACTGAAGCTGCTGCCCGGGCAGCCAGGCTGCTACATCTACAAGGGCGAAAAGGCGGATGTGCTTTACGTCGGCAAGGCGATTTCGCTGAAAAACCGCGTTCGCAGCTATTTCCAAGACTCGACACGACACGGCGTGCGCATTGCCCGCATGGTGAGCAAGGTCCGAGATATCGAATGGATCGTCGTCGACTCCGAGTTGGAGGCGCTTGTCCTCGAGTGCAACCTGATCAAACAGCATCGGCCGCCGTTCAACGTTCGGCTGCGCGACGACAAGAGCTATCCGCATATCACGATCACGAATGAGAAGTTTCCGCGTGTCATGTTCACGCGCAAGATCCGGAAAGACGGCTCAAAGTACTTCGGGCCATACACCAGCGCCTTTAACGTCCGGGATTCCCTGCAGCTTCTGCACAAGATCTTCCCTTTGATCCCTTGCGGCAAGAGCTGGAGCGGAGAGGCGGAGCAGAGGCCTTGCCTGTACTTCCACCTCGGACGATGCCTGGGACCCTGCGCCGGCCTCAGCGACCGCACGGAGTATCAGAAGGTTATCGACCAAGTCGAGCGGTTCCTGAACGGCAAAGAGGAATCGATCGTCGACGACCTGAAGGGGGACATGGCTGGGGCCGTCGAGGCACTCGATTTCGAGAGGGCCGCCAAGATCCGAGACCAGATCGTCGCGATCGAAAGCGTCCTACAACGCCAAAAGGTGTTGACTAGCGAGAAGGTAGATCAGGACGTGATCGCCGTCGTAAAAGACGAACGAGGCTCGGCCATCCAGATGCTGTATATCCGCGGCGGAAAGCTGATCGGCCAGCGGCAGTACATGCTCGACGGCGCGGCCGACTCCTCGCCCTCCGAGGCTGTGCAAGAGTTCGTCAAGCAGTACTACACCGACGCGCCGGAGGTTCCGCGCGAGATCCTGCTGCCCGTCGAGATCGAAGAGCGAAACATCATCCAAACCTGGCTGCGCCAGCGGCGCGGCGGCGCGGTGACGATGGAGGTGCCGCAACAGGGTGAGAAATCGCGCCTGGTGGACATGGCGGCTGCGAATGCCGAGCAGGCCTTGAATCAGTTCTCGACGGAGACCGCGCAAAAGGAGCTGTGGGCGGAGGAAGCGATGACTCAACTACAGGACACGATCCGCCTCGACAGCCCGCCTATCCGTGTCGAAGGGTACGACATCTCAAACATCCAAGGCACCGCGCCGGTCGGGTCGATGGTGGTCTGCGAGAATGGGCAAGCGGCAAAGGCCGAGTACCGGCGGTTCAAGGTTCGCTATCACCCCGAGAGCCCGAACGACTTTGCGATGATGCACGAAGTGCTGACCCGCCGCCTTCGGGCCTATATCGACGGAGACGAGAAGTTTCAGAAGCTGCCCGACCTGATCATGATCGACGGCGGCAAGGGCCAGCTTGGCGCCGCGCTGAAGGCGCGCGACGAGCTGGGCCTAACGGTGCCGATGATCGGCCTGGCCAAGCGGCACGAGCTGGTGTACGTACCGAACGAAACGCCGGTGGCCCTGGAAGGCCAGATTGAAAAGACGCAGCGCCTCGAGTATTCGTACGAGCGCCCCGCTCCCCGCGAATACTCATTCCGCGAGATCGAGCTACCGCTGAACTCCCCGGGCTTGATGCTCTTGCGAAAGCTCCGCGACGAAGCCCACCGGTTCGCCTTAACCTTCCACCGGAAACTCCGCGACAAGCGAATCAGCGGGTCCGCCCTAGAAGAAATCCCCGGCGTCGGCCCCCGCCGCAAGCGGTTGCTCCTCCGCACCTTCGGTTCCCTCGAAGCGGTCCGCCGGGCGACCGTCGAAGAGATCGCTGCCGTCCCCACAATGACGAAGGCACTCGCGGAGAAGGTCCGCGAGTACCTCGCCGAAGCCTAACACGTTCGGAACGCCTACGCCGAAGGCGTTTATTCCGCCAAAAGCCTAGGGTTGGCTCCGGCCTACCCTAGGAAACGATGTCGCACGGCAAACATCGAACCCCAACGCGGGTTCTGTCCGGGAGGCCCCACGGACTCAACCCACGTTGGGGTTGTCCCGGATTGATCGACGTTGACCCAGGGTAGCTTCGCAACCCTAGGCTTTTTGCGGAACGAACGCCCTCGGCGTACCGGAGGGCGGTCGTTACTTGATGCCGCTCATGACGATGCCCTTCACGAAATATCTTTGCCCGAGCAGGAACATGATGATCAGGGGGATCATGACGAGGACGGAGCCGGTCATGAGGAGTTCCCACTTCTCTTGGTTTAGCGCCTGATAGGTGCGCAGGCCTAGCTCGAGGGTTTGGTTCTCGGGCGAGGTCAGGTAGATCAGGGGCGAGATGAAGTCCTTCCAGTTGTAGACAAAGGCGAAAATGCCGATCGTGGCAAGGGCGGCGCCGGAGTTCGGCATGAGGATCCGCCAGAAAATCGTGCGATGGGAGGCGCCATCCAGATAGGCGGCCTCATCCAACTCGCGGGGGATACCCATCATGAACTGACGCATCAGGAAGATATTGAACGCGCCGCCGCCGAACCAGGCCGGCACCACCAGGGGCCCGAAGGTATCGACCCAGTGCAGGTACTTGTACAAGATGAAGGTCGGGATCATCGTGACCAATCCCGGCAGCATCATCGTGCTCATCAGAAGCAGAAACAGTCGGTCCCGCCCACGGAACCGAAGCCGTGCGAAGGGATACGCAACCAAGCTGGATGATACGATAACGCCGGCCGTCGAAAGCGTGGCCACGATCGTCGAGTTCCGAAAGAACAGGAAGAATGGCGCATTCGGATTGTTCAGAACGGTATGGAAGTTCTCGAACGTCAGATGCTGTGGCCAGGCCCACGCCGAACTGTTCGCGATCTCGATCGGGGTCTTCAGGGACATCACGAGCATGATGTACAGCGGCATCATGAACGTCACCGCGCCAACCACGAGCACGCACAAAAGCACAACACGAGCAAAAGATGTCGCCGCCTCGGCGCGCTTGGCAGCCAGGCGAAACTTTTCGTATTCGGCGGCGTCGAGATTCGGCGCCGGAACGGCTTGATCGCCGGAGCTCATCTAACCCACCTCATTTCGTGTCCGCCTCATAATAAACCCACTTGCTTCCCTTGAACTGCACCAGCGTGACGAGCATGATAATTGCGAAGAGGATCCACGCACCTGCTGAGGAATAACCCATCCGCAAGGATTCGAACGCGTTTTGATACAGCTTGTACACGTAAAACCGCGTCGTGTCATTGGGGCCGCCTTGCGTCATCACTACAGCCTGGGTGAAGACCTGGAAACTCCCGATCAATCCGGTTACCAGCGAGAAGAACAGCGTCGGCGTTAGAAGCGGCAGCGTGATCGCCTTGAACTTCCCGAACATGTTGGCCCCATCCAGCGTGGCAGCCTCATAGTAGTGCTGCGGGATGTTTTGAAGGCCGGCGATCATGATGATCATGCCACCTCCCGCGAACCACATCGACATCAAGATCATGGCCGGCAAGGCGAACTTCTCATTCCCCAACCAGTCCACGTGCTTATCGGGCGTTCCCGCGATACTGCTCAGATGCGATCCGAGCCACGAGCCGTGCTGGCCGTAAATCAACAGGTTCAAAAGGCCGTTATCTGGGTTGAAGATCTTTCGCCAAATGAGCGAGGACGCGACCAGGCTCGCGAGCGACGGCACGTAGTACACCGCGCGAAAAAGCGGTATGCCCTTGACCTTTTGATTGAGCAAAAGGGCGAGCATCAGCGATACCAAAATGCCGAGCGGCACGGAAACGGCCGTGTAGATCAGCGTCACCGTCATCGATTTCCAGAACAGCGGGTCGGCCGCGCCGGCCTCGACGTAGTTCTGGGCACCGCGCCACTTGGCGGGCGTAATAATGTCCCAGTCGGCGAAGCTCATCAAAAACGATAAGATCATCGGCCCAAGGGTGAACACAACCGCGCCGAACAGCCAAGGCGAAGCGAATTTATAAGCCGCCCGGCTCTCGATCTTTTCCCTCGAGGTGTACTTGATCTTTCGCTCCGGCCAGTAAGTCCAAACGATTATCCCGGCTACGATCAGGAGCCCGGCGGCGATCCCGTAAGTCCAGTTATAGGCTGACAGATGCTCATCCTTCAGCATTTGGTCGAGACGGTATTGGCCGTTCTTCTCAGCCGCCTTGAGAATAGGCTCAGCCTTGGATTGGCCGCTCCAGACCAAATCCAAACCGGTCGTAAGCCGCTCGTTCACGCTCGGCCAGTAGTATGCGGAGGGGTCGAAGCGCACGAACGGAACGGCCTGATCGGTGGCGATCATGTTGTGGGGATACTGCTGGTCGACGGGCGTCGTCGGACCAACGGCCCAGATGCCCGGCGTCAGGGCAAGTTTGCGAATCGCGGGTTGCGCGATTCCGGCCTTCGCCATGGCGGTCATGCCGACCGGACCTGAGAGAAACTTTGTCAGCTTCCAAGCCAAATCCGGATGCTTCGTTCCGCGGAAGATGCAATAGCCCGAACCGCCCGTCGTCGTTCCCCGCGAACCGTCCGCATACGCCGGGAAAAGGGTGATATCCCAGTCGAAGAAACCTTCCTTTCCGGAAACGCTCGCCAAAACCTTTACCCTTTCGAGCGGTGGCGGCTATGCAGA
>Ga0206960_1258_pt1 | contig 10668 bp, 10 predicted proteins | sample Alteio_BWOrgHeat_29_FD_153255 | JGI IMG/M metagenome (GOLD analysis project Ga0206960, IMG submission 153255) | Enriched cells from forest soil in Barre Woods Harvard Forest LTER site, Petersham, Massachusetts, United States -... | ecosystem: Environmental > Terrestrial > Soil > Temperate forest >... | reverse complement strand
GTCATCCAGATCATGAAAGCCCGTAGGCACCCCGGTGATATGCATCTGCTGTTCAGACAGGTTGTTGACGTATTCATAGCTGTTGCCGATAAGGTCTTTAATGCTGGCAAAGTCTTTGCTTTCTCGAAGTTCCGTTGCCTCAAAGATGCGGTGTTCAGCGCTGTCGAGCAGTTCCTTAATCGGAACGGTATCCGAATAAGCGTCCGCGACCACTTGAGTGGCTGCGGAAATGAGCTTTCGGGCGGCGGACTTTTCTTTAACGATATTGGCATAAAACTCAGCGTTAGCGGCTGTCGGCACCCGGTCCACCAAAGTAGTCAGCGTATTAATGCCGCCGATCGTGTCAAAATCACCCGAGCGTTTGAGTTCACTGCTGAGGGTGATCATATCGACCGGTTCTTTGCGGTCATCCAAAGCGATGATGGCTTTATAAAGTTTACGGTTAGCTTCGCGGTAAAAGTCTTCTTCGTGACAGAGGGGAATGACGGTCCGAATAGCTTCGGACGAAAGCATCATGGCTCCCAGAACGGATTGTTCAGCTTCTAAGTCCTGCGGAGGAACGCGGAATTCGGCGGTGCTAGCGGATGAGTTAGATTTGCGGACGGCTTCCATTTAGTTAAAACCTCAAATTTTAACCACCAAGACACCAAGGGCACCAAGAAGGCAACCCTGGCAAACGGCGATTTGATTAAGAAATTAAAATCAGCAAGGGATTTATTCTAACTCTTACAAAATAAACGGGGAGTATTTTTTAAAACCCTGCGAAATCTTATCCACCTTTTATTCAGAAGTTTCCCAGACTATTCCCGGGCAGAAACGGCACCAAATGAAGGCTTTTTCAACAAATCGTTTTCTTGGTGCCCTTGGTATCTCGGTGGTTAAAAAAAGATTTAAATTTTTTCGACCCGAACCTTGAGATGAGCGGCCACTTCGGGATGAATTTTGACTTTCACTTCATAGTCCCCCACCAGACGAATCGGTTCGTCGAGGATAATTTTTTTCTTATCGATGGTGAAGTTTTTTTGTTTAAGCGCTTCGGCCACTTCAGCTGAGGTAATCGACCCAAAAAGACGGCCCTCTTCGCCCGCCTTATGCTTCAGCAGAATAGAAAGACCTTCGATTTTTTTAGCCAATTCTTGAGCTTCTTCTTTTTCCTTGGCTTTGTGACGGTCCGAAGCTTTCTTTTCTTCCTGAATTTGCTTCATGGCGCCGCCAGAAGCTTCTACGGCCAATCCGCCGGGAATCAAAAAGTTGCGGGCATAACCCTCTTTCACATCCAGAATTTCGCCCTTTTTGCCAATCTTCGCCACATCTTGTTTTAAAAGCACTTTCATAATTTCGGCTCCACGGAAGGTTTCTTTAATTTTCTAAAATCTAGCCAAATGTCCAGCACACCCAAAATGCAAACCGCGTTAAAGGTAATTTCAAAAAGCAGCGCGTAGCTCAAAAGCCGGGCGATCGTCGGGAATCGCCATTTTCTAAAATAAAAAGAGGTGATAGTCAGCCCCGCGAAGGTGTAAATCGCCAAAAACAAAACTAATAGATTATCGCCGGTGATTTCCATCAACGAATTTTCAGGCGAGAATAATTTGACCACCCCGCCCAAAATTAACCCAAAAATCATCGGCTCCGGAACCATCCACTGCCAAAAAGGTTTCGGCGCTGTAATTCGGGAGACGAACCGGGAGCCGATCGACGACACCAGGTAATAGGCCAAAAACCCCGCGAAAAGAGATCCCGAAATAATCCAGGCCGGCAGACAAAACAAAAAATACTTTTTAAACAAACCTTGAATGGCGTCAATGTCCGCTTGGGGCATTTTTTCATCAGCTAAGGCTTTCGCCTTGACCTGCCAAATTTGATCAAAAGTTTGTTGAATAGCTGCCCATGAATCGGGATGAGAACCTAATTGATCCGCCGCGAAAGACCCGCCCACATAAACCACAATGACCAGTGCGCCCATGAGGATCGCGGTACGGGCTTGGTAGCCGCGAATCAGGGCCCAATAAACAGCAAAACTGGCCAACCCCAGAAAAATCAGGGATGTGGCCAGTTCAGCTAAGAGACTTAATAGGATGTCCACAGGGGCATCCTTTGATTAATTATGAGCGAAAGGCAGCAAAGCGATATTGCGCGCGCGCTTGATAGCGGTCGTCAATTCGCGTTGGTGGCTGGCGCAAGTACCCGTCATACGGCTCGGGACAATCTTGCCGCGCTCGCTCACAAAAGTGCGCAAACGGTTGTAGTCTTTGTAGTCGATCGCGACGATTTTATCGGCGCAGAAACGGCAGGACTTACGGCGCGGACGGCGAAAACGGCCGCCGCCTTCACCACGGGGACGGTCTCCCGGGCCCTTCGATCCGCCTTCACGTCTGGGTGCTGAGTGTTCTCTTTCCATTTTTCAAATCTCCTTAAGTTAGTTCGTTAAAGTTAGTATCTAGTATTAAAAGGGAATGTCTTCTTCGCTGCCGGCGCTGCTAGCTTGAGGGGCGCTTTCTTCTTCCATGTTGTCATGGAAAGCTTCCCCGCCGCCTGCTCCGCCTTTGCCGCGATTCAAGAACTGAATGCGTTCGGCCACCACTTCCATGATGGTCCGCTTTTGTTTGTCATCCGTTTCCCAGGTGCGGCTTTGAAGCCGTCCTTCCACAAATAGAGGATCGCCTTTTTTCAAATGTTCGCCAGCCGCTTCGGCCTGTTTACGCCAAACCACGACGGTCACGAAACAAACATCTTCCTTCTTTTCGCCCGACTGTGATTGATACACGCGGTTGATCGCCATACGCAGGTTGGCCACGGGGGCTCCGCCGGCGGTGTAGCGCAATTCGGGATCCTTCGTCAGGTTTCCCATGAGGAACACTTTATTGAAATTTGGCATCTTTCCCCTCCCTTAAGTGATTAGGCTTGGGTTGTGGGCGTAGTGGGTGTGGCCACTGGCGCCGGAGACGGGTTCACCGGAGCTTCGGTGGAACGGGTCTCGGTCGGACGGGACATCGGGCGGACAGATCCCGGACGGGACGTCGAACCTTCAGTGCTGGTCTTCACGCGGACTGGTTTCACTTTAGCCTTCAAATGGCTGATCGTGTCCTTGACGACGGAGAACTTGATAACTTGTTCCATGAGACGCAGGTTACGCGTGACTTCCGCGATAGCCGCCGTGTCGATAGAAAGATGGAAGAAGATGAAATGGCCTTCCCGGTGCTTTTGCACGAGATACGCCAAGCGGCGTTTGCCCCAATCATCCTTCTTAAGAACTGTTCCCTTGGAATCGGTCACAATCTGTTCGACCTTCGCGGAAACCGCGGCGGCCTCTTCAGTTGTGGCGTTTGGGTTCAGAATGTAAATCACGTCATACTTCGAAAACTGACTCATAACTACCTCCTGTGGATTCCTCATCGAGAGATGAGGTTAGTCCCCTTTCACTATGGATCGGGAACAGGACCAACGAAAACCTGAGCGGATTTCAGTTGGAACGGCCTAGAAGTAACTTCTAGGGGAGGTGAAGTATAGGGCTGGGCGACAGGCTTATCAACACGAAAAAGCGGGGGTTTTATTGGGGTTTTGAAGATTTAACAAAGCGAATAGCGCAAATCATGAAGGATATCAAAGCCTTTATAGTTTCCCGTGTTTTTCCAGAAAATCCTCAAAGCTAATCTCTTCCATCTTATCCGCGATATCCCTCATCACCTTAATACGGCGCCAGGGCAAAATGGATTGGCGGGGGTCGTGAATCACTACCGTCCCCCCGATAAAGTCATGAATAGCGCGTTTGCGCTTGTTCATCCACATCACCACATACTCACTGTAAACATAAAGTTTGGAAGCCATAGACACATAAATAATGTCATGCGGCATCAGTTTGCTAATGAGCGCGTCGCGCTGCTCTCTCATCGCGCTTAAAAAATCCATCGCGGGTATTTGAAAAGAAGCTTTAATTTCAAAATACACAATGATCGCTACCAGGGTTGTTTCAACAGAGTTTCGCAGAATCGCGTGCGTCCAACCCACCGGCGAGCCATCTAACCTAGTCACTTGAATGCGGGCCAGCATTTTTCCAGGCGTTTGGCCCCAAAGCGCCACGAAGAGGATGTGATATAAACGGAAGAAAACAAAGCCAAGCAAGGTCACCGCCAAAAAAGCATCCAGTGAGTTACAGCGAAAAAAGAGAAAGCACTTCGCCGCGGTCCAGCAGATGCCGCCATCCACCAATCCGGCGATAATCCGGGGAATGAATCCGGCATAAATCAAAAACTTACAGTTCGGGCATCTTTTGCCCGAGGCCGAGGCCCCGCACCTGGGACAATTCCATTGGCCATCTGTTGTAAATCGGACTGGTTGCATTTCGCCTCAAACAAAAAAGGGGCCCGAAGGCCCCGTTAATAGCTAAGCTTATTTCTTGCCGCGTTCCAACTTAAGCGTCTCCGGCGCCGCGTTAGCGACTTCCACCGGACCCCAGAACTGAATCGGTCCCGGGCTTTGGTAATCATCTTCGATTGCCCACTTCTTGCGCTGCGCGGCAAATGCCTTAAAGGGTTTACCTTTTAACTCCACTAAAGCCTTCAAAATCACCGGCTTGTCTTTGCCATGACGGCGTTCCAAATTCATCATCATGGTCAAAGGCACTCCGCCCGCCTGCCACTTGTCAGCAGGCTTGAGCAAATCGCGGACGCTAGACAAATAACCGGTCAAACCTGAAGCTACCAGGTAAGAAGCGTTAAAACCCAAAGAGTAGCAATAGTCCGAGTCGAAATTGGAGGGAGCGGCACAGCGGCCTTCGTAGCCAAAGTAGTGGCCCTGACCCGAGAACTTTCCGTGATACATGGATTGCTGCTTCCAGGCCTTCAGTTTCAACTCTACCGCTTCAATCAAAAGTTTTTCAGTCTCGATCTTAGCCACTTGTACGTTACCGTGCGGGTCCCGATCAGCCAATAGCTGTATCTGAATAGAAGGCGGCAGAGATTGAAATGCTTTTTTTGAATCCGCGCCGAGACGTTGCTGCACAAAGCTAATCTTATCGTGAGCCGACTCCATTCTTTCAAAAGCCGGGTTATGCGCCAGCAAATCGTTCAATTCGGAGATGAGCTTTTTCATTTCCGGAATAAACTCCAAAAGGCCTTCCGGAATAATAACCACGCCATAGTTCTTCTTTTGCGCCGCCCGTTCCGCGACGACCTTAGCCACATGTTCCGTAATTTGATCCAGCGTCCATTGTTGGTCAGCCACTTCTTCGGAAATCAGTGTCACGTTAGGGTGAACCTGCAAGGCCACCTCTAAAGCGATGTGGCTGGCAGACCGGCCCATCACCTTAATAAAGTGCCAGTACTTCTTGGCCGAAAGACAGTCCCTGCCCACGTTTCCCGCCAGTTCAGCGTAAACCTTGGTGGCCGTGTCAAAACCAAAGCTAATCTCAATTTGGTCGTTTTTCAAATCACCGTCAATCGTCTTGGGGCAGCCAATCACCCGAATCGGTGTGTTTTGAATTTTAAAATACTCGGCCAAAACCGCGGCGTTCGTATTGGAATCGTCCCCACCCACCACCACTAAAGCGGTAATGCCGGCGTTCTTCAAATTGCGGGCAACCGCCTCGAATTGCTCACGGCTTTCCAGCTTGGTACGGCCCGAACCGATAATGTCGAACCCGCCGGTATTACGGTATTCTTTTAAGAGCTTGTCAGTGATCTCGATGTATTTGTTTTCTAATAATCCCGAAGGTCCGCCCAAATAGCCCTGCAAAATATTCTTGGGATTCAGCTTTTTCAAACCGTCATAAAGACCCGCCACCACGTTATGTCCGCCGGGCGCCTGGCCTCCCGATAGAACCAAAGCTACTTTAATAGGCTTCTTTAACGAGGCTGGATTCTTCCCCGCGTGAAAAGAAACTTCCGGCTGACCATAGGTTTTTGTGAACAATTTTTGAATTTCATTTTGATCCGCGATGGACTTAGTGGCCTTGCCCAGTTTAAGGCCAACCTTCGCCACAGGCCCCATGAGGATTTTAGGAAGTTTCGGCTTATAAGAAGCGCGGGCCGATTGCAGAGCGGATATGTTGGATTTCATTAATGCCTCCGAAATAAAAGTGGGCGTATTATAAGCCCCGTTTTTCAACAACTACAAGGCTTTCGAAACCTGCTGGAACGAATGGATCCCCGCCGTCGCGCCCAAAGCTTCTACCGCGCAGGCACCCGCGGCATTGCCCAATTGAAGTGATTTTTTCAAATCCCAACCCAACGATAACCCTTTAATAAAACCAGCACAGAAACAGTCTCCTGCTCCGGTGGTATCGACCACTTTAGCCCGGTAAGCGGGTACCCGAAACTCAAGACCTTCACAGTCTAAGAAATAAGAACCCTTTTCACCCAGCTTCACCACAACCGCTTTCGCGCCCAGTTGGATAAAAGCCTTTGCTGCCTTGACGGGGTCGGTGTAACCCAGCAGCATTTTCACTTCTCGTTCACTCGGCATGAAGTAATCCAAATAAGGCAGACAAGGCTTGAGCGCCTTCATCCAACGCCCCTTTAAATCCCAGGCCGTATCCAGTGAAGTGGTCAGCCCCTGTTTTTGAGCGCGGTTCAGAATATCCGCCATAGGTTTGCCGTCCAACGCGGGAAAAAGAAAATATCCACCCACATGAAGATGCTGATAGCGGGCTAGTTTAGAAAGTTCGAGGTTTTTCTGGCGAATCAGGTCATTGGCCGCCATAGCGTGCAAAAACGATCTTTGGGCTTTGCTATTAACCAAAACAACTGTCGCGGAAGTTTCTGCAGCTTTGTCTAAAACCACTCCAGAGGTTTCGACCCCAGACTTTTTCAATTCTTTCAGGGCAAAATCACTGAAGAAATCCTGCCCCAGCTTGCCCCAAAGCGAAGTCGGAACACCTAGTCGGCTTAGAGCCACCGCCGTATTAGAGGCACATCCGCCCATGGCCATTTCAATATGATCTACCGGCAAAAGCCCGCCGATGGCTGGCAGCTTATCGACCGGTTTGACCAGAATGTCGACCAGCACATTACCCAAACAAACCACCGAGTAAGACTTCATCTTTTTTGACTTCAAATGAATTCCTTTTCCATTATGCTGTGGCCATTATTCCAGACGAGGTGACTTCATGCCAAAGTTTTACCAGTACCCCAAATGCTCGACCTGCCGTAACGCCCAAAAATGGTTGGAGAGCCATAAAAATCAACTGGACTCGGTCGACATCACTCTCGATCCACCCAGTAAAGACCAACTGAAGAAAGTCCTTAAAAACAGCGGCAAAACCATCACCGACCTCCTCAACAAAAGCGGCGAACAGTACCGCGCCCTCAATATGAAAGACAAAGTCAAAACCCTGAACGAAGATCAAATTCTGGATTTACTCGCCAAAAACGGCCGTTTGATTAAGCGCCCTCTGGTTTTCGACGGTTCTAAAGCTACCATCGGCTTTAAAGAAGACGAGTTTAAGAAAAACTGGGCTTGAAGTAGTTTAATTACGTCGATCTCCTTCTATATATAAGCCCTTTTGGGGCCAAGTTCTCCTTGCTTATTTATTCTGGTTTTTGTATTACTAGTGGCGCGTTTGAGGGGCTCAGGCCCCAAATCTATGAGCGAAGGACCGAAAATGAATTTAGCCGATATCGAACAATACTTAGGCAGCAGCGCTAAGGACCTCTTGAACTACAAAGCCAAGGGAATTGCTAAGGAATCCTTGCATCTCCCCAGCGGCGACTCTGTCGACCGTATCTTCTCTCTTTCTGACCGCAACAACCGTGTCTTGGGTAACCTCCAATGGTTACATTCCACCGGCCGCTTGGCTAACACCGGCTACGTTTCTATCCTCCCGGTTGACCAGGGCATCGAGCATTCAGCGGGCGCTTCTTTTGCCAAAAACCCCATCTATTTCGACGCCGAAAACATCGTCAAGCTGGCCATTGAAGGCGGCTGTAACTCGGTGGCTTCCACCCTGGGTGTTTTGGGTATTGTTTCCCGCAAATACGCTCACAAGATCCCCTTTATCGTGAAGCTCAACCACAACGAACTGATGACCTACCCCAACAAGGCTTCAGAATTCTATTTCGGTTCCGTGAAGCAAGCCTATGAAATGGGCGCGGCCGGCATTGGCGCTACCATTTACTTTGGTAACGACACTTCCCAACGCGAAATCATTGAGACCACCCAGGCTTTCCAACAAGCCCACGAATACGGTATGTTCACCGTTCTCTGGTGCTACCTGCGTAACTCTGCTTTCAAGACCAAGGACAAAGACTTCCACGTCGCGGCGGACTTAACCGGTCAAGCCAATCACTTGGGCGTCACCATCGAAGCCGACATCATCAAGCAAAAATTGCCGGAAAATAACGGCGGATTCCAGTTCTTGAACCAGGAATCTAACTACGGCAAGTTTGACAAGCGTATGTATGACACTTTGATCCCGGATCACCCGATCGAGTACACCCGTTACCAGGTAGCCAATTGCTATATGGGCCGTGCGGGCTTGATCAACTCTGGCGGCGCTTCGGGCGAAAACGACTTCGCTGAAGCCGTGAAGACAGCCGTTATCAACAAACGCGCTGGCGGTATGGGCTTAATCTCCGGTCGTAAGGCGTTCCAACGCCCGATGGCTGAAGGCGCCAAGCTGCTCCAAACCATCCAGGATGTGTATTTGTCCAAGGATGTGACCATCGCCTAATCAGCGAAGGTTTCTATAAAACAAAAAGCCCCTGGCCGAAAGGCTCAGGGGCTTTTTTTATGTCCTCACACATCTCCACCATCAATGAATAAAGATCACCCGGCCCAATAATCGTTTAAAGGGCTCCGTCAGATAAATCACATAAACACCCGAACTACAGGTATCTCCAAATTTGTTCTTTCCATTCCACGAATAGGTTTTCTGGAACGGCGATGTCAGAGTCTGACTATCCAAAGTCTTAATGTGTTCTCCCGCCGAGTTATAAATCGTTAAATCGTAATGGCCCGGCACTTGTTGAATACCCACGTGAATTTGAACCTGATCATCCGGCGTAAAGACGTTCTTCGAGATGAAAAACTCTCCTGAGATGGGCGTAGCGGTTGGCGTATAGGTGTAGATGGGTGTATTGGTCAGGGTATAGGTAGTGGTTGCCGTAATAGTAGCGGTATTCGTCGTGGTCGATGTTGCCGTCGGCGTGTTGGTAAAGGTTGAGGTAAACACAACGTTGAACGTAGGTGTATCGGTGAACGTAAAGGTCGGCGTAGGGGTGTTGGTGTAGGTATTGGTAGCCACCGGGGTATTGGTACAAGTGAATGTGAAAATCGGAGTGGAACTATAAGTATCCGTGGGGCTGTTGCTGGGTGTACTGGTGTAAGTCGCCGTCAAAACCAGGGTGTTGGTGCTCGTAGCGGTGTTAACCGGCGTTGGTGAATCCGTACTGGTAAAAGTCGAGGTGGGCGTGTCGGTATAAGTTGAGGTGATCACCGGCGTATCCGTGAAGGTTGCCGTAAAGACCGGCGTACTGGTATCCGTAAAGGTAAACAGAGGCGTGGGGCTAGAGGTATTAGTCCAGGTCAAAGTCGGCGTTGATGTAAAAGTGCTGGTAAGAATCGGCGTGTTGGTAAAGGTGTAAGTAATGGTCGAAGTAAAAGTCGAAGTCGGCGTGGACGAGGCGGTTTTAGTGAAGGTCAATGTGGGGGTTGAGGTAAAAGTATTCGTGTTCACCGGGGTCGAGGTAAAAGTTTGAGTGTAGGTTCGGGTTACCGTGTTGGTAAATGTGGCTGTAATGGTGTTGGTGACAGTCGCCGTATTTGTCATCGTGTTAGTGAACGTCGACGTATAGGTCTTGGTTGGCGTATTAGTAAAAGTATTAGATGGCGTCGGCGTTAGAGTCGCGGTCGCGGTGGATGTGGGGGTTGAGGTATTGGTGTTGGTTGACGTGTTCGTTGGGGTCGTCGCGCAGTTCTGCAAATAAACATTCACCCAACCAATGGTTCGGAAGCCATCGCCGTCATCCGCATCCATGTACAGCCGGCGAAGCCCTGTGATGCCCGCAACCGGCACCGAGCCGGTGTAATGGGTGGAACCCGCCACAGCGCCAGCTCCCCCAGCGGTCATCCCTGTCCAGTCAGCGATCTGGGTGGCTACGTCACCAATGATTCCTCCGGTTTTGAACATGTCATGCCACAACGAATAGCCGCCCGCTGTCGGGTCGCCCGGCGATAGAGCCCAACGAACAGTCAGGGCGGTGCTGTCGTCGTTGTAATACTTCACGTCCGCCGCCACTGGAATGGGCGAAGAATTGCAGACCGTAATGGGAGAAAACACTTGGGCCGCTAACGGCGCCGTATAGGTTGGGTTCGTCCAATAAATTTCCGGAGCCAAATGAACCGGGTTACAGGGACTGCTGCTTTCCATCGAGCCGGAGTAAGAGATACTCGTCGAGTTGTAGCCCCCATAGTTGCCGATCTGGTCGTTCATTTCCTCGCCCTTCGCCAGGTATTTGCTCGGCTGGGGCAGCCATTTTTTCATGATGCGCAGCATGGTCAACCAGTTATAGCGGAAGCTGATACGGGTCGCGCCTACCATCGTACCGTCGCTCAGTACGTTAGGTGACTTCCCCTTCATGCTGTTAAAGGCGGTTTGAAGTTCGGTGGTCATCGAAGTCCAATCGGCGTTAGAGGGAATGCCGTTGCCATAGTGATAAGTCCGCAGATCGCTTA
>Ga0206960_1257_pt1 | contig 10683 bp, 6 predicted proteins | sample Alteio_BWOrgHeat_29_FD_153255 | JGI IMG/M metagenome (GOLD analysis project Ga0206960, IMG submission 153255) | Enriched cells from forest soil in Barre Woods Harvard Forest LTER site, Petersham, Massachusetts, United States -... | ecosystem: Environmental > Terrestrial > Soil > Temperate forest > O... | reverse complement strand
GCCACCGGTCACGACGCCGCCGGGCGAGTTGATGTAGACGTGGATGTCCTTCTTCGCGTCCTCCATCTGCAGGAAAAGCATCTGCGCGATGACGACATTGGCGACGTTGTCGTCGATCGGGGTGCCGATGAAGACAATGCGATCCTTGAGCAGGCGGGAATAGATGTCCATCGACCGCTCGCCGCGGCCGGTATTTTCAAGAACGATGGGAACGTAGTAGCTCACGGTGATTGGTGTTGGTGTATATCGGCCCCTCAGGCCGTTGGCTGAATGGTCTTAACCGTAGCCTTGGACACCAGAAAATCAACCGCCTTGTCGAAAACGATGGATTGCTGCACCGAACGGAGCTGGTCGCGATCGCCGGCGAGGGTCTTGGCGAGCTTGTCGGGCTTCTGCTGCGTGCGCTGCGCCTCGCGGTAAATAAAGGTATCGAGATCGCTATTGGTGACCTCGATCTTTTCCGCCTCGGCGATTTTCGCGAGCATGAGCTGGACCTTGACGCGGCCGGTGGCGGCCTTGCGGGCGCCCTCGAACAGCTCCTTCTTGTCCTTCTCGAATTGTTCCTGCGGGACGCCGCGGCGCATGTTCTCTTCGATAAATTGACGAAGCACGCCCTGCGTCTCGGCCTCGACGAGGGAGTCCGGCACGGGGAAATCGGCCTTCGCGCTGAGCGCCTCGGTGACCTGGCGGCGTTGCGCGGAACGGTTCTGGTATTCCTTCTGGAGCTTGAGGTTGTTGCGGACGTTCTGCTTCAGCCCGTCCAGGGTCTCGGCCTGCTGCGACTTCAAAAACGCGTCGTCGATTTCGGGCAGCACGCGCTCACGAATTTCCTGCACGTCGACCGTGTAAACGGCGGTCTTTCCAGCCAGCGCGGGCGCGGCGGGGAAATCGGCGGGAAAAGAGATCGTCACGTCCTTCTTTTCGCCGGCAGACAGACCAGCGAGCTGTTTGCCGAGGCCGGGGATAACCCCGTCGTTCGCGCCTTCAACCTCTTCCCACGTCTGCGGGACCTTGCCGTAAAGCTGCTTCTCGGGGACCAAGTCCGCGACCGGCTTCCCCTCGATCGTGCCCTCGTAACCCAGCTTCACGTAGTCGCCCTTTTGGGCGGCGCGCGTGGCGGGCTTGAAGTCGGCGCGCTCGGCGCGGAGGCCCTGGATGATGTTGTCGACCTCGGTGTCGGTCGCCTCGGTCGGCGCGACTTCCGTGGGAAGTCCCACGTAGTCGGGCAGCGTGAACTCGGGCCGCACGTCGAGCGTGATGGTCACCGCCGCGGCGAGGCCCTTCTCGATTTTGCCCTCTTCCACATTCACGACGTTGAGCACCTCGAGTTTCTCCTTTTCGAGTGCGCTGCGGTAGGCCTTGGCCACCACCTTCTGCTTGAACTCGCCGGCAATCTCCTTGCCGAATTGGCGCGCCACGATGGCGGCGGGGGCCTTGCCGGGCCGAAACCCGGGGATGCGCGCGAGCTTGGCATATTCGCCAATGACGGCCGTGTGTTCGGCGTCGACTTCGCTCGGATCGAGGGTGACGACGAGGCTCTTGCGGGTGGCGGAAACGCTGTTCAGTTGGACATTCACGGGTGTGATGCGAAGAGGTTTATGGTGAGAATCGGACACGCTACGGCGCGTCCCCAGCCGGTCAATGCCGGATTCTGTGCGCTTGCGCGGCGGCGGAGCGCGGCGTTTCGTCACCCGCATTGATGCCGAGCCTCCGCCAACTTCTCGCCGCACACGCACCGTTGCTCCTGCTCGACGCGGCGTCGACCCGCGTGCAGGCGGGATGGTTCGCCAGCGAGTCGCCCGAGGCGGCGAAATGGGAAACCGCCGACGAAGAGGCGGGCACGGGGGTGTTTCGCTGCGTCGAAATGCTCGGAGTCGAGATCGGCGCAGCGCGGGCGTTTGTATTTTGCGACGGCCCGGGCTCGATGCTCGGCATTCGCACCACCGCGATGGCGCTACGCACCTGGGGCGTGCTCGCCCCGCGGCCGGTGTTTGCCTACCACAGCCTGGCCGTCGTCGCCGAGTCGTTGGGGCGCGACGATCTCACGATCATCGCCGATGCGCGGCGCGAACTCTGGCATGCGCAGGCACGCGGCAGTGCGCTGCGCCGGGTGCCCACGAGCGGGCTAACGGGCGAACTCGCGATGCCGGAACACTTCCGCACGTGGTCGCCGTTGCCCGCGCAGGTCCGGCCAGTCCCCTACTCGCTCGCAGCGTTGCTGCCGCGCGTCGCCGGGGCCGATCTCTTTCGCGCGACCGAAATGCCGGACGCATTTTTGCACGAAGAGCCGAACTATGCGACGTGGACGCCGCAGATTCATCGCGCACCCGGCACGCTCTAAAATCTGCTTCCCCAAGCGTCGCGTAATCCTAGAAATGGGATGCGCGGCTCCGGGCGCGACCGGGTCAGCGCATAAAGATGGGGTTTGGGGTTATAATTCCCTGACTTTCGCATGTAATGGTCCGAGCGCGGCGTGTAATCAAGGGACTGCGGCGTGCTGAGGAGCCAGTGCACGTTGATGAGAAGCGAGTGCGGATGGCGGAGCTGAAAGTGCGGATCGTGGAGCAACGAGTGCGTTCCGTGGTCGAGCGAGTGCGCTCCGTCGCGACGGAAGTGCAGCGCGCGGAGGAACCAGTGCAGTCCGTCGCAAGAGGAGTGCAATCCGTGGAGGCCGGAGTGTGGACCGTCGAGAAGCAACTGCAGACCGTCGAGGAGTGAGTGCTGCGTGACGAGCGACCCGTGCAGATGGACGAGCGACGAGTGCAGGCGGCGGAGCAACGAGTGCCGGCGGAGGAGGATCGAGTGCAGCCCGACGAAGTCCGGGTGCAAGCGGTGGAGACGCGAGTGCAGCGTGTGGAGAAGCGAGTGCAGGCGGAGGAGTTGCGAGTGCAGCCGGTCGAAACGCCATTGCCGGCCGTTGGAAAGCATTTTCAGACTGCGAGATGCGATGCTGCCGGGCAGGGCGGGGCTTAACCACGCCCAGTTTGAGCCTAAAGGGCGCGCAGCAGGACCGCGCTTGTGGAAAACACGGCTATTCCCATGCAGGTTGGGTTTTTCGATGGATAAATTGCGACAAGATCGGAAGAGCCAAAAGTAAAGGACTTTGACCCACGAGCGCGTCGAAAAAGGTCCGCTCAGAATGACAAGGGAGAGAGGCTTTTCGACATCCGCTAACAATATCCATCGCCCGGGGGTGGTGAGTTCATAAGAACGAAACCGCGGCGCGCGCGGCTCGTCATTCACGCCATGAGGATTTCGCTCAACCCCACGGAAGCATGGCAGCCGCTGCCTGCCACGGAGTGGAATGGGGAGGCCGCGCGCCATTTACTGCGCCGTGCCGGCTGGACCGCTCAACCCGCGGCGGTCGAACGGGCGCTCCGTGACGGCCTGACCACGACCCTCGAACGGCTTTTTCCGGTAGAGCCCGTGCTGATGGCAAAGCCGCGGATGGTCGAACGGCTCCAGAACGACGAGCCGCAACTCGTGCAGGCCGTCCAGAAAATGTCCGGCGACGAAAAATTCCGCGCCCAGCGCGAGGTGCAGGAGCGCCAGCGCATCGCCGTCCAGGATCTCAGCATCAAGTGGCTGCGGCACGCCGCACAACCAGATGGCGCTGCGTTCGCAAAGTGGGTGTTGTTCCTGAGCGATGTCTATGTCGTGTCCGCGGAAAAAGTTCGCAACACCGCCCACCTTTTCGAGCACTTCGATCTGCTCGCGCGGCACGGACTCGGCCCGGCGCCCGCGCTCACCAAGGCGATCTCCCGTTCGCCCGCGATGATCACCTACCTTGATCTGAACCAGAGCCAGAAGCGCGCGCCCAATGAGAATTTCGCCCGCGAGCTGTTCGAACTGTTCCTGCTCGGCGAGGGCAACTATTCGGAGCAGGACATCAAGGAATCGGCGCGGGCGTTCACCGGTTATCGCGCGCAACCCTATCAAGGCGATTTCCGCTACGCGCCCGGCCAGCACGACGGCACGCCGAAGACCATCTTTGGCCAGACGGGCGATTTCACGGGTGACGACGTGATCGATCTCGCCTACCAGCAGAAGGCGGCCGGGGCCTTCCTGCCCCACGAGCTCGTGAAATTCTACCTGAGCAGCGACACGATGCTGCCGAAGGAATACCTCTTCGCGCTCGGCGACATGTGGCGCAGCGGCGGTTACGAATTACGCACACTCGCCCATCAGTTTTTCGGCAGCCGGCTGTTTTTCGCGCCGGAGTTTCGCGGCAACTTCATCAAGAGCCCGATCCAGTTTTGCCTCGGCCTCGTGCAGGATCTCCAGCTCGATGTCATACCGCTGCCGCGCCTCACGCTCAATCCGCTCCGGCAGATGGGCCAGTGGCCATTTTATCCGCCCAATGTCCGCGGCTGGGTCGGCGGACGCAACTGGATCAGTTCCGCCACCCTCGCCTCCCGCCGCCAGTTCGTCGAGACGCTCTTCGTGCCGATCGATGAGAACAACCTGAATGCGGACGAACAAATCGACCTGCTCGCGGCGCGCTCGAACGGGATCGCGCGATTCACGGTCGACGATGCCTCCCTCGCGGAACTCACGAAGCTCGAGCCGGCCCAAGCGGCCGAACGGCTCGCGCAAGATTATCTGCCGGTGCCAGTCGCGCCCGAGTTCAACACCAGCGTCGCAAACTTCCTCGCCACCGGCCCGAACGACGACAAGCAGCGGTTGCGGCGCATCCGTCGCGCCACGGTTACGCTGCTTCAAGGCCCGGAATATCAGCTCTGCTAGCCGCCCCCGCGCATGAAAAACTCCACTCCGAATTTCCCCAGCACACGTCGCGAATTTCTCCTCAACTCCAGCCGCGGCATCGGCTTGCTGGCGTTCAGCCGGTTCGCGCCGTCGTTTCTCGTCCAGTCGACGCTCTCGGCCGCGCCCGCCCCCGAAAAAGATCGGAGCATCCTCGTGCTCGTGCAGCTGGCGGGCGGCAACGACGGGCTGAACACGTTGATCCCTTTTGAGGATGCCGACTATTACCGGCTGCGTCCGACCCTCGGCCTCGCAAAGGACAAGGTGTTGCGCGTGAGCGACACCCTCGGACTGCACCCGGCGTGCGCCGCGATGCACGGCCTGATCCAGGACGGCAAACTCGGGATCATCCAAAATGTCGGCTACCCGAACCCGAACCGCAGCCACTTCCGCTCAACGGAGATCTGGGAGACAGCGAGTCGCAGCGAGGAATTCACCGAGACCGGCTGGATCGGCCGCTATCTGGACAACGCCTGCGCCGGCCTGCCCGCCGACTCGCACGATCCGGTGGCAGTGCATATCACCAACGGCGTGCCGCAATCGTTCGCCAGCGCGCACGAGCACTCCACATTCGGGCTGTTGCCGGGCGGAGGCAATCGCCGCGACAACGAGGAAACGCGCAAGCTGCTCGAGACGATGGTCGCGCAGCCCGCTGAAGGCGGCGAGAATGACAACGCCACCTTTCTCAAGCACACGCTCATGGACGCGCTGGTCACGGAGAAGAAGGTCCAGGCCGTGCTCGGCAACTACCGGCCCGGCGCCGGCGTGAATTATCCCGGCAATCCGTTCTCCGCTTCGTTGCGCAACGTGGCCGCCCTCATTGCCTCAGGCCTGTCGACGCGCGTGTATTTTGTTTCGCTCAGCGGCTTCGACACGCACAGCAACCAAATCACGCAACAGGCCAATCTTCTCACGCAACTCTCCGACGGACTCGCCGCGTTTCAAAAAGATCTCGAGGCCCACCAGCTCGACGGCCAGGTGCTCACGATGACGTTTTCCGAATTCGGCCGGCGCCCCAGCGAAAATGAAAGCCGCGGGACCGATCACGGGACGGCCGCCCCGCTGTTCGTGATGGGATCGCGCGTGAAAGGTGGCCTGCATGGCACCGCGCCGTCACTCAAGCTCGAACGCAACCAGGATATCACCTTCAGCACCGATTTTCGCCAAGTCTATGCCACTGCGCTGGATGCCTGGCTAAACTGCCCCTCCGAGCCGATCTTGGGCGGCAAATTCGCTCCACTGGGATTTGTATAGGAAGACCTCCCGCCGGGTCGGATGCGGTGGTCTCGGATTGGAACGGAATGGCTCTGGTCCGAACGCAATGCTTCCGGACTCGGACGCAGCTGCTTCCGGATTGCGACAATTTGCCCCGCAAGGGCCAGAGAACTATGGCCTTGCGGCGGCGAACAATGCGTAGTTCTCGTTAGTATAAACCGTAGGGATTTGACCCTAGTTGCCGGTTGCCGCGAGCGTCGAAAAACCGATGCTTAGGGCATCAAATCTACCCGGCACAACCACCTCGCTCTTCTCGTCGCCCTTTGTGCGATGAGCGCCGGGCGTTTGCCGGCGCAGACTATTACGCTCGATGGCATGTTCACCGGTGCGACGCTCGACAGCGGGTGGACGGTCGGCGGCACCGGATACACGCCGGTGCTGACCGCGTCCTCAAGCGCCACCCCGGCAAACGGAGTCAGCACGCCGGACACCGTTGGCAACGGCTGGCTTCAGATGACGAGCAGCGCGGGCAACGAAGCCACCTACGCTTACGATACCACCTCTTTCGCTGCCGCCCACGCGACGATCACCGCGACCTTCAATTACGCCTCGTTCAACGGCAGCGGCGCCGACGGCATCACGTTCTTTTTGGCCGACGCCAGCAAGACCTTTGGAGTCGGCGCTTACGGCGGCAGTCTGGGCTACGCGCAAAAGACGGCGGCCGGCGGCGGCGGGGCCGACATCAGCGGCATGAACGGCGGCTATATCGGCGTCGGCATCGACGAATTTGGCAATTTCTCCAACCCCTCCGAAGGTCGCATCGGCGGCACCGGCTTCGTGCCCAACGCCATCGCGGTGCGCGGACCCGGCCAGGGCCTGACGGGTTATAATTATCTCGGTGGCACCGGCAACCTCGGCACCAACTCGATTGCGTTTCCGAGCAATACCACCCGCCCCACCGGCGCGAATCTGCGCACCATCCAGGTCGTCATCTCGGCGACCAACCAGATGACCGTTTACATGGCGACCGGCGGCAGCGGCAATTTCGTCGCCCTCTACTCCATCGATCTCTCGGGCTACACCCGTCCCGACAACCTGATCATGGGCTTCACCTCCGGCACTGGCGGCAACACCGATGTGCACCAAGTGCAAGGCGTCACGCTCACCAGCGTCGTCTCCAACCTCTGGACCGGGGCGAGCGACGTCTCCAACGCCGGCTCCTGGACCACGGCGAACAACTGGAACAACACCCCCGCCTCGGTGCCGGCCGCCGGTTCGGATATCCTGCTCGACAATACGTTCGTCAACACGGCGCAGACGGTGAATGTCACCGGCACCCAAGTCGTCCGCAATCTGCAGATCGACGCGCCGTTCAGCTACAACGTCACCGGCGGCAATATTGAAATCAACGGCAGCTCGGCCACCGGCCCGTCGGGCATCTACATTTCGCAGACGCACGGCTCCGCCGCCCAGACTGTTGGTTCCAATCTCATCGCCGACAATTCGATCCAGATCCAAAACAACAGCGCGTCGTCGCTCACGCTGAACGGCACGCTCACGATCAACAACGTTACGACGAACAATACGACCGTTCCCACCGTCGCCACCTTCAGTGGCAGCGGCCTCGTCACGGCAAACGGCATCATCTCCGGCAACGGGTCGATCGTCCAGAGCGGCACCGGCACCACCGTGCTTGCCGCTGCCAATACCTACTCCGGCGGCACGACCCTGAGCGCCGGTACGCTGACCGTGAACAATGCGACGGGCCTTGGCACCGGCGGCCTCACGATCTCCGGTGGCAACCTGACCTCTGCCAACTCCAGCAGTATCAGCAATATCGTCACCCTGCAGGGCAACGCCGCCTTCTCCGGCATCACCACCAGCGGCGCGCTCACCCAGACGGGCGGCAGTTACCTCCTGAATCTCGCCAACTCCACGCAATCGGGCAGCGTCAGCCTCTCCAACAACAGCACCGCGCAGACGCTCACCGTCCAGGTCGACAGCGGCAACTCCACCATCTCCGGCGTGATCAAAAACGGTGGCACCGCGACCTCCGGCAATCTCACCAAGACCGGCAACGGCAACCTCATCCTTTCCGGCGCCGACACCTACACCGGCACGACCAACATCACCGCCGGCTCGGTGATCCTCGGTTCGGGCAACGTCCTGGCCAACACCAGCAGCGTGACCATTGGCGCGGCGGGCACGCTCAATCTGGGAAATAATTCGCAGCAAATCGGCAACCTCACGATCGCCGGCGGCGGAGCTTCCATCGATTTCGGCAGCGGCACCAATAACAATACCTTTGTCTTCGGCAATTATACCCCGCCCGCGAGCGGCGTACTGGTGGTGGACAACTATGTGTCCGGCAACGACACCCTGGCGACGTCGGTCAAGGCCTCCAGCCAGGGCACCAACGGCACCCAGACCATCAACAACACGATTTACATTTCCGGCTACGGAGTAGCCACGGAAGCCAGCGTCACTTCCAACACTATCTTCGGCAACACCGGTAACAGCACGGGCGACTACCTGATCACGCCCGCGGCCGCCGCCACCGTCGAATGGAAGGGCGGGACCGCCGGCAACACCACCAGCTGGAACACCGGCACCAACTGGAACGGCAACACCAAGCCCGGCACCACCCAAATCGCCCTGTTCAATACCCTCGGGGAATCGCAGCCGAATGTCGTGCTCAATGGCAACAACACGATCGCCGGAATCCAATTCGGCAACCAGAGCGTGACGAGTTATAACGTCACCGGCAACAACGCGACCAACACCATCACGCTCTCCGCCGCGATCCCCTTCATCCAGCAGCAGAGTTCCAAGGACCAGACCCTCAGCCCCGCGGCCATTACGATTTCCAATACCACCGTCGCTGACATCACCGGCACCGGCAACCTGACGATCGGCGCCAATATCACGGGCGCGAACAGCACGGTTAATCTCATCAAGGATGGCGCCACCGGTGGCGGAAAACTCATCCTCACCGGCAACAATACGGGCCTGACCGGCAGTGTGTATATCAACAACGGCATCGTCCAAGCCGGGAACACCAAGGCCCTCGGCACCAATACGACCTTCGTCACGGGCGGCTCCACCCTCGAGCTCTCGGGTGGCATCAGCCCGACCAACGCCATCTCTGCCTCCGGCGTGGGTGTGTCCGGCGCCGGCGCGATCCACAACGTCAACGGCAGCAACACACTGTCGGGCGCAGTCACCGAAACAGCCGACACCTCGATCGCCGCCGATTCCGGCACGACGCTGACCCTCTCGGGGGGTGTCACCGGCAACAACACCAACCTCACCATCCTCGGCGCCGGCAACACCACCGTGAGCTCCGCCATCACCACGGGCGCGGGCGGTGTGATGCTCAGCAGCACCGGCACCACCACCTTCACCGGTGCCGCCAACACCTACACGGGCGGCACCACGCTAACGGCCGGCACTCTGATCCTCAACAAGGCGGCCAACACCACGTCCATCGCTGGTAATCTGGCCGTAAATGGCGGCACCGTGAACGAGAGTGCCGCCGGCCAGATCGCCTCCACCGCCACGGTCACGCTCAATGGCGGCACCCTCGCGCTGGGGACCAATGTCACGAACACCTTCACCTCGATTAGTTCCTCCGCCGGTTCCACCCTGAGCCTGGGCACCGGCGCTGTCGCGACGATTGCCAGCAGCGGAACCAGCACGCTGACCGGCAACATCACCGGTGCCGGGTCGCTCGTGACCTCGGGCACTGGCATCGTCTCCCTCGGCGGCTCGGCCAGCACTTACTCCGGCGGCACCACCGTGGGATCGATCGTCACGCCGATCACCAGCAGCGCCTTCGGCACCGGCGCCGTCGCCGTCAACACCGGCGGCAGCATCGAGACGCAGAACACCATTTCCGTCGCGAACAACATCACCCTCAACAGCACCGGCACCACCGCGTTCAACGGCGCCGTCGAAAACATTTCGGGCAACACCACCCTCTCCGGCACCATCACGCTCGCCGGCAATTCGCGCCTTCAATCCGACGCCGGCACGCTCACGGCCAGCAACACGGTCTCCCTCGCCGGCAACACCCTCAGTGTCGGCGGCGCGGGTAATAGCACCCTCAACGGTGCGATCACCGGCAACGCCAGCAGCAGCATCGCCAAGGATGGCTCCGGCACCCTCGCCCTCGGCGCCGCCAATCCTTCCTTCGCCGGTTCCGTCGTCGTATCCGCCGGCACGGTGGTCGCAAACGCCGCGAACGTCTTCAACAGCGCGAACGCGATCACCGTCAACACCGGTTCGATCCTTAACACGAACGACTTCAACCAGACCATCGCCTCCCTCACCAGCAGCGGCACCCTCGCCCTCGGCGCCGGCACGGGCGATACCCTGACCCTCTCGTCCGGTGCCAGCACGCTTGGCGGCTCGATCACCGGCGCCGGCACCATCATCGTCGGGCCTGGCGCCACGCTGACGCTCACCGCCAGTTTCAACGACCCCAACGTCAACATCATCCTCAATGGCGGTTCACTGTTCCTTAACGGGACCAGCGACACCTTTGGCAGCCTGAGCATCACCGGCAATTCCATCCTCGATTTCGGTAACAGCACCGCATCCACGCTTAACTCCACCAGCTTCTCGCTCAACGCCGGCGTCACCCTCGCGGTCAACAACTGGACCAACACCAGCGACTATTTCTACTCGCAGAACTTCACTGGC
>Ga0206960_1229_pt1 | contig 10720 bp, 8 predicted proteins | sample Alteio_BWOrgHeat_29_FD_153255 | JGI IMG/M metagenome (GOLD analysis project Ga0206960, IMG submission 153255) | Enriched cells from forest soil in Barre Woods Harvard Forest LTER site, Petersham, Massachusetts, United States -... | ecosystem: Environmental > Terrestrial > Soil > Temperate forest > O... | reverse complement strand
CTAAAGCCGTTCTTGTTCAGCAGCCAAATATCTGGGGTGAAGCCGCGACACAAGAACGATCACCAAGGGAAGTCTGCTTTGCTAAGCCGCTTTGCGGGTGTCGTTCTTCAGGAGATCGAGCGCCCGGTGAACGACGGGATCGTCTTTGGAAGGTAATTGATTAAAACCGAGCGGCGCCGGCGCCTGGTCTTCGCCTCCAACCTCCGGAGGAGTCAAGGCCACTTCCGCTGTCGGCACCACACCATTTTCGAGAATGGATTTGTTTTCCGGCGTGTAGTAGTAGGCGACGGTGAGCACCAGCGCAGCCCCGTCTTCGAGCGGAATGATCTTTTGTTCAGAGGCAGCGCCGAAGGTGCGCGCGCCAACCACATCTCCGCGCTTATTGTCACCCACCGCAGCGGCGATGATCTCAGCAGCGCCAGAAGTGCTCGGCGAGATCAGGACCGCGATCGGGCCGTGCCAGACAACTTTGTCTGGGGCGGCGTCGAATTCCTGCCGGGAAACCGTTTGCCCCTTGAGCGTCGCGATCGTGCCGGAGGGAATCAGGAGCTGTGCGGCCGCAATCCCTTCCGAGGCAGGCCCGCGAGCACAATCACGCAGATCGAGTATCAGCTTACGCAACCCTTGCTTATCGAGCTGTTGGAGTTTGTCGCGCAGTTCGGCGGCGGCTCCCGTTTGCAGGGAGGAAATGTGAACGTATCCCACGCCATCCTCAATTTTGTCGGCTGTGATGTGAGGCGTCGGGACATTCGCGCGCGTGAGCGTGACGGGCTGGGGCTCGGTTTTTCCGCGGCGGACCAAGGCGACTTTGACAGTTGTAGCCGGCGCACCCGCAAGCAGCGAATTCGCCTGCCCGACAGACATCTCGCGAGTGTTGAAATCCGCGATCTCTTCGACGATGTCGCCGCTACGCAAGCCTGCCTTTTCGGCCGGGCTATCGGGCAATACGGATACGATCACGATGTATCCAAAGCGCTTAGCTACAGTCGCACCAATTTCGCCGCGCGTGTTTTTTTGCTTCTCTTTGAAGTCGGCGTATTCGCGCGCGCTCAGATAACCTGAGAAGGGATCGAGCGACTCGAGCAAGCCGTGAAGCGCACCCGCGGTCACGTTCGAGAGGTTGGGCTCGTCGACATAGTCTTCCTGCACTCGCTGCAGGACTTCGCCGTATACGGTGAGGGAGCGGTAGGCCTTGTCGTCGTCGGACTTGCCCAACATGTAGCCCAAGCCGACGTAAGAAAAGATCAGCAGCGACAAGGATACAACTGCAATTTTGGTAAAGCGGCTCATGCGATGTGCTCCCGGTCCAAATTGCGGCGGCGAAGCAGGGAACTATAGTGAACGGTCCACCACCCGCCAAATCATTGTATCACGAAGAGATGAACTCACTTCCTTAGACTCAACCGGCCGCATCGTGGCTTATCCATTGAATACGCCGGGCCGGGAATTATGCGGCCGGAGAGAGCCGGAACGGTCGTGCCCTGTGCCGTGCGCCGCGTTAATTCCGTGGCCCAGCCGCAAGTGGCGTTCCACCATCCTTTAATTCGCGGACGTCCACCACACCCTCCGCCTCCACCAGAGCGAGCTTGGAAAGCGAGTATTTTTTGGCGTTGGGCAGCAGAGAGTCCGTCGCCAGGATCACCACGCCCTGTGCGAACTTGAACTTATCCCATTTGGTGAGTTGTATTTCGCGCTTCGGGTAGTAAACGCGGTCGGCATCAGAACCTACAAACAGCCTCAGCCGGGGCCGAACGGGATCGGTGCGGCTGAACTCTTGCTCGACTACCTTACACGCCGATAGATAGATCGTTTGGACTTCAGAAACCGGTATGGTCCGGTTGCGGGGATTGTAAATTGTCAACAAAGGACTCTCAGCCGGTCGTGACTCGCCGGCCATTAGTTGTTGTCGACCTAGATCCGGCATAGTCGTTTCAAACTGAGCCTGCGCTAGCATTGCAGATGGTATGGCTGTTCCGATTAGAAACACCGCGATGCCAATAAGGAAGTAATACTGGATGAAGGAGAGCAGGAGTCTATTAGGGTTTGTTTTGTGCCAAGAGAACCTCGTGCCTGTAAAACGAGCAATTCGATTCAAATAGCCTGGATCCATGAGCCTCACTTCGAATACCTCCATATGAGAGCTTCACTGCTATAAACAACTAGTAATACTCGTCTACGATGGCACGGCTGATCCGCACGGTCCAACTCAAAGAACGCGCGCGTGCAATTGAAGAAACGCGGAGTAGGTATTTCTCTGTAGGATTATGTTGTTGAAACCGCGTCTACGGCGCTGGACAGCGTTGAGAGTTTTTAATTCGTTGCATTTGGCTCGCCGCAGGGCTCGCGCACAGACACAGGATCGGTCGTGATACAGGTTTGCGAAATGCGATCATGCCAGGAAAGCCGATCCTCGTCCCAGAGAGTCCAGAGAAAACCAAGCATCATGGTGCCCGCCGAGATCAGATAACCCAAGCTTCGCCAGAGCAGTTGGCGCGGCGACGGATCGAGCCCATCCAGGCTGGTCACACGAAGGCCTCGCAGCATCATTCCCGGCGTGGCCTGCGCGAAGTAAGTGAACAAAACTACGTATTGGGCATACAGAAGTCCGAGCGTCGCTACCGTGACGAGAACATCGAACCTGCTAAAACTGAAACGGCCGCCGAGAGCGTGAAAGAGCATCAGGAACCCGGCGAACGCGAACAGCAGGAAAGCGATATCGAGAGTCCCGGCCCGGCGTCGCTCCAGCAGCGGGGCCACCAAAGGCACGGGCGAATCGTAAGACGAAACGGCAGCCTTCGGATGGATATTGCGGCTTTTGCCGCTGAAATCGAAGGAGGGTTGCTCCACTTCGATTTCCACGCGCTCGACGCGGGTGGGCCGAAATCGCCGTGTGGCGATGGTGGTTGGGGGCGCTTCAACGCTATGTATCTCAGGGCGTGCTTCGGCGGCGGGTTCGGGTGAATCCGGCTGAACAAAAGCCAACTTCGGTTGGAGCCGGTTCTCGCGAGGGCGTCCGCGGCGCACGTTGTAGGCGTCCACGCGCTGGAAGACTTCGCTGCGCCAATCGGGTTCAACGGCCAGATTCCCTTCGCTCCTCACTTGGGCGGGAGCAGGGACAGAAATAGCGTCTGGGTTTTTCGAGAGGCGCGTATCGCAAAGGCAGCAGGTACGCGCTTCGGCGCCATTAATGGCGCCGCACTGCAAGCAAGTTTGTATCACCGTCACGTTTTGCGCTGCGGACGGTACCCGAAGCGGAGCCTCGGGGCGGGAACATTCTATAGCGGCAGCTTTGACTGCAAAACGAAATGTCGCGGAGATTGTCTCCAATCGTGCACGGTAGTTACGTGCGCCGATGAGTCATTGCCAGTCGGAGTGACGAGCTTCATAAGGAAAAGAACACAAATAGGGAGGCTGAGTTACAATCTGCCGCTTCACAATGCGAACCCAATCCATGCAAGAGCTCGAGTACGCAAGCATAGAAGCGCTTTCGACGCTTCTGGCGAAAAAGCAAGTCTCGCCAGTAGAACTAACGCGGCTCTATTTGTCGCGCATCGAGCGGCTCAATCCAAAATTAAATGCGTTTATAACGGTGGCCTCGGAGAGCGCCCTTGCGGAAGCGCGGGCTGCGGAAAAGGAATTGCTCCGAGGACGGCTGCGAGGAGCTCTTCACGGCATCCCGCTCGCGCTGAAAGATAACATTTATACGCAAAATCTCCTTACGACGATGGGCTCGCTAATTCTGGGCGATTTTGTGCCATCCGAAGATGCCACTGTGGTTCGGAAGCTACGTCGTGCAGGCGCTATTGTGCTGGGCAAAACGAACCTGCACGAGTTTGCGTATGGGGTGACTTCGGAGAACCCACACTATGGGGCGGTACGAAATCCCTGGAAGACGGACCGCATTTCGGGTGGCTCGAGCGGAGGATCGGCCGTTGCCGTAGCTGCCGGTTTGTGCGCGGCGGCAATCGGCACCGATACGGGAGGTTCCATTCGCATTCCATCGGGGTTGTGCGGCGTCGTAGGTTTCAAGCCTACGTTTGGACGCGTGAGCGTTCATGGCGTTTTCCCGCTGGCGGCGAGCTTCGATCATGTGGGAACGATCGCGCGAAACGCTGTCGATGCCGCGCTGATACTCGAATGCGTCGCGGGGCGCGATCCGCTGGATCCCACAAGCCTGGCGCGAACCGAGAAAAGTTTTCGGTCCACGCTAAAGCGGCGGCGTGTGCTCCTGGGGCGTCCCAAAGAACATTTTTGGGTCAACATGGATCCTGAAGTTCGCAGGATCACAGAAACGGCGGTCGGCGATTTCGTCAAAGCCGGCGCTGAGTTGAAAGAGATCTCGCTGCCGACCGTTGTCGCGGGCGTCGGGGCCGCCAACTTGATCGCCGCCGTTGAGGCGACGCAGCTGCATGAGCGGAAGGGCTACTTCCCGGCACGCGCGAGCGAATATGGAACCGATGTGCGCGGCCGTTTGGAGCAGGGCGGCAAAGTACGGGCGATCGATTATTTTAACGCGCAGGAAGTAATGCGGCGGGCGCGAGATGAGGCGGAAGCTCTCCTGAAGAGTGTCGACGCGATTGTCATTCCTACCTCGCCCATAGGCGCTCCGCCGATGGGATCCGATCCCATTCGAATAGGCGATGAGGACGTGGCGCTGCGCGCCGCACTGGTGGATCGGAATCGCTTCGGAAACCTTACCGGATTGCCCGCCATTTCCATGCCTTGCGGAATTACGCGAGATGGTTTGCCTGTTGCCGTGCAATTCATAGGGAGACGTTTTGAGGACGCGCAACTGATCGCCATAGCGCAACGTTTTGCCGAAAACCAGCGCGACTGGCAGCCCAGGCATCCGCCGGTCGATTGAAAGAAGTAGTCGCTGCTCGGATTAACTCGCTACGGAACGCGCAGAGATGGCGGGAAGGGCGCGGCGCAGCCGCGAGACGACGCGTTCTTTCCCCAGGACGACCATTGTGTCAAACAGCGGCGGAGCTACAGGCTGCCCTACTATCGCGACGCGCGTTGCATTAATCAGCAGCCCGGCTTTCACGCCGGCTTTTTCTGCCACTTGGCGCAAGGCGTGATCGCACGCATCGTGGTTCCAATTCGGCAACGCCGCCAGCTCATCGGTCAATCGCGCAAGTAAATCCGGCAGGCGCTCATCTTTCCAGAATTTTTCGCGCGCAGCGAGGTCGTAATCGAAGTCGTCCGTGAAAAATGCGCGGGACCAATGCGAGAAATCCGGGAGAAGGCGGGTCCGAGGCCGCAGCAAGTCCACGGTATGTGCAAACCATTCCTTCTGAGATGAGGCCCATTCGGGGCGCCAAAGACCGGCTTTTTCCAGTTCGGCCTGGACGGCAGGAAGCAGTTCATCGATCGAAAGCTTCTGCAGATACTGCTGATTGAACCATTCGAGCTTGGCGCGGTCGAAGACGGCATTGGTACGGCTGACACCACTGAGGGAAAAGCGCTCGATTAGTTCGGCAGTTCGAAACATCTCGGTATCGTCACCGCTGGACCAGCCCAGCAGGGCAAGGAAGTTGCGGAAAGCTTCAGGCAGAAAGCCTTCGTCGCGATACGAGCTTACGCTTGTCGCGCCGTGACGCTTGGAGAGGCGAGTGCGGTCAGGCCCCAGAATAAGCGGGACGTGCGCGAAAATCGGCGGCGTGGCGCCGATGGCCTGGTAAAGCAAAATCTGCTTGGGCGTATTGGAAATGTGATCGGCGCCTCGAATTACGTGCGTTATGCGCATATCAATGTCGTCGACCACAGCGCCGAGTTGGTACGTGGGCAGGGGAGTTCCGCCCGCGGTTCGGGCAGAACGGAGAAGGACGAAATCTTCGATCTCGTCGTTCTGGATTTCGCGCGGGCCGAAGACGGCATCCTCGAAACGGGTCGTTACGCCGAGAGGGACACGAAAACGCACGGCCGGATTCTGATCGCCGCTCGCAGGCTTCCCCTCACGGCAGGAACAGCGAACGATTCGCCGTATCTCACTTTTGCCAGCGGCGCTGTCATCCGCTGAATCGCCGCCGGCGTATCTTTCAGGGGGGCAGTAACAGAGATAAGCCGCGCCGGTGGAAAGCAACTTCTCTGCCGCGGCCGCATAGCCCGGGAGGCGCTGCGATTGATAGAGGGGGCCCTCGTCCCAATCGAGTCCCAGCCAGCGCAGGCCGTCAAGAATACCCTCCACTAATTCAGGGCGATTGCGCTCGATGTCCGTGTCTTCGATGCGGAGGATCAAGGTGCCGCGCTTATTTCGTGCGAAAAGCCAGTTGAAAAGCGCAGTTCGAGCGCCGCCGACGTGAAGATAGCCGGTTGGAGAAGGGGCAAACCGCACGCGGACGGCTTCTCCACGCAAATCTCCGCCGCTTTTAGGGTTTTCTGAATCTTTTACGGTCATCGAGTCGTTTCAATCGCAACAAAAACTTGATGATAGCCGATGAGTGAGCGAAAGGCGAGCCAGCCGGGAATCTGGTAGTGGGCCACTTTGAACCTTTGTCATTAGGCTACTTCCGAGAATCCCGTTTGTCGGGCCCTGGGACTTCACTGCGAGAAAGATCTTTGGTTGCTCCAATCTGCTAGACTCTGGCACCCCCGGCCGGCATCGCGGCGGCATCGCGAAAGATAGGTGTGGCGCCCGAGATTTGGAGGAGATGATAGCCTAACCGCGGTATGACGATCGACATCCACCCTCACGTGATCAGCACGGATACCCAGCGCTATCCGATTGCTCCGCTCGGCGGTCATAAATCGGACTGGTCGGAGGAAAGACCGGTGAGTGTGCAGCAGATGATTGTCGCGATGGATCAGGCGGGAATTGCGAAATCGGCTCTGGTGCAGGCTTCCACTTGTTACGGTCACGATAATTCTTACATTGCCGATGCTGTGGCCGCCCACCCAAATCGTTTCACCGGTGTTTTTTCTGTCGATGTTCTCGCACGCGACGCTCCGGAGAAGATCCGATATTGGGCAGGTCGGAAGCTGACCGGAATGCGTCTATTCACCGCAGGCAGTACCATGCCGAATCAGGCGGACTGGGTCGACGACCCGCGATCTTTCCCGGCCTGGCAGTGCGCGAGCGAACTCGGAATCCCCGTATGCATGCAAATGACAGTGAAGGCGATTCCCCAGCTCATCCGCATGCTGGAGCGCTTTCCGAAAGTCCGCGTCATTTTGGATCATTTGGCAAAGCCAACTCTATCGGACGGACCTCCTTACACCGGCGCGACCGATGTCTTTCGATTGGCGGATTACAAGAACCTCTACTTGAAACTGACCCCGCGCACCGTCGCGGAAGCCCAGAAAGGGAAGGCCACTCACGAGACCTTCTTTCCGCTACTGGTGTCGAAATTCGGAGCTACGCGGATCGCGTGGGGATCGAACTATCCGGCATCTGAAGGAGCGCTCCCGGAACTACTGAAGGTTTGCGAGGCGGCTTTGTCCGTGCTGTCCACCGAGGATCGCGATTGGATCTTCGCCAGGACGGCGCTGGCTCTTTATCCCGTGCTGGCCGGGAAGTAGAAGGAATTGATGCCCGAAACACAGCACACGGCGACTCTTCAGACTTTGTTGGCTGCGTACCCGAACACCGGAGCGCTTAGGCAGGGAGAATTGCGATCTTCGCTCGTAAACTTTGCTTTTGCGGACGTCAAGATCGCTAACAAGGCATTCAAAGCTCTGGTGCGGGAGCAGAAATTCGATTTGGGCGAGCTTGCCATAGTCACATTTTTGCAAGCGAAGGTGTACGGCAAGCCGTATGTTCTGATGCCTGCTGTAGTTGTGGCGCGCGGTCAGCATCACACGATCCTTTACAACCCGGAACGCGGTCATCTGAATCCCGGCGATCTGAACGGCCGCAACGTCGGCGTCCGCGCATACACGCAAACGACTGGTGCGTGGGTTCGAGGGTTCCTGCAAGAAGACTACGGCGTCGACTTCCGGCGCGTGCGGTGGATCACCTTCGAAGATCCGCACGTCGCCGAGTATACCGATCCGCCCTGGGTGCGCCCCGCGCCGGAAGGCAAGCAGTTGGTGCAAATGCTGCTCGATGGCGAAATCGACGCAGCCATTTTCGGAAGCGAAAATCCCGAGGGCACGCCGTTTAAGCCCCTGATCCCGGATGCGGCAGAGGTTGCGGCGCGTTGGGCCGAGAAGCACGGCGGTGTTCCGATTAATCACATGATGATGATAAAAGAGTCGATTACGCGAGCCCGTCCGGATGTTGTCCGCGAGGTTTACAGTATGCTCAAGAAGAGCGCGGCTGCCGGTCCTTTGAAAAGTCCGGGCGTGCTGCGATTCGGCGTCGAGGCGGTACGCAAGTCGCTCGAGACCATCATTCAGTATTCCGAACGCCAGAGTTTGATCCCGCGCCGCCTGTCGGTTGACGAATTATTTAACGATGTCACGCGCGCGTTCGACTAGATGCCCATCATGCAAACGCCGGCCGCAAAGCTAGACGTTACCGAGGTCGGCCAAGTCTCCGCCGCTCCGCGCGTGCGTGCCTGGTACAAACATCTCTCCGTCCAGATCTTGTTTGCGATGTTGTTGGGCGGAATCGTGGGCTACTTGTGGCCCCAGAGCGCCGAGGCCTTGAAGCCTCTTGGCGACCTCTTCATTAGACTCGTGCGAATGCTCGTAGCGCCGATCATCTTCTGCACGGTCGTGCACGGGATCGCCAGTGTGGGTGAAGCCAAGAAGGTCGGCCGCGTTGCAATCAAATCGCTCGTTTATTTCGAAGTGGTGACGACCGTCGCTCTGATCCTTGCCTTGCTTCTGGTCAATCTCTGGGCGCCCGGCGCGGGTATGCACGTCGATTTGAAGACACTCGGCGATATCGGAGTGAAGGCGCCTGCAAAGCCACTCACCTTCGGTCAATTCATACTGAACCTGGTACCCGCAAGCGCCGTAGGAGCTTTCGCCGACGGTGAAGTCATTCCAGTTTTGTTTTTCTCTCTGATGTTTGCCTTCGGATTGCTCGCCTTGGGCCCGAAGGGCAAGCCTCTCATCGACAGTATCCAGTCAATCGCGCAGGTGTTGTTCAAGATGATCGGCTTCGTGATGTGGGTTGCACCCGTCGGCGCCTTCGGAGCTGTCGCGTTCACGGTGGGCAAATTCGGGCCGTCCTCGCTGGTCGCCCTGGGCAAACTGGTGTCGGAGTTCTATGTTTGCTGCTTGCTTTTTGTCGCAATCGTGCTGACTCCGATCGCATGGTCCGTCGGCGTAAACATCCTGCAATTGATTCGTTATTTCGCCGCCGAACTAATGATCGTCGTCGGCACCAGTTCCGGTGAATCAGTGTTTCCGAGCGTCAACGCCAAACTGAGGCGGCTCGGCATCGAAGAGTCCATCGTCGCTCTAGTGCTGCCCGCAGGTTACTCATTCAATCACGACGGGACATGCCTCTACTGGGCTACCGTCTCCGTGTTTCTCGCGCAGGCTGTCGGCATTCATTTGTCGATCGGTCAGCAGTTGGCGCTCCTCGCGACTATGTTGTTTACGTCAAAAGGCGGTGCTGGCGTTGCCGGTTCGGCGATCGTCGTTCTCGCAACGACGCTTTCGGCCACGGGCGCGATTCCCGTCGCCAGTGTTGGACTCATTCTAGGCGTTCATAGTCTCTTGTCGTCCGCATTCGTGCCGGACATTTCCGAGACAGCGAGATCGCGTTCCACGCAAATTTGTCCGCTTCGAGCTACTTTGCCGACGATGCTTTCGCCCAACGGCAAGCGCCGCCCCAGAGCGCCGCGGCGGCGGCCAGACTCCGCTTGGATTACGACTTCCTTACTCGCATAATCGAGCAGGCCAATGCCAACGTGGTCAAAAGAAAGACCGCGTTCCAGCTGCTCGGCCACTCTCGCTAACATTTCCTCGGGATTGAGCGTGGTGATAGCGTTCCGCGAAATGTTATTTAGTAACGCCAGATGACGTGATTTTGTTTGCTCTTCCCTGAACAAGCGCGCGTTTTCGATAGCGATGCTGGCTTCGCTGGCCAATACGCGCATCATCTCGAGGTGGCCTTCGTCGTACAGGTTCTCTTGAAGCGCCCTCAGCGCCATCACTCCAATGGCTTTATCGTAGGCAATCAGAGGAACCCCGCAGAATGAACCCGTCTCCTGAATCGGCCGCAAGCCCAGCTTGGTAGCCTCTTGCATCAGGTTCTTGCTGATCAACAAAGGCTGCCGAGTACGGATGATATATTCGGTCAGATGATCGCCAAGAGGCCTGCTGCGCTTGGGCAAGCGAATCCCTTCGGCAATTTCCAGCTCGAAACGGATCTGGTTCTCCCCAGCGTCGTACATCGCAATGTAAAAGTTGCTGACGTCAAACATCCGTTTCAGAGCCGCAAAAATCTTATTGAAGAGCTCATCCACGTCCAGCGTAGAACTCAGCGCGCGCCCGATCTCGTTCAGCAGGTGCAACTCCTCCGAGCGCCGGGTCGTCTGCTGAATCAAATAGCTGTTCTCCACGGCCATGCCGATCTGGTGCCCGAGGGTCAGCAACAGGCGTAGCTCCGCCTGCGTGAAGTGGCGATTTTCTGTGCTGCTCAGCAGCAGCAGGCCGAAAGGCTCCTCTTTGGCTTGGAGGCTTATGGCAATCACGGTTTGCATGCCGTGAGTCGTCGCCAAATGTCGAAAACGCAGAAATACCGGCTCATGCTCCAGCGCGCGCCAGGAAGCATCGTGCTCAAGCTCGCGGAAGACAACCATCCCTCCCAGCCGGGAAA
>Ga0206960_1255_pt1 | contig 10770 bp, 13 predicted proteins | sample Alteio_BWOrgHeat_29_FD_153255 | JGI IMG/M metagenome (GOLD analysis project Ga0206960, IMG submission 153255) | Enriched cells from forest soil in Barre Woods Harvard Forest LTER site, Petersham, Massachusetts, United States -... | ecosystem: Environmental > Terrestrial > Soil > Temperate forest >... | reverse complement strand
CGCCGACAACGTCTCTTCCTTCGCTTTATTTTTTAGGTCTTTGACCACGTCGCTCTTGTTGATGATTGTTTCGAGCACGTTGTCGCCGAGCGAGCGCCAGCCTTCGATGCGCTCGACGGCAGCCATCGCCTCGGGGTTGTCGAGGACACGGCGCAGGGTGTCGTTATCCACGTTCACCAGCATGGCCGATTCCCACTTGCGCGCGAGCAACGTTGCCGAGGTTCCGGCCATCGCCATGTCGAGGATGCTACCCGCATCAATCTGCATCATGTTCGCGCCGTCGTAGGCCAGCACGGGCAGGAACGACACCAAGTCCTTGACCGCGATTTCGGGATTCAATTCGCCCGGCGAAAGACCGATGCCGTATTCCGATAGCTGCCGCAGCGCGCGCGTGGGAGCAAAGTCGAATACGAAGCAGACGGGTTTGAAGATTTCCTCCGAGTTCGGGTCATCACCGTTGGGGTTCCTGATGGACCACGGCGATTGCACGCGAAACGCCGCTTGGAAATAGGTCTCAGGCGACTTGAGATTGCGCAGCATCAGGATGGATGACCACTGCGGCACCGTGACGCCGGTCGTGAGCTTGCCGCAGGAGAGCGTAATGGTCTTGGTATCGAAGCCGCTGCCGATGGCCTCGCGCACGGGCGGGAGCGCGTCCAAACCGATGCCTGCCGAAGAGCCGGCGGCGACGATTGCATCGTAGTCATGCCAGAAAATATTTTGCTTTTCGGCCAGGAGGTTCGCCATGGCGTGACAGGCCGCGACGTTCGGCAGAAACCAGAACGAGTGCTGGAGATACGGCAGCAGACGCACATCCGAATACGGGAACGGCGGGCGCGTGCCGGTCTTGAGCTGCTCCACCGACTTTGGCGCATAGCCGCCGCGGATGATGTCCAGCCACTTCTGCACGTCGCTCTTGTGCGTGAACTGCGCCTTCTTTCCCTCTCCGGAGGCCTCGAAAAAAAGCGTTCAGGTCGAACTCATTGAACTCCCCGGCGCTCGCGATCATTACCAACTCGTCCGGCATCTGGTAGGTGAGCAGCCGCATCTGCGGCAGCGCGCCGTAAGGATTCCATTTGCTGGGATTCTTGTTCGCGAACTCTTCCTTTGCACGCTGCTCGTCGGTATAGGTCCAGTTAAAAATTTGCTCCTCAATGAATTCGCCTGTGGCCAGCGCCTTGAACGGTGTGCCGGAGAGGTACAGATAAGCCTTGGTCCTGATGGGTAGAAACTCGGTTTCCTTTTCGGATAAAACCGTGAGGTCCTCGTTCACGTGCTCCAGTCCGGCGGCGTATTCGAGCTTCGCCTCTTTCTTGGCGACCGCTTCTTCTTCGCCCTCGAACAGTTCCTTCGCCGTCTCGCGCCACGCGCCGAAGTGATATTCGTCGAACACGACCAAATCCCACTTCACCTTGTGAATCCACTCGTTGTTTGGTTTGATGTTGCTCGCATCATCGCGGCCCAGCAAATCCTGGAACGAACCGAAATAGACGAGCGGCTTGCTGCCGGAAACTTTCGTCGGATCGCTGCCCGAACTGCGCGACTGATATTGCCAGCCGTCGAAATCAACGTGCGATTCGCGGTCCGTCTGCCAGGCATCTTCCACGGCGGGCTTGAACGTGACGACCAGCACCCGCTTCGCCCCGAGTTTCTTGGCGAGCTGATAAGTTGTGAAGGTCTTGCCGAAGCGCATCTTGGCATTCCAGAGGAAGCGGGGGACAGCGTGCATGTCCTCGGCCCAGCGCGAGTGAAAGTAGGCGTGGGTTGCATTTACCGCCTCTGCCTGTTCCCGGCGCATGGGAAAATTCTGGTCCCGCGTGCCCGAGATTGGCTGCCCCGTGCGGAGCGCGATCAGCACGGCCTTCAGGTCTTTGACCGTGCAGTACATCCATTCCAGTTCGGGATTGGCGAAACCCTTCCTGACGAGGGCGGCGCGCACTTCATGATCGGTGAGCGTCTTGCCGTCGTCGCGCTCAGCGACTTCGTCCAGTTCAATTCTGTAATTCTTGATGTTGGCGGTCTTGAGCTGCTCGGCGACGCGCTGCTTCACGTTGCGCGTGGTCTGGCCGACCTTGAGCAGACCCGCGTGCGCCTTGTCGTCAATCGAGTAGGCGTAGATGCGCGGTCGCGCTCCCGGCTTCGGCGCTAGGATTTCCTCGATGGTCTTACTCATCGTCGCTTTCGTCGGAGTTCATTTCCCTGACCTGAGACTCGATGTAATTCTGATCTTTTTTTGTGATGCCGTATCTCGCGAAAAGGTCCTCGTCCGTCCAAGTGCGATCCCATGCCTGCTGAGGAATCCATGAATATGTTGACCGAAGTGCGTGCTGGGTGATTTTCCGAAGCGAAACGAGGAAGCGAAAAAACCGAGTCCTGGAATACTTTTGGAAACTAGTCGCCGCCATTTTGCTCGGGAACGGTCCTGCGACCAAATACGTCTGTGTGCATACCGATTCAGGCGGAGTCACAATGGAAGGCCCGAGAACCAGCGCTGGGATTGCGCCGCGCTCTCCGTAAGCCTCTGGAAGAAGCACTTTCCATGAATCAATCAGATGAACATTCTTTCGGATGCAGGATCGAGCGGTATGCACCACCACACGTTTTCCACGGTCGGTTATGTAAAGGGCAATCGAGCCACGAAACGGTTTGTCTTTATATTCAGCAAAGTTCGTGGCTAGGCCAAATGGCGTGTCTCCGCTCACGAGGTCTGCCACCGAAGGTTCATTCAAGCGTAGAACTTTTTTCAGGATGCTGATCGCGCGGGAGTCTCGCACGAAGATGTCGAACTCATCCAGTTTGCGAATGACCGGCAGTTGCTGTTCGTCTCCAAGGACAAGACCATAGCTGCAGTCGCCTTGATGACTTTTGTCCCACAAGAAATAACCAACCCCGCCTTCAAAATCGACGCCGGGAAATGCAGTGGACATCTTTGTATAATCAACCAGATGGCTGATGTGTTTGCCCGTGAGCATCGCCTTTCTGAAGTCATCCATTCCGCGCCCGCCGGCCAGCCATCTTGACGGGATGACCATGCTCAGGAAACGCGGCTCAAGATTCAGCGCCTGCGCCACCCTTCATTTGATACGGCGGATTGCCGATGATGACGTCAAATTGCATATTGCCTCCAAAAATCTCGGCGAGCCGAGTCTTGATGTTGTCGGTGTGAATGAACGCGTAGGCGTGCGTTTCCAGTCCCGCCGCCCGGTTGAAAACGGATTTGCCCGCGCCGCAATACCGGCACTTGTCCCCATCCCAAGTGTGTTTGAGGCGCTTGAACCAAATGTTGCCATCGTCGCCGGTGAAAGATTTGGCAATGGAGTGCTTGCCGATGGCGTGCTTGGAGCAATACACGCTGCGCCGCGCGAGCAGGCTGGTGATCTGCGTAATGCCGATGCCAAACACCTGCTTCGTCAGGATGTGATCCACGCGCTTTTGCAAATCGGGAATCTCTTGCTCCAGCCCTTTGTTGAGCCGGCTGGTAATCTCGCGCAGGAACACACCGGATTTGGTGCAGGGGTCGAGGAATTTCACCGTCTTGTCCGCCCAGATATTTGCACCCTTGTTGTTAGTCGCCCACGCCTCGGCCAGCGTGTCGAGCATCCGGTTGGCAAACTCGGGCGGGGTGAACACCTCGTCGTTGGAGAGGTTTGCGATGCACGTCAGCACGTCCGGGTTGCGGCTTCGCAGCGCAAAGCTGGCTTGTTGGATCATAGGTTTGTTTGCTCCATGATTGTCGAGAGCTGACCTATGGTCATCAGCGGGTAGGCCTTCGTTGGCGCGAAAATTTCATGCTTACCGAGGTCGGCGAAGAGCGAACCCTCGGCGCTGAACTCAGATGAGTACGTCAGACTCTCGAAGCGAAAGTCGCGCCGCTGAAACCGGCCTTTTCCCACATAGCCCCACTCTGGGAACGTTATCGGGCTGGTGTCGAACATTCGCATCGAGAGAGCATCACCGTGAACGAGGTTTTGCGAAAGCACGTAGAACGCGGCACGATAGAGGTCATCCGATGGATCGAGGCTTAGATACTCGGCGAAAGGTTCCAGCAGGTTTGCACGACACTCGGCGATGTTGTCCGGCAGCAGTTCAATCCCGTAAACGCACATCAAACCAAGGAGCGCGTAGTGCCGTCGCTCAAAACCAGACTGCCCGTATTTGAGGTCCACGGCAGCAAGCTTGCGCCGTAACACCGGCACAAGGAAATTGCCGCTCCCGCATGCCGGCTCCAAAAAGCGGGAGTCAATGCGCTCGGTCTCGTGCTTCACCAAGTTGAGCATCGCCTCAACCATCCACGCGGGGGTGAAGACCTCCCCGTGATCGGCGACGCGTTGCTTGGATTTCACCAGGCTCATGAGTAAATGCGGCCGGAGCATGGCCCATCACCGCGCGCGCCGCAGCTGTGAGCTCGCTTGGTAGCGTGATAGCCATCAAATGGGGCAATCCAAAGCATAACGCGTTGATCATGCGAACCGCCCGCTAACGCGCGAGAGTTTTCACGCCTTTCGGCGTGCCAGCCGAAATCAGAGGCCCGCATTGGAGATGACTGCTGACTTGCACCGTGGTGGAGCAATGCGATCATCACGCTGGCGGCGCCACGTACGAGATTGCGCAGCCACACGCCAAGATCAGTAGATGAAGCTTCATCATGTCAGACGCCTCCGCCCAATCTCCTTCTGAAGAATACCTGCATCTACGAAAGCAGATTCTGGAATTGCGTGATGACTTCGACAAAAACTGGAAAGAGCTAAAAAGGATCAGGGAGCTACGTCTTCTAGAAAAGTGCTTCGCCCAACTTCAATTGGACGCGGTTAAGCAGAATCCAGAGATCTTATACTGCCTGGGTGATGCGCTGCAAACCGGCTCCGGAACCAAGCGCAAGGAGGAGGAGGCTCTTCTTTGGTTTCTTCGCGCAGCTGAAGCTGGCCACCTGCGAGCTATGCGGCGCTTGGCCAGCATTTATCGGAACCGGGTACGCAAGCAACAGGACGATGCGGCGAAGGCATTTCATTGGGATCGGAAGGCTGCCAATCTCGGAGATTCGTCCGCCATGATGATGCTCGGTTATGCTTATCGAGACGGGGAGTCGGTCGCGGTTAATCCCCAGGAGGCCCTCTCTTGGTTCAGTAAGTCGTTCAATGCCGGTAATCGCCGCGCCGCTCTGCAAATCGGACGCCTCTATTTTCACGATCTAGGCCGCCCTGAAGAGGGACTAAAATGGCTAAATCGGGGAGCCGAGGAGAGCGATGTCGGGTGCCAACTTGAATTGGCCTTCCTTAATAGCGAGCCGCGCTTCGGTCTCCACAATCTCGCCGATGCTTTCAAGTGGTATCAGGTCCTAGCGATCGATCATAAGGAGCCCAGGGCAATGCTCGCACTCGCTCGTCACTACCGCGATGGGGTGAGTATTCCCCAGGATACAGGCTTAGCCCGGCAATGGGCAAATCGAGCCCTTGGAGCAGCCAAGCCTTCGAGCTACGTACAGAAGCAAGCCAGTGAATTGCTCCGCGAGATGAGTCGAGAGTTGTTCTAAGATTCACTCCCAGGTTTGAGCCAGGCGCCCAACACCCCGATTGATTAAATCCGCTCAGTCTGGCCTCGAGGACAGATGCCCAATCGTTAATTCCCACTTCACCGATTCAAAGCCTTACGGCGGCAGGAAAAATCCGAATAGCCGGCATTGCAGCAAAATCGCGGTCTGAAAGACGGCGAAGGCCGCGACCGTCCACACCAGGGCGCGGACGGCGGGCCCGAACGCCTCCCCAATCGTGCCTCCGACCTCGATTGTCCAAATTGCATCCCGCCCAGCTGGCGCGGCGCGGCGAACGAAAAGAAACGCCGATAGGAACAGCCCTCCCCACGGCAACACGTAATGCCGGATGTGGGTGACCGGAACGGGCATATAATGCGCGAAGGGGTCGTTCGGCGCTGGGTGGTTGACCACCCACACGTCGGCGGCGATCTCAATGGCATAGCCGGCGAGAAAGAGGACGCCGGCAGTGATAACGGTGCTGAAAGGATTGCGAGACAGTCTGCTCATGGTTCGGTTGAATTTGTGGTTGAGGTAAGTCCGCTGCTACCAGGCCAGACTGCTCCAGGAGCCCAGCAACTCGCGGTCGCCGCCGGTTTGATGGACGGTGCCAATGCACATGCCGGCCATCATGATGAAAAAAAGAGTCAGGAATGCGGCGAAAGGATGCTCGCGGCAGAAGCGCAGAAGCGAGAAATGGCGGTCATTATCGTCGGGTGGTAAAATCATGGTTATGGTTGTTTCACCCAGTAGATAGCGGAGGAAAAATCGGCCCGTCTTCCGGCCGGCAGGATTTATCCAAGCCCTAATCCAGCATGCCGCCACAAACGGCAGATTGGGAAATATCACCGCTTCGCACCGTCCCTATCTGGCAGTGGCGAATTATGCGACCAGCGGCGCGAAACTGGCATGAAGATCCTGCCGCGCGTCATTAGAGGTAAATCTGCGGCGGTTCCTCTTCCCAGGCGCGAGGCGCGGGCAGCATCAATTATGCCATTTTATGCGATTAAATAGGACAACGCGAAGCATCCACGAAGGCCCTATTTGGTTACGGGCTGATGGGTTATCCTCCTCGCCAGGAAAACAGGCGCACATGGCAAAACCAAATTCCAATCTCCATTTCTCCCCCGGCCTCGAACGGTCCGGCATGCCGGACCATTTCGATTTTGGTCCCGGTGCGGCCATCGGATATGCCGCCGGATTCGAGCGGTCCCGCTCTGAAGTCCTGCAATCCATTGGATACGAGCAGTCTTCATGCCCGAAAATAGGAGAAAATAGCCCCCCAGTCGTCCCCTTATTAAACGAACCCCCGGTTCGTTAACATGCCTGGCTATAGTCTAAGTGATGGCGAAACCTACTTCCAACTCCGATCAATTTTCCGACTGTGCCCCTGCGGGCAGAGTGGAACCGGATTTTTCCGGGCTCGATTCCGCTGCGGACATCCTCCGTGACGCGGCAAAATTCGGCTTGCTCGACGATCTGCGGAAGCTGCTGGGCATGGAGAATAGGGACTACGGTGCCGACAAACTTCGGATCGCCCGCGACATCGCCTATGAATTCGCCGGGGAGAAGGATCGCGATTTCGCGATCGATGTTTTCATCCACGTTACGGGCATCGCCGAATTTGGGCCGGCCAGCCTCCGGGATTACGGGTGCAAGCATGGCTGCACCCATGAATGGTTCCGCCGGAAAGCGGAAGAGATGAGAAAGCGGCTCGATCTGCCGTTTTTGCCTTCGCAAAGGGACGAAGCGATCCGGACTGAACACCGGCTCGTCAATCGAAGAAACGATGCCGCCTGAGACCATACTGCCTTTTTCTCCGTCGGATGCCGGAACCTCTGCGACCCTTAAATCGGGGCCGGAAGCGGCTGCTGCGCCCGCCGAGCTGCTGGCCTCGCTGCCCCAGGAGCACATCGAAACGGCTTCCCGGCTTGGTTTGACCCTAAAGCCGGGCCTGAGCCTTGAGAACTGGTCCCGACTGGTCGCGAATGTGGTCCAGATGGCCGGCCACGCGAGCCGTAGGCGGGACACGCTGACGGCCTGGCTTGGTGATCTCCTCGCTTTTGGCGGTGGAAAGTATCGCGGGCAAATCACGGAATACGCGAAGGCGGCAGGCTTCGATCCCGGAACGCTGCGGTCGGCCAAGCTCGTCTGTTCCCGAATCCCTCTGTTGTGTCGTCACAACACTTTGTCCTGGTCGCACCACTGCGAGGTGGGCAAAGCGTTCAAAACGCCGGCCGAAATCAAAACCTGGCTGGATACCGCTGCCCGAGAGGGCCTTTCGGTCATCGCTCTAAGGAAACGCATTCGGCAGTATCGTGCCGGGCCGACAAAGCCCGACGGCGGCCCGGCGCCAGCCGGAGCGGCGGCACCCTTCACTCTTCTGAGAGAACTGCGTGCGGTGGGCCGCTTCGTCAAGAATCACCCCGAGGTCTGGCGGGAATGGTCTCCGGCGACGTGCGAATTGGCACTCTCGGAGATGCAGCCGATCGTCGATTTCATTGCGGAGATCAGAGCCCGGAAGGAGCAGCCGGAGCATTTGCGGATGGCTGGTTGACACCCCTGGAAGGGAAACGAGGCGCATCGCCTTGCAACCAAATCCCATGAAATCCATCCATCATCGTCTCATCGTTCCCATGCAAGCCCGGGGGAACGTGGGCAAAAGCACAACCCTGGGCGCACTCGGCGGCTGGCTCGAACAGCACGCCGTTCAATGGCGAGGTTTCGACCTCGATCCCGACCACCGCAGTTTTGCGCGACTTTTCCCGGAAAATGTCGCGCTCGCCCCGCTGGGCGACGAACCAGAAGGCGACCTTATCAAGCTCCTTCGAGGGTGCGCGGGCCTGCCCGTCATCGTCATTGATCCGAGGGCGCACCTGAGAGAAATCCTGATCCGGGGTTTTGAGATGATCCGGTTTCCTGAGACTTTCGCCGAAGCGGACGGTCGGATCACGGTCCTCCTCTTCCCGGCGGACGATCTGGAAGTCATGACGGACATAGACCAGACGGTAAGCCGGCTGGGCGGCACGGTGGATTATATCGTCGTAAAGAACCAAGCCCGCGCCCCGCGAACGCGGATGTTCGACGGTTCAGAGCTTGAAGGGGAGCTTCAAGCGCTGGGCGCCGAGGTGCTGGAATTTCCGGCACTATTGTCGATTGCCCGCAATCATCTGGCGGCCCTCGAAGCCGATCTTGGGCGCGGGGTGTGTCACGCCGAGGCCGTCATGAATCTTGAACTTCCCCTCGATTCCCTGGTGCGGATGGTGATCGAGGATTGGCTAAAGGGCCTTTTTAAGAAATTCGACCGGCTCGCCGAAAAACTGCTCCCTACGGAACTGGCGGCCGGCTTCGATTCTTCGCAAGTGCCGCCGTCGGCCGCGAGCATCGCCGTTCGGCGGGGCGCAAAGATCAACCGGAGCAACCTATGATGCCCGGCGACAACAAGTCCTATCTGGAGCAGTGCATCGAGGCCCTCCCGCCGGAAAAGCGGGAGGCCGCGCGCTGCGCGTTTTACGAGATTTCGGAAACGGGCGACGACAGCTACCTGAGCAAGTTGCTGACTGTGCTGGAAGCCAATGGCGCCTACGCGGAGAGGATTCCGAAGGAAATGACGGAGGCCGGTGCCAAGGTAGTTCGCGAGATGGAGGATATGTCCGGCCGCATCGTGGAGTTGGAGGTGTACCGCAGGGAATCATTCAAGAAGGCCGTCACGGCCGAAACGGAACGTCTGGTAAACTCCCTCCCTGTGCGGGAAATCAACATCGGCATCGGGCGCCAGAATGATCTCCTGGAACGGTTGAGAGTGGCGGCGACGAAAATCGAAACGGGAGTTAGCAGCGGTCTGGTCGTCATGCTAGTATTTTTCGCCTTCGCGTGCGGCATGGCCCTTCCGGTGTGGTTTTTTTGGGATCGTTACCACGAGGGCCAACAGAATAGGGCGTTTTGCGATGCCGCGGGGGACGCCGGAATCCATATGAGAATCCAAACCTCGGAATCCGGCTCGCGCTTTACGATCACGGGACCGTCGATGACCGGCACGACTCCCAAATATGACGAGCACAATACCGCCACCGGCCTGGCTATCGACTTTAGCAAGCCACAATGAGCGCGGACGGCTTACATTCCCAGGTGGAAGCGCCGCTTGGATGGTGCCGGCGGACTCGGCGGGGCCGACATAGGCTCAGGCTGGGCGTCGGACATCCTGACGCCTGGCCGGCGGGCGCGGACTCTGGTGAAGTCGTGGATCGTGCTTGGGCTCGCCGTAATGGCGAACCGCTCGCGCAGGGCGTCAGCGATCTTCCTGAACGTCCAGCGCCGCTGGCGCAGCTCGCGGATCAAATCCGCGTAGGGTTCAAGCTTGCTGCGCGTGGGCCGGGCATCGGCGTCGGCGAGGAAATTAGCGATCTGGTCATCGAGGTTCATATCCCGGTGGATGCGTCAACCGTTCGGCTTTGTTCGGACTTATTCGGCGGATATTCGGGGAAATTCGGGCATGTTCGGCGCCCTTTTGCCGCGCGCGCCGAATGGACCCGAATTTACCCGAACAGCGTTCGGCTTTGTTCGGGTTTGTTCGGCGCCGCGCAAGCGGCGTTAGACATATTGCGTCTCAAAAAATAACCCCACTCTGAGGACACATTGACAACGTAGCTTCGGGAAAGGAATCGACGCATGTTCACCATGGCAAAGATCAAGAATGGAGGAACGTACCTGAGCCACCATCTCACGGCGAATGACTATTACTGCGAAAACGAGACGGTAGTGGGTCAATGGGTAGGTCGTGGGGCAGAGAAGCTGAATCTTCATGGGGAAATAAAAGCCGGTAGCCTTGAGCTGGGTCCGCAATTCGGCGGTAAAGGCTTCATGCTCGGCCCAGGTCGGCGTTACGGCCAGGATTTGGTCAAGATTGCGCCCGTTATCGGATAGACGCATAAAATCCCCCACAGCGCCGCGCAGGTAGCCTGCACGGCCTTCCTGGACCCAGCCAAGGGCATCCAGGCGTTCGAGCCCGGCCCGAGCGGCCCCGGCCGCCATGCAGCGCACGGCGGCCCGATAGGCTTTGTTCTCCTGCCGGCGGATCGCGGTCAGTTCGACCCGGTGCAGCTTGGAATGGCCTTCCAGAACGCGCAGAAAGTCGCCGGCTTCGACTGCGGTGTGCTGCCGGCTGTCGCCGAGGAAAAGCACCCGAGCGGAATACTGTTCAGCGATGGCCAGCAATTCCGCTCCTTGCCGGTTCGAAGTTAACC
>Ga0206960_1254_pt1 | contig 10770 bp, 7 predicted proteins | sample Alteio_BWOrgHeat_29_FD_153255 | JGI IMG/M metagenome (GOLD analysis project Ga0206960, IMG submission 153255) | Enriched cells from forest soil in Barre Woods Harvard Forest LTER site, Petersham, Massachusetts, United States -... | ecosystem: Environmental > Terrestrial > Soil > Temperate forest > O... | reverse complement strand
TCCACGCTTTCCGCGGATTCTTTTCACGAACAACAAGCAGACGACCGACACGAACACGCCTTCGGCGCACGAGACGTACGCGAGCTTTGGGAACTGGACGGCCAACAGCGTGCCCCTCCAGGGCGGCGCGTTCATCGTCATCGGCTCGAATGAGAATTGGCTCGTCGCTTGCGGTCGCGGGCTCGGCTCGGTCAGTGGCACAAAGGCCAAAGAGTACCCGACCAACAGCGTCTCGGGATTTCTCGCCGCTGGCGTCACCAGCGCGCAAAGCAATCAAACGTTCGTGGTCATCCGCGACCAGACCAACGGCGTGTGGTGCCTCGGCGTGGACACCAACGGCGTTCTCGGCGCGTATCGGACGAACGATCTTTCCACCACTGTCACCACGTACTAACCCCAACAAATCCATGAGAGGAAAAATCATGCACATCCTGATCCTAGCCCTGACAATCTTTGGTTGCGTCAACTGCGCGCCGACGAACACGACGACCGTCGTAGGCACGAACAACTTCGTGCTCGGCACCGCCGTCATTTCCAATGGCGTGCTCGTGGTCAACGCCCCGATCCCGTCGAACCAGGTCTCTGCAGTAACTACAGCGATCGGTACCAACAACACACCGAGTCAACTCAACCTGAATCCGCAATGATGCGCCGCCTGACGATTGCGTTGCTCTTATTCGCAGTGTTGGTTCCGGCGGCAAGGGCCACCGGGACCAACCTGCTGTCGCTACGGCTGCAGGGCTTCTTGCTGCCCTTCAGCCAGATCACCACCAGCACGCTCCCGATCATCGTCACGAACACGGTCTACAACGAATGGTACGGCCCGTTCGCGTCGTGGACAAACGTGATGGCCTTCGGCGCGGCCTGCGACGGCGTGACCGACGACAGCACCGCCGTTTCCAACGCGCTGGCGTCCATCGGCACGGGCCATTGCTCGCCCGTGCTGCTGATTCCTGGGATGTGCCGCATTACGCACAAGCCGTGGTTGAGCCAGCGGTACGGGGTTGCGGTGGTCGGCACGAACCAGAACAACTGCGGATTCATTTACGACGGTGGCACCGTCACGGCATCGAGTGCGAACAACTCGGGATCGGCGACGTGCTTCCACGTGGACGGGGTGGTTAATTGCTACTTTGCCCGGCTGAAGTTTGATGGAAACGGCAAGGCGCGTTCAGTGCTGGCCTCGAGCCAGCAATCGAGCGGCGGCATTTTCGACAACAACAATCTTTACGAGGATTGTATTTTTAAGAACTCCGCTCCGGGCGGGCAGGGCATCGACGGCGGGAAGTTTGGGTTTGGCTTTTCCAATTCGGAATTTGTGCGCTGCCTGATCCAGACCAATTCGACCGGCGTTTTGGTGGAGAATAACGGGAACTTCAACTCGCTGGACATCTGGTTCACGGACTGCCTGATTGAAAGCAACACCACGTATGGAATCGACGTGAATGAAGGATCGTCGCACGCCTACCACACGTTCTTTCGGCACAACGGCATCGACTTTTACCACGAGCCGGGCGCGCCGTTTTCCTCGATGGTCAGCAACACGAGCTATCAGTCGGGAGCGTTTTACGTAACAGTCAACCAGGGCGCGGGCAATACGACGCCGATCATGTTCAAGGGCAATACGGTGATCGACCCGGCCAGCGTGCCGTACCAGATGAATCAGTACGGCCCGGTGATCATGCTCGACAACACCACGCTCTCGACCAACGCCACCGTTGCGTTCAACGGTCCTTCGCTCGCGGATCTCCTCGCGGTCGGCAACACGAACGGGGTATCGAACTGGGCCACGTTCGCGGGCGGTCTGGCCGTGCGCAGCAATTTCGTGGACAACTTCGTGGTCACTCGCGCCTCGCTGACGTACACGCTGCCAGGCGCGCCGCTGCCGGCCACGAATCTGAATCGGACCATCCTGGAGTTTCCCACCAATGTGACGTCCTCGACGCTGCAGGGGAGCATCAATAGCGCCGCGGATGGTTGCGTGTTCCACATCCCCTCAGCAGTGAGCGAGCCGTTTCATCAGAATTACGGCATGACCAGTACGGTCACCATCCCGACGAACAAAGACGTGCGGGTTGTGGGCGACGGCGCGGACACGATTCTATATTGGCAAGGCTCGGGCGGTGGCACGATCTTCTCTTGCCCGTACCCCTCGCACGCGACGTTTTCGCATATCGGATTAATCGGCAATTCCGGCACCGCGGGCAATCTGATCAATGTGTCGGGAGTCGCCAGCACGCCGGCGCGCGTGTATCTGCGCGATTCCATTGCGACGCAGCCGACCGGCGTAAACATCTATCTCGGCAATTGCTCGAACACCGTGATCGACGTCGCTGGCTTGAGCTATGGCGGCGGGAATTTTCCCGCACCGCCGGCAACGAACGGCGACAATATCGTCCTCAGTGGCGCTGGCAAGTTGCACTACATCAATACCGATGGCGGCGGCAATGCCGTCAGTTTTATCAGCACCAACGGTGGCCAATTGTACGTGGAGAATTCTTACAACGAGGCCAGCAATACACACTCGAACAAACTGCTGCGGTTGTCGGGCGCTGGCACGGTCACGTTCATCGGCTCGAAGATGGTCGAGAACATCGGCAGCGCGGAGGACTTCAGCCGCGCCACGTCCAACGGGTTCGCGCTCGTGAATTTCACCGGGCAACTCAGCTTCATGTGCGTGCAGGTGATCGACTGGCTCAACCTCAGCGGCGCAACGACGGGCCTCGTTTGGGTCCACGGCGCGGACGCGTTTCGCGATCCCGTCAGTACCTGGCCGATCATCAATTCAACGGGCGACACGCCGGTCCAGACGATGAACTATCAGTTCCAGGACAGCGGCAGCACGATTCGATTGTCGGACATCGGCACCGCTTCCGCGGCTTTCACGCGCCAGATGCTCACGCAAGCGCGTTCCGAATATGAGGACCGAACCCCGATGACCAGGCGCACGAATCAAACCGACGTGCTCATCGAGCAGATATTCTTTTCGCTGGGAACCAAGAACCTCAGCGTGACCCCGTGATCGAGGTCAAAAACGGCAATAGCGGCGCGCCACAGGCCCAACGCCGCGTCGATTTGTTGTCTTTGGTATCAGCACAGCCCGAGAACCCTCATTTGAAGTGACAGCCTAATTCCGCGCGTTGCGAAGCCTCGACTTCCGACGCGATTTTTGTCTAAAATGCTTTGGAAAGTTCAATGTCAGCCGTTTGGAAAGTTGTTTGTCGGCTTACAAAAATTGCCGCGTCGTAGCGAAGCGAAGACGGGCCGCCGCGTTGCTTTGTTGCGGTTACGCGAAAGCAAAGCGAAGACGGGCAAGAACGCCGCAGGTAAAGCGAATACCCATGAAATTCTACTACGTCTACATCCTCGTAAGCGAAAAAGATTCCAACCGCTTCTACGCGGGCTTCACCGAAAACGTCAAAGAGTGGGTTGGATATCATTTGTAAGCCTCCAATTACTCCCTCCCGGTGGGTTCGTTTTCCGGAAACGAACCCACCTGCAAGTCTCGCTGCAAACGGCCTAAGATCCTCCAGGGACGGTTGATGCATCGAGAATACGCTCACAAATCGGTGGGTTCGTTTGGTAGAATGGCATGTTTGATGCGCCGGAGCTGCGCACATTCCGCGCGCCTTCCTCTTCCGAGGTAGGGACGGCTGGCCCTAGCCGTCCGCATCTTCATCTCGCGCCTTCTCCAGGTTAGCGATCATGCCCGCACTATATCAGTATCCGAATACTAAATCTAGAAGCAATATCGATACCTGATTAATAATTCTCATTCCAGGCTTGACGAGGGACTCGACCAGCTTGCACCAGAGCAAACTAAGGGAGAACAGGGACAAGGCCTATAACAGAAGGATGTTAAGGCGGAAATTGGCTCCCCGCATTGGACGGTTTACGAACCTTAAGGTTTCAAATGTAAAGATTACGAACCGACCCGCTTGACACCAGGTTACTTTGGATGTTAGAGGGGGGCGTTAACGTGGAAAGGAGAATCCCGTCATCAACCGAAGCATTCCAATCCTGATTGCGTTGTTTGCCAGCCCTACGTCCTTTGCAAACCCTGGGATTGCTGCACCAGACCTCGGAGCTTACATTGATTCGGAAAAACTTGTGGCCGTTATTTCACGAACCAATGTCACTTTCGAGGCAACCTTCACCTTCGCATCCGCCCGAAATAGTTTTCCCGCAAGCCGAACTGGGTTGCCTTGGTTTGCAACGCTCGACCTTATGCTCTGGCTCCCGGCACTCAAGCCCGGCGACCCGTTTCTTGAAAAATTCTGGAGGTTATTCCATCGACACGGCAGCGATTACTTTTGTGACAACCCCCTCGACGAATCAGCTTTTGAGAACTCGATCGCGTTACGAGTCCGCTGCAACAATCCAGCGCTGTTACCCATGTACGTACCTCTCAACGAAAATTCGCTTAGGCGCGGGTGGTTCGCTGATTCTCAGCAGAGAGGCTCTAGCGGGTTCTTCCGCTTAATTACCGCGATGAATCGACCAGATTTTATCACCGAGGATGAGGCCCCGAAGTGGGGTTTCGAACCAGGGTTTTGCGACCTCAGCGTAATGTGCTGGTTGTCCGCGGATGCCGTGACTAATCACTATCCGTTAACCGTTTCTTACCAACATCCGCTTGTCCATTCAGGTGGCGAGGGCCGGTTTTTCTACATACCGAATTTTGACAACCTGCCACCGACAATTTCGACCACCGATACTAATCGCTATTCCATCACAATTAGGGCGACGCAGGATTGTACCCTGACAGTCACTACCGGTGAGAAGCTCATCATTCCTCCTCCGAAGTTGGTCAAAAGCGGACACCTCACCATTGACCAGAAGATTACGGTTCAAGGTGGACAGAGCGTCACCCTGGCTCCGCAACATCTTCGCCCGATTCGAGCAGTGTCGAAACCAGCCGCTGGAAACTAGCACCTCTCCGACCACAGGCTATCACTCGCGACAACACGGACAAGCTGGTTCAGAATCTGAAACTCGTTGACTCCCTCACGCCCCCGTCGTACATCAGAAGCGTGTCGATGACGGCATGAATGACTCCAAGAAATCCGTCGGCCATCCCGCTTCCACGAGAAGAACGATCCGCATCGTCGTTACTCTTGCCGTCCTTGGCGCGCTGGCAATCGGGGCCTTGTATCACTACATCACTTCGGGCGGCCTGCGGGCTCGCCAGAAGCCCTCGAAGCTCGAAACATTTGTGGCGTCGTCGTTGGTGGACCTGAGCATTCCGAAAGAGGCCAGGGAGATGAAAAGTCCGCTCACCGCTTCCGCAGACGGAGCGGATGTCGCCGCCGGGCGCGAGCTATACAGAAAGAGCTGCGAAATCTGCCACGGTTTCGACGGCAGCGGGAAAACCGCCGCAAGCGCCGGCCTGTATCCTCCCCCGCTCGATCTCCGCCGATCTGCCCTCGCGAAACAAAAGCGGACGGATGGCGAGTTGTTCTATTTCATCCGCAATGGCGTTCGGAATACCGGCATGCCGGGGTGGCAGTTACCCGACCAACAAACCTGGCAGCTCGTCGCCTACATCCGCAATCTGCCGGAAACCGCCTCGCTCGAAGCGCAGGCAACCGGCGCGGAACCCGGGCCGACGATGACGACCGCTCATTACGTCGGTTCGGCGTCCTGCCAATCCTGTCACAGCGAACTCTACGCCCGCTGGCGCAAAACCCCGATGGCCAATGTGGTGCGCGATCCGCGCGAGCATCCGGACGCCATCATTCCCGACCTCTCCACGACCAATCCACTCGTGACTTTCACCACGAACGACATCGCCTTCGTCTACGGCAGCCGCTGGAAACAGCGCTATTTTAAGAAAGTGGGCGACGATTACTATCCGTTCCCCGCGCAATGGGACATCACGCACCAGCAGTGGCGTCCCTATTTCGCGAAGGACGACTGGTGGTCGCCGTTGTATCCGCCGGATAATTTCCACCGCCCGACCAGCGCGCTCTGCGACGGCTGTCACTCGGTGAACTACGATATCAAAACCAAAACCGTCACCGAATGGAATGTTGGCTGTGAGCGATGTCACGGCCCCGGCAGCGAACATGTGCAGCATCCAACCAGCTTGAATGTCGTGAACCCGGCCCATCAAGGCTATGTTGCGGCCGGCGACGTCTGCATGTCCTGCCATTCCCAGGGTCGACCGCTCCAGAATCCCATCGACGGAAAATATTATGATTGGCCGGTGGGTTACGACGTGAACCACCACCTGAAAGATTTCTGGAAATTCGAAGACCACAAGCTGGGCGAAACATCGTTCACGCATTTTGGGGACGGCACCGCGCACAAGAACCGCATGCAGGGCAACGACTACGTTACGAGCCAGATGTACGCCCACGGCGTCGCCTGCTTCACCTGTCATGACGCCCACGGCACCGAATATCCCGCGAGCCTGCGGAAGCCGGCCGCGACCCTGTGCCTTGATTGCCATGGCCCAAATTCACCCAACGGGCCGCACGCACCCACGCTCGAGACGCACACGCATCACCAGCCCGGCAGCGCAGGCAGCGATTGCATCGCCTGTCACATGCCGAAGATCGCGCAGACCATCGCCGACGTGAATGTCCGCAGCCACACCTTCCGCTTCGTCACCCCCGCGATGTCCGACGCCCTCCACATCCCGAACGCCTGCAACCTGTGCCACGCCGATAAATCCACCGCCTGGGCAACCGACGCCCTGAAGAGTTGGTCCGACCGCTCCCCCTGGCGCATGGCCAACTGACAGCGCGCTGGCTTTCCACGCTACGTTCTCGCTCGCGTCGTTCCGGTCGCGCGGATGAATTGCCGATACAATTCCGCATACGTACCGTTGGCCTCCAGCAATTGCGTATGCGTCCCGCGTTCCACGATTTTTCCCTGCTTCAATACGAGAACCTGATCCGCGTGGCGAATTGTACTGAGACGATGGGCCACGACAAAACTGGTGCGACCTTGCAACAGCGTCACGAGCGCCTTCTGGATGCGCGCTTCCGTCATGGCGTCCACGGAACTCGTCGCTTCATCCAGAATCAAAATGCGCGGGTCGGCCAACATCGCGCGCGCAAAACAAATCAACTGACGCTGGCCCAAGGAGAGATTCGCCCCACGTTCCCCCACTGCTGTCGCAAACCCCGCCGAAAGCGAACCAATCACATCGAGGAAATCCAGTTTACGGACCGCATCTATAACTTCTTCATCGGTCGCCGTGGGCCGGGCAAAGCGGATGTTGTCCATCACGGTGCTACTAAAGAGGAAATTCTGCTGGCTGACAATGCCCATTTGGCGGTGCAACGAGTCGCCCTGGATGTCGCGCGTGTCGAATCCATCGATGAGCACCGCACCCTCTCCCGGCAAATAAAACTTCGTGATGAGGTTCACGATGGAACTCTTCCCGCTGCCCGTGTGGCCGACGAGCGCGATGGTCTTGCCGGGCTCGGCGACAAAATTCATGTCGTCAAGCGCCAGTCGATCCGGCACGTAACCGAAGCTGACATCCCGAAACTCAACGCGTCCCTGGATACGCGGCAACTCACGTACCGTCGACGGCTCTTCCCAATCGGGTTTCGCATCGAGCAAGCGGAACACGCGTTCCGCCCCCGCCATCGCCGCGAGCGCCTGGTTGTACATGTTGCCGAGCGGCTGGACGGAACTGAAAAATAGGTTCGCGAGAAAGAAAAACTGGATCAGGTTGCCGACGTCCATATGTATTGTCGGGCTCAGCACCCGATAGCCGCCCACGATCAACAATACCGCGGTGAACGTCTGGCTGTTCAGTTCCAGCATCGGCAGAAACACGCCCGTGGCCCGTGCCACACCGAGGTTATAAACCGAGTGGTCCATCAGCAGATCGGTAAATAGCCCCGCGTTCACGTCCTGTCGCACGAACCCCTGCGTCACGCGGATTCCCGTGACTGATTCCGCGATGGTCGCTGTCACGCGGCTCCAGCTCTCCTGCACCTTGCGGTTCGCATTGCTCAGCGTCCGCCGAAAGTGGTAGTTCATGCCATACAGGATCGGCGCCATGGCCAGCACGACGAGGAACAGCACCTTGTCATACCAGAACATCAACGCCGCGCAAAAAAGCATCTGCCCCCCCTGCACCGCCGTGATGAAAAACACGTCCTGCCACCCCACCCGCATCGCCTCGGCATCGGACGTGTAGCGGCTGATGATGCGCCCGATTTTCGTCCGGTTGTAGAAACTCATCGGCATTCGGAGCAAATGTTGAAAAATGTCACGCCGCAAATCCTGCAGCACCGACTCGCCCAACTCCAACGCCAGTCGTTGCCGGAAATGGAAACAAAACTGCGTCAACGCCGCGAACACCAAAAATCCCACCGCACCCCACATCACGCCCACCGGATCGCGCCGGGCGATCGGCCCGTTGATCACCGCGCCAATGATCCACGTCAACATGGGCAATTGAATCGAGCGAATGACCACGGTCAGGAACAGCCAATTCCGCTTGCGCGCATGCGCCTCCGTGTACCGCAACATCCGCCAAATCAACCGCATCTCGAGCGGACGCAGATTCAGCTCGTCGAGGTCTTCCTGCCGTATCTGTGTGAGCGCCGCTTTCATGTGGTGGCAAACTGCAGTTCCGCCGTGCGTCGGTAGGGCCCGTCGACGCGAACCAATTCCTCATGCGTGCCAACCTGCACAATCCGTCCGTCTTCCAAGACAATGATGCGGTCCGCGCGCCGTAACGAACTGATCCGATTGGCCACCATAAATGTCGTGCGACCGCGCATGGCATTCTCAATCGCTTCGAGAATTTCTTTCTCCGTCTCGGGATCGACCGCCGCCGTCGGGTCGTCGAGCAACAGGATCGCCGGATCGAGCAACAGCGCCCGCGCGATGGCGAGCCGCTGGCGCTGCCCACCCGACAAATCCTTGCCACCCTCGCCCAGCAGCGTGTCGTAGCCCTTCGGCAGGTTTACGATAAACTCGTGCGCGGCGGCGATCTTCGCGGCGCGCTCCACTTCTTCGCGCGTCGCATCCGGATGCCCAAACGCGATGTTGGCCGCGACGGTGTTGCTGAAAAGAAAACTCTCCTGGAACACCAACCCCACGTTGCGACGAAGATCGTCGAGGTTGAGTTTTCGCACATCCGTGCCATCAACCAGCACACGTCCCCGCTGCGGGTCGTAGAAGCGCGTGATCAAACTCAATAACGTCGTCTTGCCCGAGCCGGTCGGCCCGAGGATGGCGATGCTCTCCCCGGTACGTGCCTCGAAGGAGACTTCCTGCAACTCCGGATCATCACCCGGGTTATACCCGAAGCTGACATTCTCGAAGCGCACCTCGCCCTTGGCGTGAGCCAGCCGCGTCGCGTTCGGCGGATTGACAATTTCGATGGGCGCGTCGAGCACTTCGAACACGCGCCGCGCCCCAGTGAGGCTCTGTTGAATGGTATTGGCAATTTGCGCGATGTTCGCGATCTGCGCCGCGAACTGCTGCAGGAGTCCCGCGAACACCACCATGCCCGTGCCCAGTGGCAATTGACCCGCAATGACGAGATGTCCTCCGTAAATCAATAACACAAACAAGCTGATTTGAGTCAGCATCCCGATCGACGGCACAAAAAAACTCACGCGCCAGAAAATGGTCTGCTGCTGCACGCGCACGGCTTCGTTACTTGCGGCAAAGATGGCGCTCTGCTCCCGTTCGCGGGCAAAACCCTTGATCGTCTGGATCCCCTGCGCGGTTTCAGCGACATGCAGGATCATCCGGTCCACCAACTCGCGATTGCGCACGTATTCCGGTTGCACCATGCGCGAGAATATCGCGGAAATCACCCACAACAGCGGAATCACCGCGAGGCACGCCAGCGTGAGCTTCGCGTGGATGGTCAGCATGTACGACAGAAACACCACGAGCGACAACACCATGATGATGCTTTGGATCAGGACGTTGTTGACGAAGTTCGCGACCGCGCGCGAGTCGCCCGTGACGCGGTTGATGATCGAGCCGGTCTCGTTGGCGTCGTAGAAACGAAAGCTCAGCCGCTGGAGCTTCTCATAGACACGCGCCCGCATCTCCACCACGATGTAGCGCTCCACCAGCACCGCCACCGCGATGCTGTAAATATAGTTCAGCACCGACCGCAGGATCGCGAATGCGAACATGATGGCCGCGAGGACCGTGAGCACCTTCATCGGCGACCACGCCACCGGCGGCGCCAGCCCGAACGGCCAGTGCGGCGGCGTCACAGTCGATTTAATCTGCCACCGCACGAAATCAATCCCAAGGCCAGTCAGCCCCAGCCCCGCCAGCCCCATCGCAAGCAGAATCAGTTGGTAAATGAAAACTTTGATACAGCCCGCGCGATAGCGCCAACTCAACGCCAGCAGCCGACGGATGATCGTCCAATCGGATTGCTTGTTCGCTTGCATGGTCGCGGGAGTCGGCATCCCGAAAAGCAAACCACGTTGCGGCGGCGCGAACAAGAGAGAACTCATCAACGCGCTTGGTTTGCCCGGCCGTCCCGCTATAATCGCTCCACTATGTCCGCCAAGAATCCGCTTTTTTCCTCATCCAAACCAGTCATTGGCATGATTCATCTGGAAGCACTGCCTGGCACGCCCGCCAGTCGGCGCGGCGTACGCGAGATCGAGTCGCTGGCGTTGCGGGAAGCCAAAGTTTACCGCGAGGAAGGCGTGCACGGCATCATGATCGAGAACATGCACGACACACCGTATTTGCGCAGCGCCGTCGGCGCGGAGATCGTGGCGGCCATGGCCATCATCGCTTCGGCGGTAAAGGAAG
>Ga0206960_1253_pt1 | contig 10776 bp, 7 predicted proteins | sample Alteio_BWOrgHeat_29_FD_153255 | JGI IMG/M metagenome (GOLD analysis project Ga0206960, IMG submission 153255) | Enriched cells from forest soil in Barre Woods Harvard Forest LTER site, Petersham, Massachusetts, United States -... | ecosystem: Environmental > Terrestrial > Soil > Temperate forest > O... | reverse complement strand
TGTGATTGATTTGAATTTCTGCCACAAAACCGTAAGCGCGTTGGGTGGTGAAAATGCCGCTCAAAACGAGCGCGAGGCAGAGGAGGAGTTTGGGTTTCATGGTTAATCAAACATTCCGGGCGTTTCTTTAAGTTTTTTCTTCGCCTCTGGCTTCAAAAGCTTGATCATTTCGCTCTCTGAATATGGCTGATAGGCGTTCCATCTGCCAAAAGTTGGCGGCAACGGAATGATGATGTCGTCTGATTTGCCATGAAGCCAGACCGCAACAAAAAGAATGGGTGCACTATCTAAAAGACGCGGTTCATAATCTTGCGTTTTTACTTTCGGCAAATGCTCCGCAACTTGCAAAGCTTCTGGAATTTTGGTGTCAAAGGCATCTCCGCTCAATTCTCCTGCCCCTTCCGCTTTGGACAGGAATACTCCCCAAGCCAGATTCGTCAGACTGACTTCATAGCATCGAGTTTTAAGGTCAATGTTGGTGCTAACAATCTGTCGCCCTCCTTCCAAAGAAACAACGATGGCCGCGTGACAATGAACGCTCAAAATGAGCACGAGGCAGAGGAGGAGGTTGGGTTTCATGGTTGGAGTTCAGTTCTTCAACGGCTCGACGAACATTTGTGAAATTTCAATTTCGCCGCCTTCGCTTTGGATGCCGATGCCGCCGGAGGAGACGATGCATTCGGTGATTTCGTTCAACGGTTTGCCGTTGATGATGGCCTTCACGTCGTTGCCGGCGCAGACGGTGACGTTGGTGTCCCATTCGCCGATGGCATGTTCGTTCGGACCGCCTTTGAATGGGACGGGGGTGTTGGCGTCCTTGCCGAGCGCGAGGTGTTCCTTGCATTCCGCACCAGCCATGACGAAGAGGTCGCCTTGCCGGCCGGATTTGCCCTGGTTTTGTACGCACACGGGCCAGACCTTGTCGGGCATCTGCATGTAAACGAGCACGCCGGTGTTGTCTTTTTTGGGCGCAATCTTCACGAAACGCCAGACAACGGTGACGACGCAGTTGCTGTAGGCTTCCTTGGTTCGCAGGTAGCCGGTGGGTGCGCCGGTGCAATGGATGACGCCGTTGGTCACGCTCCAGATGGCGGCGGGGTCGGCGTCGTTTTTCATGCAAAAGGTGAAGCCATCAAAATTGGTGCCGTTGAAGAGGTCGATGTGTTTGGCGGGCGTGATGACGTCGGCGGCCAGGCAAAAATTTGCGGCGAGGAAAAGAATGAGCGTTGCGGATTTCATAGGTTGGAAATTAACAATAAAGGTTCAGAGGTACAAATTTGATTTTGTAGCGCGTGCATCCCACCAAATTTTACAGCGCAATAGGTTTAGGGCGGGACGCCCGAAACGACAGGCCGGAGGCCTGTGCTACAGCATCTTTGGATATTTAATTCAGGGGTTCGATGGTGACTTTGCGGGCTTCCCACGGGCCGCCTTCGCTTTGCAGGCCGATGTAGCCGGAGGAAAGGTTGCAGCCGGTGATCTTGCTCATGGAGGTTCCGTTGACGACGATTTCCACGGTGTTGCTGCGGCAGATGGTGGTGAAGATGTTCCATTCGCCCGCCGGTTTTTCGGCGGAAGGTACGGTCATTTTGATGCCCGTTTTACCCTGGGTAAAAGGCTCGTTGCACGTCGCGCCGCCCCAAAGCCAGAAGTCGCCCTGATGATCGTGCATGCCCTGACATTCGATGGAGCGTCCCCAGACGAGGTTCGTGGGCGTGCTGGCGTCGCGGTCCTGCATGAAAACACAGACGCCGGTGTTGATGCGGTTGGTCATGGTGGCGGGGAAACGCCATTCGACGGTGCACTTGAAATCGCGATACATCTTTTCCGTGCGCGCGACGCCGGTCGGTTTGCCGGTGCACTTGATGAGGCCGTCGGCAACGCTCCAGGTTTTTGCCGGGTCGGTGTTGCCGCGTTCAAAAAACGTCCAGCCGGAAAAATCTTTGCCGTTGAACAATTCAGCGGGGGCCGCGGGCGTGATGGCGTCCTGGGCGCGGCAAAAGACGGCGGCGGAAAAAACGAGGAGGGCGGCAATGGTTTTCATGGCCGTAAAAATGGCGGACGAGGCGGCGCAGGGTCAAACGAACGTTTGTTCAATGACGCTGCTTCAAGCCGGCGCGCCATTGCTCGAAGTGGGGGGCGAGGCCGGTTTGCTTGAGATATTCGGCGTCCACGGCGTTCGGGACGAGTTCGGGATGCAGCGCCTGTGAATGTTGCAGCGAGTCGGCGATGTGGATGACGCCGGCGAGGCAAAGCGTGTTCGTATGGCAGCGGCCGGGCGTGTGGTGGCAGGCCACGGCCTCCACGAGCGGCACGGGCAGACCCCAGAGCGCGAGCAGATACCCGCCGACTTCGGCATGGGTGGCATCGAGGTGGCGGCGTTCGACCTTGAACAGCTCCTCACGGGAATTTTTGGATTCTGCGAGAATGGCTTCGTATTGTTCCGGGAGTTTCTCGGCCAGGATCAATTTGCCGACGTCGTGCAAGATGCCGGCGGCGAACGCCTGTTCGGCGCGATGCGAATCATCGAGGTGTTCGTGGTAAATCTTTCGGGCGAGCGCGGCGACCCCGGCGGAATGTTCCCAGATCTGATCGATATGAAAGCCGGGGCATTTTTTGCGGTCAAACGCGGTGAACAACGGGACCGCCAGCGCCAGCGAGTGGATGACGCCCACCCCGAGCATCTGCACCGCCTCCTCCACGGAGAAAACCTTGTGGCTGATGCCGAAAAAAGCGGAGTTGGCGATCTGCAACAGTTTTGCCGACAGCGCCGGGTCGCGCGAGGCGATTTCAGCGATGCGGTCGGCGGAGGTCGTGGGCGATTGCAGCGCATCGGCGATCTCGAGATAGAGTTCGGGGATGCCGGGCAGGCTGGCCATGCCGCCGGTGAGGGCGCGCAATTTTTCGTGGCCGAGTTTTTCCTTCAACGAGGTGACTTTTTTCAGGCACGACTTCAGATCGTCAAGGCTGCATGGCTTGGTGAGGAACTGGTGCGTGAGGCCGACGCAACTGACGACCTCGCTTAAATCCGCGTAGCCGGAAAGGATGATGCGCACGGTCTGCGGGTTGCGGCGGAGGACGTGGTTGAGCAGTTGCGCGCCGTTCACCCCGGCCATGCGCATGTCGGAAACCACCACGTCGAAATTTTCCTTCTCCACGAGCGCGAGCCCGGCTTCGCCGCCCTCGGCGAACTGCATGTCCCAGACATTGGCCATCGAGCGCATGCCCATCCGCAGCACGCGCACCATCGAGGGTTCGTCGTCCACGAAAAGGATCCGGGTTTTGGCCTTGGTTTGGGCCGCGGGCGACGCCGGTGCGGCGGTGCAGGAGTTTTTTTCCGGTGAAAAGCCGGGAGCCCCGTGGGGGCGCTGGTCACAACAAAATTCTGAGGCTGACGATGACATTTCTGTCATTTTGTCGGCAAATCCGGCCGAATCTTTAGTGAAGATTTAGTGAAGAATTGCCTGCGCCGGCTTGGCGCGACACCTCAAGAGCAAGACCAGCTTCCCAATGTCGCCCGTCCAAAAATGGTAAGACCGGCTTCGCCGGTTTGGTCGGATTTGGTTGGATTTACTTTGATTCGCCCGGATTTGGCTTGCCGCGCTGAAGTTTTAACGGAGGCGGGTCGGATCGTAAGCCCGTCCGGCTCGGATTTTGGGTTCGTTTTTTTTACGAAACGTAATGTTAACGCGGGTATTTTGGGTTCGTTTCGTAATCTTAATGTTCAACGGCCGTTTCCACTGAACCTTGACTAACTTTGACTATGCTTGTCCCGCCATAGTTTCAACGACGGCGGATTTGACCAACCTTTACTCGGTAAGACCCGACTTCGCCGGTAACCAGTCCGGAAGTACTTTTTCCGCGTTAAGCGCAAATAAGCGCATTTATCCGCACATAGCCGCATTTTCCAGGTTTGATTTGGTCGGATTTACTCGGATTAGGTCGGATAAAATTGGCGGGCAGGGCTGGAATGACTCAAATCAAGCCATTCCGCCCTGCGCCCAATGCCCATCCGGTTTGACCGACTGGTGGCCCTCCGCAAGGAGCGTCCGGCTCGGTCCTCCCATCAACTAGTTTCAAAATGTCAAAGAACACCACTCAAAATTCACCCGTCCGGCTTGAACCGGATTCCGCCTTCCCCACTCAACTCCCTTGGTAATTCTACGCTAACACTGTTTACTGCGTCAAGCGCATTACTCGAATTAGAAAAATTTTTGAAAGATTTGCGTTTTAAATGCGTATTCTCTGTTGGAGACGTCAATCTCTCTAAATCAGAAAGGTAAAAAACATGATACGGATTCATGCAGGTTGGGGACGGGCTGTTGCTCTGTCTTTCATCATCCTAAATTCTTCCTTCTGCCTTTGGGCGCAAGGGCAGTCATACGGCGTCGTATCGCGCGGGCCGGACTTGAAAGTTTGGCAAAAGACCGTCGTCGAGAATGGCGTCACCAACGTCCATAGCTACACGGAGCTTGCCACCGGCCTGAACTACACCAATGAATATGGCCAATTGGTCGATGCCGACGAAACCATTTCCATTCTGCCCAATGGCGGCGCGATTGCGAACCACGGCCGGCACACCGTGTCTTTCCCCGGCGACATCGGGGCCGGCGTGTTGCAGGTCATCACGCCCGATGGCCGGCAGTTGCAAAGCCGCCCGTACGGAGTTTGCTATGACGACGGCAGCAACACCGTCTGCATCGCCACCATCACCAATGCCATCGGATATCTGACCAGTTCCAACCAAGTCACCTATCGCAATGCATTCAGCGGGCTGGACGCCGATCTAGTCTGTACCTACCGCAAAGGCGGATTTGAATGTGATCTGGTTTTTCGACAACAACCTCCCACGCCGGATCAATTCGGTTTGGACGCCAGCTTCAGCACAGTGGAACTGGTCACGGAATTTTTTAACACGGAAGACCCGCAGCAGATACCGGCGGCGAGCGATGATTATTACGGACTACAAGATTACTCGCTGGTTTTTGGCAAGTTGAAGATGACGCATGGCAAGGCGTTTGCGTTCCGTGGCACAAATTCACCCACCCAAAACAATGTCACGCCGGTCTACAAACACTGGATGAAGGTTGGTGACCGGAGGTTTCTGGTGGAATCAGTGCCGCTGTTGAACATCGCGGACAATCTGAATGCGTTGCCGTTGCAATCGAGCATCGCAAAGCCGGATTCCAAATTAAAATACGCTTCAAACCATCCGGTCTTTCCGCCGTCACCCGGCATCCTCGCCTGCACCAATCGCATCCTGCTGGCCGCCGCCGACTTCAAACATGAACCGGGCGTGGTGTTGGATTACAACACCATTGATGACGACCAGGGCGATTATACCTTCCAAACTGGCCAGACATATTACATCACCGGCCCGATCAATTTTGGCAATGTGACCCTGGAAGGCGGAACGGTGATCAAGTTTTCTCAAAACAGCACCTGCCTCGCAGTCAATGGCAGTCTGACCTGCCCGAGCGACCCTGACCATCCCGCCATGCTGACGGCGCAGGACGATTGCACCGTCGGGGAAAATCTGGGGATGGGGAGCAGTCCGAGCGGTACGTATGCCAACATCGCCCTGTATTTTCCATATGACCGGTGTCCCAACCTCCAAAATATTCGTATCAACTATGCAGCGCAGGCGATTTTGGCGATGTCCTCGGCAGCGCAATTTACCGACTGCCAGTTCTTGAATTGCAACCAGGTCTTTACGGAGAGCGAAGATGATTGGGAAATGGATCTGGAGTTTGACAACTGCTTGTTCGGCAATACCGGGTCGGCGCTCATGACCACCATTGATTACGAGAATGGCTACAACACCCTGACCTTGCACCACTGCACGGTGGACAGTTGCGGGGTGCTGGCGGACAATTCCTGGGCTTATACCTTGGTTAAAATCTATAGCTACGGGTCTATTTTCTCAAACTGCGGATGGTGGGCGTTTGACTGGTCAACTCTTAGCTGGTCACCCTATTCTGATTTTGGCTCCAGCTCCCACAACGGCTATTACGGTTGGGAATCGGGTTCACCTTTGCCGGGAGAAGACACACCCATCACCGGCACCAGTTACCCGTTCAAATCGGCCGGCAACGCGAACTATTATCTGGCAGACAATACTTTTCGAGATATCGCCGGCACCATCAATGTGGACAACCCCACCAATGTCACCACCTACACCCCGCAGGATGGCGGTTTTCCCGACACCAACACGCCGGATCTCGGCTACCACTATCAGATCAACGAAGATTCCGACTTCGACGGCATTCCCGACTGGTGGATTTACCAATATTTCGGCAACTATAATTACAACGGCACGAACCTCGACGCCAACGGCAACACACTGCTTTATGATTATACAAACGGCCTGGATCCGAACCCGGTTCAATTCACCGTGGCGGTAACAAATAATTATGTGAACATGACCAACGTCTGCCTGAATCTGAATGTGACGGCGGGCGTTCCGGCCTGGTACACCGTGCAAATGGACAACACCAATTTTCAGGCCACCACCAACTGGACATCAATGGCCTCTACCAACATCACGGCCTACCTCGGTTCGATTGAAGGTTGGCACGAACTGTGGATCGGTTTAAAAGGGTCGGTCACCAACGCCACGGTGGACTGGCAATGGAAGCGATTGAAGCTGGATTTGACCCCGCCGTTGATTGTGGTCACCAATCCGGCGGTGGCTGGTGGCGCTGCCACCCTGCACCTGCCCTTGGTGCAGGTGCAGGGTTATGGTTCGGAAGCCTTAAGCCGGTTCACCTATGACTTGAGCAATGCCGTCACCATGACGACCAACCAACTGGTGGAGATTTTGAGTCAAGACTACGGCACCAACACCTCGGAATTCACCACCAATTATTTTCAAGCCACCGATGTATTGCTGACCAATGGCGTGAATCTGTTGACCTTCCACGCCGCCGATTTGGCCGGCAACACCACTAATTTCAGCTGTGAACTGGATTTCACTCCCAAGACCAACGCGCCCGTCGTGCAACTGCTTTGGCCAACCAACGGGATGAAGATTTGCGGCAGCAACCTCGTGTGCCATGGCACCGTGGACGACCCGTCAGCCAATGTCACCATGCAACTCTTGGATGCCAATGGCCACACCAGTTTCGCCAATGTATTGGTCGGGCGGGACGGCCTCTTTTATTCCGGCAACCTGATTCTCGCTTCGGGCACGAATTCTCTGACCTGTACCGTCACCGATTCCTCCGGCCTGACCACCACCACCAACATTACCGTCAGCACCAGCGACCTGGGATTGACGGTTGGTTCCGTGACCGCCGGGCAAACACTGGTCACCGGCACCATTGACGACAACAGCTACACGGTTTATGTAAATGGCGTGATAGCGACCAATGACGGTTCCGGCCACTGGAGCACGATCATCCCCCCGGTTGGCGTGGGCGGCGGGGCGGTTGTGGTGAATGCCGTCAAAACCGGCGACAATGTGGTTCTGCAGCAACCGGTGCCAGCGCCGCAAGGAGTGTTCATTTCCCAATATCACAGCCACAAATATTTCAATACGGATTTTATCTACGACCTCTATGAGACCAACCATTGGTGGGTGTTGGACTGGCAAGCTGGCGCGGGCGGATTGTACAACGAGGGCGTGGATGAAACTCTGGAAGATGTTCAAAACTGGCCGGCGAGCCAATGGCCTGCTTCGTTGCCTGAAGGTGTGGAACAATATCAATCAGAAGGCCAATGGACGACGAACACCACCAGCGGGCCAAATTTGGCTTATGAACATTGCGACGGTCTTGATTGGTACACTTATTCATCTGGTTACTGGTTTTCGACCCGGCGGACGGCCGACACGGAAATGAAGCTGGCGACTGGCGGGCCGCTGGGCTTGAAGCAGAAGATGCTCTGGTGCATTACGGTCAGCGCCACCGACCAAGATACCGGTCTGCCGATTCCACCGGGACAAATCCAGGTTGACGACCAGACATTGGGCGCCGATGGCAAGTTGTGGCGTATGTATGCCGGCAACGAAGTCGTTGATGTGACGCCAAGGGTTAATGCCGCTAACTATTCCATCACCATAAGAGGGGCTGGAGCTTCACCGACCGTTACGGCAAATGGCGTTGACCCTTCACTGTGGACCTCTCAATTTTGTGTGGGACAGAGTATTTCCCTGGGAGTTAGCGGCCCTTGGCCTGATGGCGTAGACACCTCAAAAACCGTTTATCAATGGCAACTTAATCAGGGGACCTATGTAAACGACTCAACCAACGCCGTGTCGGGGGCGAATTCAACTAATGGCTCTGTGAACTGGTTTCCAAATCCGAATTTATTGACTGTGACCAATAATGCCACTATCACCGCATGGTGGGTTTCGGGCGGAAGTCCGGCATTATATCGAGTCGGTGCAACGTGTATTTTATTTGATACAAATGGCAATCAGGTAGGAAACCCTTCCACTCAGCCAACCAGCCTTCAGGTAATTCAACCGCTGCCGACATTTTCCGCGCAAATTGTTGGATCGGTTGCAGTGGATAACAATTATGCACCGCATCCAGGGACGTGCGAATTGCATTTTGGAATTGGAAATGATCTCACCAATTGCGGTATCAAATTTACTATCACCAATGTGCCTTCCCAACAAGTTCCCATTGTTCAGCCACCCGTAAACGTCGCCTATGGACAGTATTTTATAGTTCAATTAGCAGATGTTCAGCTAAAGAAAAATTTGGCAAGCGCCGGAGTAACCAATGGACTTTTCTGCAACACAAATGGACTCGATACTCTACCAGAGCTAAATGGCTTGATTATGCCAAGCACCGAATTGTCAGAAAATTGGAGTGATCAACCCGGCTCTCCATTGGAAGATCCAATTCAATGGTATTCAGAATCGGATTCGTTTACGAACTATTTGATGTTCCAACCGACCGAAAACAATGCTAATAACAAGCCCCTTGCAAATTCGATAGCCGTTCCGATGTATTTAATAACATGGAACTGGTCAGGTGTCGCCAAACAAACAAACGATTTGCCACTTCAATATGAACTTGTTTCCTCCAATGCAAATTGTTCGGGGGTGAGTCCCACAACGACTTTTCCTTTGTGGACACAAATAGTCAATGGACCTGCTATTCAATGGCAGACTAATTCATCACCTTACTAACCCAAAAACAAACGATGAAAATGAAAGACACACACAGAATTTTCTTTATTGCCACGTTGGCCTGTCAGCTATGCCTGCAAGCTTGCGCGCAGCCTTCAACCAATATAGCAACTGAAGTTAAAATATACCCTATTATACAAGTCTTTGTGGGGTGGAACCCCCAAGATGCTAACTATTATGAATTTCACCAAAATAATTATAAATTTTATAAACATGCCCCCTTTCCCGAAATGCTATCGTCCGCACAAGACCCGGCCGGTAATTGGGGAAACCCGGCTGATGGGCTACAGCTTTCACTGCGCTTTCGCCACGGTGAGTACTTGCTAGGAGAGCCGGTGAACGCCGTGGTCATATTGCGCAATGTGGCAGCTTCATCCCGCAGAATCATCCTTTGTCAGGATGAAGAAGAATTTGAATATGTTCTGCACCAAGGAACAAACACTGTTATTACGAAATATCCGCCAAACCGTCCGAGGCTTGATACCCCATTGCCCTATAAACTGGAGCCAAATACCGAAACGGTACAAGTTATATACCTCAACAGGCATTGTGATTTGAAGCAACCGGGCCAATACTCGCTTGAACTTCAGCGTACGATACATGCGTCCGATGGGTATGGTCCGACCAATATTATTTCCGGCACGGCCACCTTTGAAATTGTGAAGGAGTATTCACCCGCCGAAACTGCGGCCAGAAATCTTGAAGCGGAAGAATGGAAAAAAATCCAAGGAACAAATCAGCCGGTGTTTCTACCGTCAAAGCGAAATTGAACTCGCCACGCTGGTCGTTCAAAATGGAGTCGATTCATTTATGCTGCTAAATTCAGATTGCGAATAGGCCTCGTTATGAAGAATTACATGCTTATTGTTTTAGTGCTTTTCAGCGGACAAATTCTGTTTGGCGCAGATTCTGATAAGTGGCAAAGCCTTCGCGACTGCAATATGCTTTCAAAAGGAGAGGATGTTTATACCAACGCAGCGCTAACAAATTATAACCAACAAGATTTGATACAGACCAGAATTGGTTATGTGGATTTAAATTTGGTTGATAGGACAAGAGACCAGAGGGAGTGTTTACCGGTAAAGGATTTTCCAGAGGGTAACTGGGGACAAGCGACAAATGACGTGCAAGTTTCATTGCGTTTTGACAAGCAGTCATATACCAACCAGGAGCCAATCACCACAATTGTTATGGTTCGCAATTTTGGAAGTAAAGATTTTGAATTTTACGATTCTGAATGTATTTCCCGTGACGCCTTGCCAGGCCCTGCAACTTTTTTTACATATGACCAATCAGACCAGCCCCTGGTCGCCCAAAAGCCGGAACATTTAAGCCTGCGATTGGGCGGTGGCGGATTAAATGTTATCAACCCGGGAACGCAATTTAAATTTTTTGATAAGTTGAACCGCGCTTATGCTCTGACAAATGGGTGTTATTATGTTGAGGCTTCCATTACGGCTTATCATCTGCTTGATACAAACACGCAGCCATGCAAAATTTCATTCTACCAAATCAAATCCGCCAGAGTACCGCTGGAAATTCGGCAGCCATGAGTTTTAAGCTATCAGCTGCGCCAGATTCGCGATAAGCCGCAGGCGACTTGACAGAAAGGGGTCACCCACCAGGCCTCGCGG
>Ga0206960_1252_pt1 | contig 10805 bp, 11 predicted proteins | sample Alteio_BWOrgHeat_29_FD_153255 | JGI IMG/M metagenome (GOLD analysis project Ga0206960, IMG submission 153255) | Enriched cells from forest soil in Barre Woods Harvard Forest LTER site, Petersham, Massachusetts, United States -... | ecosystem: Environmental > Terrestrial > Soil > Temperate forest >... | reverse complement strand
CGATCCATTTCTTGCCCGGTTTGAAGCCGAGCACTTTCTCATAAAAATTCCGCGCCCGCGCGATATCGGTCACTGCATAGCAGACAAAGGCGAATTCGAGAATTTGCATGGCGTAATTTGTAATGAATTAGCCCTAACAGCGAAATAAAAATTGCAGAGACTACATCCACCCTATCGCCTCGGCGATTTTCACCAATGCGTAGGCCACTAGCGCGCTCGCGGGCAACGTCAGCACCCATGCCCACAGGATGCGTTCGACGACGCTGAACTTCAGCGCATTAAATCCCTTCGCGCAGCCCACACCCATAATCGATGCCGTAATCGCGTGCGTGGTCGAGACCGGCATGCCGAATTGCGCGGCCACCAACAATACCGTCGCGCCGGTGGTCTCCGCGGCAAAACCCTGCACGGGTTGCAGCTTCACCATTTTGTGACCCAGGGTGCGGATGATGCGCCAGCCGCCAGCCGCCGTGCCCGCGCACATCGTCAACGCGCAAAGAACCTTGATCCAGACTGCAATATGCAACACCTGACCTGCGGCCGGCGTCGGTGTATTTAAGAAATCCAGCCAGTGCGGCAAACCGGCAAAAACGCCCGAGCCCGTGGCCGCCGCCAGCGCCAGCGCGATAATACCCATGGTCTTTTGCGCGTCGTTCGTGCCGTGGCTGAAGCCCATGTAGGCGGAGCTGAGCAATTGCAACTTGTCAAACGTCCGGCTAACCGTCACCGGCCGCCAGCCGCGCAAAATAAAATAAAGCAGCCCCATGACGATGAACCCGATTACAAACCCCAGCACGGGCGACAGCATCATCGGCACAATTACTTTCCACAAAATGCCCTTGCCCTCCCACCAGTGGTTCTGCCCGGGAATCGACCAGATGATGACGCTCCAATTATTATGCGCCGCCGCCAGGCACGCCCCGCACATCCCGCCCACCAGCGCGTGCGACGAACTCGACGGCAGCCCGAGCCACCAGGTGAGCAGGCTCCACGCAATCGCCCCGAGTAGCGAGCAGATCAACACCGGCATCGTGGCGACTTTTGCATCCACCAAGCCTGACGCAATCGTCGCCGCGACAGCCGAGCCGTAAAGTGCTCCAACCAAATTCATCACCGCCGCCAGCAATACCGCCTGCCGTGGCGTCAGCACTTTGGTCGAGACGACCGTCGCAATCGAATTCGCCGTGTCGTGAAACCCGTTGATGTAGGTGAACGCCAGCGCCACCAATATGACGGTGATGATAAGTGGCATCGCCGGAAAGTTACGAGTTTTTCAACACGATTTGCATGACCACGTTGCCCACATCGCGGCAACGGTCCACCACTTTCTCGATCAATTCATACAAGTCGCGCAGCACGATGGCCCGCAACGCGTCGAACTTGCCGCTGTACAACTCGCGCAGCAATTCGTTCATCAGCTTGTCCGCTTCGCCTTCGACATATTGCAACCGGTCATTCAGCGCCTTGATTTTTTCCAAATCCTTCATCGCGCGCAGGTTTTTGACCATTTCGAGCACCACATCCGTCGCCTTGATCATCATCTCGCACTGCTGGGTGAAATTCTGGCCCGTCAGGTGCGGCGCCGCGATCAGAAACCGCTCGGCCACCTTCTCGGCCGTCTTCGGGATTTTATACAACCCGCGCGCCAGCGCCTCGATGTCCTCGCGCTCCAGGCCGGTGACGAATGTCTTGACCAGCTCTTCGCTGATTTGCTCGGAAATCTTCTTCTCCTTGCGGCGCGCCATGACCAGCGCGTCGAGCTTGGCGGAGTCGCCCGGCACCTTGATGATTTCGATGGTCAGCCGCACGCTCTCGTGGGCCTCCTGGGCCGCCGCCTCGAGCAGCGCGTGAAACCGGTCGCCTTTGCCAAAAAGTTGCTGGAGTGAAAACATGGGGAGCGCCCCATGTTGCCTAATTTTAACCCCCAATGCACGAAAAAAGGGGGTGGGTTGAGGGGTGGTTTATTGACACTGGTTTTATGACTTCGCAAAGACGTCCAAGTCAATCGCAACTCCAGGGAATTGCTTGATCAATTTGGCGTCTTTGGTAACCAACTTCACGCCCAACCGCTGAGCCAAGGCGACGTATTCGCAATCGTAGGATGAGCAATTTGAACGGACGATGATGGCCAATACCTCCTCCACTGTCATGGCATATTCCTGTTTCCTCAACGTTAGTTCGGCGTTTTGGTATGCGGCTTTCGCCGCCGCCATGTTTAGCAAGTTTTTCCGCAAGTAATGCGCCAGAACATTGCAAAACTCCGATCTCCACAGCAACGGTGCCGCCCAGTCTGGATCCTTGGCGTGGCAGGCTTTGGCAATCGGCGACAAGGTATCTGGCAGCCAAAAATAGATCAATACATTCGCATCTACTACTATCATTCGCGGCCCTTGCGCTTCGCGGCATCAATTTCTTCCGGGGTGGTCATGAAGCCCAGGGAATCACGAAACCGGTCAGCACGCTCTCTGATTTGTTGCGGATTCAGGCTCTGCGCAGCCTCGTTGTCTTCGAGTTGGGCCAGCACTTCGCCATTAAGGCTGCGGCGATTGCGCAACGCGCGCTGCTTGAGCGCCCGGTGCAGCCGGGGAGAAATGCCTTTAAGGGTTATGGTGGCCATGAGACAACCATAATGGAACCGTTTTGGTTGTCAAGGCCCCACACACACAACATCTACTCAGAATTTACCAATTTTGTCTGAAAAACCACATGCCGCACAAAAATTTGCCTTTGGCGTTCTAAATAGCTTGCCGCATTTAGGACATGGCTCGCCATATAAAGAAATGCGATGATGGAAAATTGCCAAATAGTTGGTTTCTTTGAATCCAGTTATTTCTTCATATTTTTGGCAAACTGTTTCCCGGACTGCCTGAACCGCTTCTTGAAGTGATGCATCAAGTTTTTTTCGATAGGCAATAATTGCCTGCATTTGGTCGCTCAAATATGGCTCAATGACTGCCCATTCCGATTCATCAAGCATCGGAATCTCCATCTTGCATCTCCAGCAGTAAAGGACACGCATTCTGTCATCCTGCACCAGACGACTACATTTACAAGAGCAAGATGAAGTGACGCTAACTTAAGAACCTTCAGAGGGCACTCCCCCTACTTCACAAACTTCGGCAACAGATACTCCGCGCAGCTATCCAAACTCGCCAGCTTCGGGTAATCCGCTTCGGGCACTTCGATGCCGTACTTTTTGCGGAGTTCCATGACGATGTCGAGAAAGTCCATCGAGTCCAGCTCGAGCTGTTCGCGCAGGCGTACCTCGGGCTTCACGTTGCTCAGGTCTTCGTCGGGCGCGATGTCGGCGATGATGGCGAGGACGATCTTTTTAACTTCGTCGGGAGTGGTAACGGTGGCGGACATGTGAAAAGCGAAAAATGAAAGGGTTGTTTACCACAAAAAACGCAAAGGGCGCAAAATTGCTGCGCTCTACCCAAGGTTTTTGCGAGTTGTGCGTTTTTTGCGGTAAAAAAATTATGGACAGGTGATCACGACCACGGCGGAGTTGATGCCGAGCATGCCGAAGGAGTTGTTGAGGATGGCGCGGACGCGGGAAACAGTCCGCGGACGGGCAATGACCAGATTAGGCAGTTCGCAGGCGGGGTCAAGATTATCCAAGTTGATGGTGGCGTGGATTATACCATCCATAAGGCTGGGCAAATTGCCGGCCAGCTCCAGCGCGCCCGCCGCGCCCATCGCGTGGCCGATGAAACTCTTCGTGTTGTTGAAATACGTGTTCGGGCAATTAGCAAACACCTGGCGCAGCGCGGCGCATTCCTGCGCGTCGCCCTGGTGCGTCGCCGTGGCGTGGGTGGAAATCAGGTGGATGTCCGACGCATCGAGCCCGCTGCGTGCGATGGCGGCGTTCATGCACTCGGCCTGGCGTTCGGGATTGGGCAGCACGGCGTCGGTGGCATCGGAATTGATATTGTAGCCCGCGATTTCGGCAATGATGTGCGCCCCGCGCGCCCGGGCATCGCTCAGACGCTCGACGATATAGAGCGCGCCGCCTTCGGAGATGACGATACCGTTGCGGTCGCGGTCAAACGGGCGCGAGGCTTTATTCGGGTCCTCATGCACCGCCAGCGCGCCCTGGGCCTTGAACGCCGCGAAGATGCCAAAGGTGCCTATGCTTTCACTCACGCCACCCGCGATGGCCACGTCCACTTCGCCGAGGCGGAGCATCTGTGCGGCCTGGATAAGCCCCGCATTGCCCGCGGCGCATGCCGCGCCGATGGTGTAGTGCGGCCCGGTGATGCCGAGGTTGATGGTCACTTCGCCCGCCGGGTTGTTGGCCACCGTGCGGGGATTGTGGTGGTGCGTCCAATACTTCGTGTCGTAGTTGAACTGCGAGATATTGAAAATTTCGTTCTCGGTCTCGACATTGCCGTGCTCGGTGATGCCGATGTACACGCCCGCGCGTGCCGGATTAATTTTTGCGAGGTCGAGCCCCGCGTTCGCGAGCGCTTCGCGAGCGCAATAAATGGCAATGCTCCCGGCGCGAGTGCCATTGCGCACTTCCTTGCGCTTTTGGTATTTCAGAGCGTCGTAATTGCATACGCCCGCCAGCACCTCGCCCATGTAACGCATGGGGATGCGCTGGATGTTCGCCTTGCCTGCAAGCAGATTCGCGCGGTACTCGTCCGGCGTGTTGCCATTCGGCGCGGTCAGCCCCAAGCCGGTAATGACGATGCGCTCGTCGGCGTTTTTGGGCCGGACGCGTAAATGCGGAGAAGATGAACTGGCGGCGGATGACACGGGTAAACGGTCATTTTATCAGAATGCGCCGCCCGGGGAAGCCTTTTTCACGGGCTGTTCGGCGAGAATTGCCGGTAATTACCCGTCGCTACCTCAATCGCCTCCGCTAAATCGCACATCAAGCCAACCATGCCTTCGAAGCGCGCCACCAGTTTGTCGTTGGAAAAAACGCCCTGTTCGCGGTAACGAATCCAGTCGTTTTCGAGGGTGAACGCGCCAAACTGCGCGGCCGAGGCGTTGATTTTCTCCCGTAATTCGGGCAGCAGCAGCGCCTGCAAAGTGGCTGCATCGCTAGCGTTGATGCGCCAGCGTTTATCAAATGCCTCGTCGCCCAGGGTGACTTCGTGGAAGCCAAGCAACTCCACCAGCTTCCAGCCGATATTCTCCCGTCGCAGAGAAAAAGTGAACCCGTTGTCGTGAGTCGAGACCGCGAGTTCCGCCCAGGTCACCTGGGATTTTCCCGACCCCGTAGTATATCTTGAAATGCGCAGCGTTCGGTCGCGCACCTTGCCCATGATGCCCAGTTCCGAGGCCGGTCCGCCCAAATTGAGGTTGAATGTGCTCTTCGTGCTGGAACGTTCGATTGTCGGAATGCGCAAATCCGGATTGGGGTAGATCTGCAACCGTCCGGCCAATTCGGTGAGGTTTTTCTTCGCGTGTGAACCTTGAATAATGGCCCATACAATTGCCACGCCAGCAATGAGGATGATAACTCCAAAAAACACAAACCCCGACCCGTCAGCAGCAGCGAGTACTTGCATGCCCTGCAATTTCGATGCTTTTACCAGCTAAGGCAAGCCCATCTGTCACCCGACACAGCGCCCTACCTCCTACGCATTCACATACGCCAGCGACTTCGCCGTTTTGGCGACTTCCGGCAGGCCTTCGAGCAGGTCGGCAATGGCGTCCCAGCGGCCAGTGACGAGCGCTTCGTGGGCCGAGTGCGGCAAACCCGCAGTAAATGCCTGGCCGGAGCAGGTGACCTTGCGATTTTGCACGTCGATGGCGATTTCCGCTGTCGGATCCTTTTCGATAATTGCCGCGAGCTTCAACAAATCATCGCGCGACAATGTCATGCATGGCATGCCAAGTGTGATGGAATTGCCAAAGAAAATTTCCGCAAAACTTTCGGCCAGCACAGCGCGAAAACCAAAGCGATACAGTGATTGTGGTGCGTGTTCGCGCGAGGAACCGCAACCGAAATTGGAACCGCTAATGAGCACGCTCGCGCCGGCAAAGCGCGGGTCGTTGAGCGGATGCGGCTTATTCGAGCCGTCGGCTTTTTTGCGCTCGTCGTAGAACGCGAATTCGCCGAGTCCGTCAAAGGTGATGCACTTCATGAACCGCGCCGGGATGATGCGGTCTGTGTCGATGTCGGCGCCGGGTACAAACACGCCGCGTCCGGTGAGAGAGGTGATTTTTGCGAGAGCCATGACAGTATAATTTAAATTTTAGTTCTTAAACACTTCGCGCGCGTCGCTGATGACGCCCGTGACCGCTGCCGCCGCGACCATTGCAGGGCTCATCAGAATCGTGCGACCCGTCGGGCTGCCCTGGCGGCCCTTGAAGTTGCGGTTGCTCGAGCTGGCGCACAATTGGTCGCCGATCAATTTATCGGGATTCATCGCCAGACACATCGAGCAGCCTGCCGCGCGCCATTCAAAGCCCGCGTCGGTGAAAGTCTTGTCCAAGCCCATTTCCACCGCCAGTTTGCTCACGCCTTGTGAGCCGGGTACGACAATGGCCTTCACCCCCGCTTTGACGTGGTGGCCCTTGACCAGCCGCGCGACTTCCTGCAAGTCCGACAAACGGCCGTTGGTGCAACTGCCGATAAAGACGACATCGACCTTGGTACCCTTGATGGGCTGGCCGGCGGTCAACTTCATGTGCGTGTAGGCTTCGCGCGCGGTGGCGCGGTCGCCCTCGGGCAGCGAATCCGGCTCGGGCAATTTTTCGTTGATGAAAATCGCCTGACCAGGATTGATGCCCCACGTCACCGTCGGGCTGATATCCTCGGCCTTGATGTCGACGACCTTGTCGTAAACACAACCGGGGTCAGACGCCATGGAGCGCCAGCGTTCGACGGCCTTGTCCCAGTCCGCGCCTTTCGGCGAATAGGGGCGGCCTTTTAAGTAAGCAAAAGTTGTTTCGTCGGGATTCACATAGCCGCAGCGCGCCCCGCCCTCGATGGACATATTGCACACGGTCATGCGCTCTTCCATCGTGAAACGGTCAAACACGTCGCCGCCGTATTCATAGGCCAGGCCCAACCCGCCGTTGACGCCCAGCAGGCGGATGATGTGCAGGATGACGTCCTTCGCATAAACGCCGCGGCCCAACTGGCCGTTTACGTTGATGCGGCAGACCTTCATTTTGCCCAGCGCCATCGTCTGCGTGGCCAGCACGTCGCGCACCTGGCTGGTACCGATGCCGAAGGCAATCGCCCCAAACGCGCCGTGGGTGGACGTGTGCGAATCGCCGCACGCGATCGTCATGCCCGGCTGGGTGATGCCCTGCTCCGGCCCGACGATGTGGACGATGCCCTGCTTGCCCGTGTTCAGGTCAAAAAATGTGATGCCGGTTTCTTTGCAATTCCGGCGCAGCTCCTTGATCATGGCGTCGGCCAGCGGGTCGGAAAACGGCTCCGCGCCCTCGTTGGTCGGCACAATGTGGTCCACCGTGGCAAACGTCCGCTGCGGGTACAGGACCTTGAGGCCCAAATCGCGCATCATGCCAAAGGCCTGCGGGCTGGTGACCTCATGGATGAGGTGTGTCCCGATGAACAGTTGCGTCTGCCCATTAGGCAGGGTGCGGACGGCGTGGGCGTCCCAAACTTTCTGGAAAAGACTCTTGGCCATGACGTATAGGTGGTAAAAGTGATCGTGAACCAATCATTTTACTCCTCCGCCACCGAGGGTCAAGCGGATAATCTCAATATTGTCTCAATAGGGATTTGATTGTAAAAACGCTTCCTCAATGAGGGGCACTGTAAACAAAGTGCATTTCAATTTCTGCGCATTTCAAGACTGAGCACCATAGGCTCGCCGTACTAATCAGTCCTATTTTTCAATCTTTGTATTATTCAATCCTGAGCGCCAAAGGCGCGGCTCCATTATAGCCTGGGGCATCGCCCCAGGTCTCAAAAGGTTAAAAATAAAAGGGCTGAAGGCCCGCGCCATCCCTCAATCCTACACATACCGTTCGTCATATTCCACCCCGTATTTCTTCAAAAACATCCGATATTCCTCTTGAAAACTCCGTTTCTTGTGATGCTCGACCTGATTGTCGATATACGCCACCAATTCCCCCAAATCACCCGGACCAACCGAAAACACGCCATACCCGCGCTGCCAGGCAAATGCCGCCAACTCCGGCACTTGGATTTTAATCCATTTCGACGACGTGGTCTTCAACTCCTCGACCAGCGCCGCAATGGTTATCGTCCGCGACAATTGCACCGCGAGATGAACATGGTCTGTCACCCCGCTGACGCGCGGGCATTCGCACCCCGCGTTGCGCGCCACGGTGGCTAGGTAGGCGTGGAGCGAGGGGACAATAGCTGGAGACAGGCAAGGCGCTCGATCCTTGGTGCTAAAAATCAGGTGGAGCAGAACGTGGTTGAGCGATTGCGGCACGGGATTAATCGGGCTTTCAGCCCATTGAGAATGGGTTGAATTGGTAACCTGGGGCGTTGCCCCAGGCTAAAATAAAAACGCGCCGTTGGCGCTCAAAACCGACTGGGCTTGGCAATTGGTTTTATAAAGGGTGAAACAACTGACTTACATCCCATACACACGAGAGATTACAAACTAGATTACTCCTTCGCCGACTTTCCGCTACTTCGCTTGCCACCCCCGCCGCCGCCCAAATGCACCGCATATTTCCCGGGGCCGGTTAATAAAAGTGCCAGGAACGCCACGCAGAAAGCCACCGGCATGCCGATTTTTCCAATCCAGTCGGTAACGGTGCCGATGGAGGACAAATCCGGTGCACCGCTCATCTTAAACATGAAGGTGCAGGCCACCACCATGTTGAAAAACAAAATAAACGCAGCCGGACGGAAAAATATCCCAAACAAAACGCACAATCCGCCAAAAGTTTCCGCCAGCGCGCACAGAAAACCCCAGACCGCCGGGTATTTGGTGAAGCCAAACTGGGCCATCGCCCCGCCGATTTGTTCGTACATGGCCGAACCGCCCATCAATTTTTGGATGCCAAACAGGATGATGGCCCCGCCGAAGACCACGCGTAACAGGAGGTAGGCGAGGTCGGGCTGGTTTAATTTTTGTTCAACGTAATTGCAAAAGCTCATGATAAAAATAGTTCAGGTGGTGAATCCATTATCCGGCCCCGCGCGCGCATGGCCAGCGAATTTTTGATGGGTATTTTCCCTATCGCAAGCCGCCGGCCCGCAGGCTAAAACAGCAAACACGTTTTGCTCATGATCGTTTCCGCTCCCAAATCCCCTACCCTCCGCCCGCAGGTTGCATTTTGGCTCGCGGCGGCGTTGGTGCTGGCAGCGGGTTTCCTCGCGCTGGCGCTGGCGTGTGGCGAATTTCAATCGCAAATCAACAGCGACTTGCTGTGGCCCCAGGTTTTTCTGCACGACCTGTCCGACCCACTCCATCCCGTATCCGGCTGGACCTTTGGCTCCGCGACATTTTGGTTTCCCGATTACGCCATTTTTGCGCCCCTCTACTGGCTCTGCGGCAACTCCGGGCTCGAATACCCGCTCTATACCGTCGTCATTTATCTACTGACCGGCGCAGCGATGGCCTGGGCGCTGGCGGAAACGGGCGTTGAGCGATGGAAGGCGGTCATCGCGACTTTTCTCGGTGTAAATATAGTCCTACTCACCCAATTCATCGGCGGGCACGCGGGGTGGTTGTGGCTTTTAGGTATTCCCTGCGACCACGGCACCAATGTGGCCAACGGTTTTGCTTTGCTGGCGCTGGTGCTTGGCGCTGTGCGCACGGGGCAATGGAGTCGCGGGCGTTCTGCGGCAATTATTATTCTCCTCACGCTCGGACTCGCCTCCAATACCTTGCTGCTGGTGCATTGGCTCGTGCCCATCGGACTGGCGCTGGCGTGGGTGGCCTGGAAAGTTAAACCATTGCGGCGGATTGCGAACGGCTTGTTCTGGCGCGCTGCACTGGCCTTGGCGCTAGCGGTTGCACAACGACTGGCCTTTGCACTAACACAAGTTTTTTTCTTTTCCAAACTACTGCAGTACCCGCTGACGTCATCCTATGTCTGGAAAAGTTTTTCGCATTTCGTGGATAATTTTTTCGCCGGTGGTGTGTTTAGCGAACACTGGCTGCTGTGGTTGTTCGGTGCGGTGGGCATTTTTTCCGCACTCGATGGCTTGCGCCCGATCCGGGAAATTGCCCCGGTCAAGCGCGTGGCGATGCTTGCGGGGTTGCTCAGTCTGTTGGCCGCGTGGGCCGCACCGATTGCGACGGTCTATTGGATCAACGCCACCAGCATCCGCTATTTACTCAACTGGCTAATGTTGCCGCTGTGGCTGCTCGCCCTGCGGGTCATTGGTTTGCCACTGGCCAAGCGCTGGCTCCCCCGGCTGGCGGCAGTAATTGCGGTGCTCGGCCTCGCGTTGTCGCTGCCGCGCATCGACACCAACAAAATGTTTTTTCCGCAGCCTGCGGAAGCCGAAACACTCCGCGAGTTTTGCGATCGCCACGACTTTCACGAAGGCCTCGCCGACTTCTGGCACACGCATTTGTTAAATGTCGAATGGCGCTTCAGCGGCCCGCGCTTGGGCAACATCGCGAACGACTTCGTCCCCTGTTTCTGGTGCAACAACGCGTTCGATTATTTCCCGCCGTCGAGTGACGGCCACAGTCTCGCCCGCCCCGCGCCGCAATTTATTATTCTCGATGGATTGGACCCCCAGCACGTCCTTCCCTATTTTGCCAACGGCACGGTGCAAATCACCCACGTTGGGCCGTACACCATCGCCGTGCTCACTCCGGAACAAACAAAACGCGCGGGCGATGTCATCACCATGCAAACAATGGAGCTTCTCC
>Ga0206960_1250_pt1 | contig 10834 bp, 11 predicted proteins | sample Alteio_BWOrgHeat_29_FD_153255 | JGI IMG/M metagenome (GOLD analysis project Ga0206960, IMG submission 153255) | Enriched cells from forest soil in Barre Woods Harvard Forest LTER site, Petersham, Massachusetts, United States -... | ecosystem: Environmental > Terrestrial > Soil > Temperate forest >... | reverse complement strand
GCTTGCGAATTGCTCTGGAGCTATGGCGTTGATACTAGCAGGATTATCATTGGCACATATAATAATTACTTTGCCGGTCTTTTAGGAAAAGGTGGTGTCGGTGAGATTGAGCGTTTGAGCGGCTATCAAGTTATTAATGGTAAGGTGCAGCGAGCATATAGATCGGTTACCCTTGAAGGCGATCCAATAAAGATATGCGATCACAATAATATTGCCATTGCCGGTCGAGAAGCAGCGGTTCGTGCCAGAAGCAAGAGTCTACCGCTCAAAAAATTTAGCAAAGCCGTGTACCTTTCGTCGATGCAATATACGACAGATTATCTCGATTATATCTGGGATAAGCTGCGATTAGATGTTGAGCGCGGAGGGTTACGGGATTTTGGAGAACTCTTTAATGGGTGGCCTATTATCAATAAGAAAATGATGGGTTTTGCGCCCTTTCTTTTAGAAATAATGAGAGCACATCTCGCAGTTGCAGAATCAGCAGAATACCAACGATCCGACAAGCAAGAGCATATAAGATACGCAAATCGCTTAATCACTGAGCTCCAAGAACTGCTGGGTAAGCCAGCACCTCAAGTGGAAAGCGAAGCTAGTCATTTAGCGGCAGCTGCTCAAGGTCCGGTAAAAGAAAACAACGAATGCGTTATCTGTCAGGAAAATCCGAATACGGTGGTTTTACTTCCCTGTCGACATTTAGCTCTATGCCCCCACTGTATTAAGTACAGGGAAATCGCTGAATGTCCCATTTGTCGTCAAAAGATCGCGGATTATCTGGAAATTTATAAACCATAATATTGCTAGAACACCTAGCCAAGCGACCGGCAAACCCAAGCATTCTGAGTAATGTTTAATGGGATAGCTTGGGTCCGAATTTCTCACATAAAATAGCTGAATAGCGACGATAGAGGCAGCGTGCCTTCTTGTAGATTGAACAGTTTTCATGCACGATGCATTTTTTGTTAGATGGTAGTCAAATTAAATTTGTATGCGTTCAATTGGAGCGTCATATTTTTTGGGATAATCAATATGAGAAATTTTCTCTTAGTAGCACTAGCCCTCATTTGCCAGTTTTCATATTCTTTGGCGCATCTTTCTGAAGAGCGCGCTAAAATTATTGCGCAGGAATACCTTAATGAGCATTCGAGCTACATTCCCGGCAAATTTCTGAAGTCATTGCCTCAAATGACTTTTAAGAATTTTTTTGAGCAAGGGGAGCATATTTACCTGGCAACTACGATTAAGACTGACGTCGTCTCGATTAAATTCAATGCAAATCCGCATGAGATTGTTGTCGTCAGAGAAAATGAGGACGGCAGTCAGTATGAGCGAAAAGGCGAGTTTATTTCAACTAGTTGTAATGCTCCTTCGCAACCACCGGCTGCAAGCATTCCAATTTCAGGTTATTTGTTTTTTATAAAAGATATGCGCGTATTGGTTAGTGTGTGGACTTTTACGAATTATCAACCGTTGCTATCTCCCAAAAGCAAATTTATAGTGGTGAACAAGAATTTCGAAGAGTTGTCCGGCTCGTCTAAAAAAGTCAAAAATTAAATTTGATTAAAGTAATTCTTCCATTAAACCATTGGCTCTTTGAATGTGTGAAATTACTCTAATTCAAGATGAGGTCAGATAATGTTGTATGTTTAATTATCTGTTTCATCCCATGAGCCAAAATAGCTTAAGGCTTCTATAATCTGGCAAGCATGGAACAATGCTTTGGAGGAATTTTATGAGCCTTAAGTTTATGTGCATAAACATTTTGGTCGGTATATTCACTGTAAGTGCGATGGCAGATTGTCCTCAATTTCAGGGATTATATAAATTAAAGACGATGACTACGTCGGGATCTTGGGGAGATCATAATATCGATGTGCCAACAAATGAAAACCAATTACTCACTTTAACTCAAAAAAACTGTGAGTCACTTCATTGGGCTTTTTCAGGTCATTCTGAATTATTTACCTTTGATCCAAACTCAACTTTTGTGGCTGATGGAAAAACACTTTTTACTTTGATGCCGACTGGGTTCCTCCTGCTTCCTGGTGTCTATGCTCACTATAATTTTAGTTCTGATGCGCTTGATGGCACCCTACTTTTGGAGGAATCAGACGGGACTTTGAAGCAGATGCATAATGGTTTTGATCGTCTCTTTTTGGATGAGAATGGCAATCTTCGCAAAGTAGAACAAATTGGACGATTAAATAGTTATGATCAATTTGAGAAATCAACACGTGAATTTTTCTTTGAAAGACAATTAAGTTAGTGGCGATTTAGCGTCATGGCTTAGTTAGCTGATGACAAAAAAGCTATTCTAAGTTGAGCTGCTTGTGGAGACACAAATGAAACACTTAGTTATTTTGTTTTTACTCATTGTTTCGTCTAGCGCATCTGCGTTTTTGCCTGCCTATGCGTCTTTAATCGGGCTTTTACATCACTGCAGCGGAAAGGATCAGGTGGAGGTAAAAATAAGTGAAGGACGTTTGGTTTTGCAAATTGAGGATGTGCGGTATCCCGATCTTCCAGAATGTGCTGGAGGATATCAAACATTTTTATTTGAGCCAGGAAGCGTCGAAAGTGCCGACGATGTTTGGAATGGTTTTCCAGCTCTTCCTTTGTATTTGAATAAACATTGCCTGGCAGCTCTGGCCAAATCTCCAAATTTTTCTCTCAAAACACTCCGTCAAGAAATCGATATTTATGAGCAATTTCTTAGATTTGACAATGGAAAAGAAATGATCGAGGAGTTTGAAAAAGGAAATCTGAGCTTTGCTGTTGCTGCTAAGGCGACCTTTAACGATGAATGTTCTGTTATGTTTGAGCGTACATTTAGTTTTGCAGAAGCAAAAGCTGGAAAAATTCTCGTTGAGAAAGAAGAGTGCATGTCATGGGGAATGGGAATTTCACCCAATCGCTAGCAGAAAATTAACCTAAAACTTATAAACCAAACCCTAAGAAATTAGTCAGATTCTCCTAGCAAAGCGGCTGGCAAGTAGCCGCCTCAAGTTACAGTTGCGCTTTGTCGTCTTGGGCGCCAGCTTTAGACGAGATGACATTTGATTTCGCCATTTCCAGCGGCTGCATATCTTCAGCTTTCCACGCCATTAAATAAGTGCGATGCCGCGTAGCTACTTTTGGGTAGATCTTTAACGTAGTATCTGTTGCAACTGAGCGTCTGCGACGCAAAAAAAGAAGATCTCAAAAATGAGCGCCTTCAGCACTATAATGCATGATATCTAAAGTGAAGTCATGCATCTCACGGGTACCAGGCACCTTGTTAAAGTCCGGGTGGTCTTCGTGTCTTCCCCAGTTCCAATGCCAGTGCATTTTACACGAAGCAACCGCACAAATCATCGCATTGCATTGGCCCTCATGATGGGTGCCATCGAGTGGTCTTTCTGTGATAATTTTGCATTTTTCCGCCGGACATACGCGATATCGTCCTTTAAGATAATCAGGATGCTTGGGATCAGTTGGATGACCTCCTTCTGGAGGAGCAAGCTTGCCTTGTTCGAGAAGAAATTCAACGCGTTTTCTCGTTTCCTCATTTAATTCTTCCGCCTTTTTGCAATTTCCACTATGTAGTTCTTTGCATCTTAAACACCCTCTGAAAGGGCATAAATCACATTCATAGTAGGCATCATCATTCCCTTCCACTACTTTGGAAAGCTCCTCAGGTCTCGACTAAACTCAAAGAGTTGCAATAGCCATTCATTGAGTTCGGTTACAAAAGCCGCCGACGAGCAATATCTATATCGAATAAGAGCATTTGTGCCAGAGGGTCGTTATTTTGCGCTGCATGTCTGATAAGAATTTCTGAAGAATTTTCACCTAAAAGTCGCGTCCTCGTTGGTATTATTTGATAAAGACGAGCTAAATTAATAAAGGCGACATAAATTTCAGGGTGAGTTTTTAAGAACTGTTCTTTTCCGGATTTTAGGTGAAGGTCTGGGAGATTATAGAAGTGGTTGATAAGGTCTTCGTAAATTTCACAAGCTTGTTCTTGCTGCGAAGAAGCTGTTGGCCAGAGGCCTTCCTTTCCATAAAAAGCTAAGCCGCCATCTTCGTAGATGCAACAAAGCTGACACAATTGTTTGAGCGTCATTATCTCATTGTCACGAAGCCTTTTCTCTAACAGTTCAAAACCGCTTTTACTAAAAGTACTGGGACTACTAAAACTAAAAGGTGTGGAATAGTAATAGGGTATTGCAAGACGATAAAGGCGTTTATTAAGAAATTGCTTGCGTGCATAAAAACGTTCAAGTGTTGATTTAATACCGTTTGCAAAACGAGTTTCTAACATTTCTTTGTATGAGCACTTGCTATTTTCTTTTAGAAAATGAATAGCTGCTAGCATCAGATATTTTTTACAGTCAGAAAAAATCTCGCTCCTTTCTACCTGTGCTTTGAAAGTTTCAAATCCACCAGTGGAAGTAGCTAGTAGATGAAGCCAGCTATGGTTAAAACGCTGGTCATAGGAATTCATTAATACCACCAAAGCATTTTCTGGCACTTTACAGAGAATGGCATCTAAGGTTGGATAAAGTAGGCTTTCCAGTGTGGTGATGGTTTTTGTGCGAGTTGCTATTTCTTTTACAAGATTTGTGCCGCCGGTATTTTTGATAACCTTGTCTATGGCTTGTTGAGCGGTTTGCTCTGCGTTGTACATGGTATCGATATTGCAAGGAAGGTCGCCGAAATCCCAACCTTCAGAACCTAAAAATTCATAAGCTGCGTAGAAGATATTTTGAATATTGGGAGGCAACTTCGCTACAACTGACGCCCACAACACTTGCGTAATTTGTGAATTGGAAGGCGGATTCTCTACTATTGCTGAGCTATTTTCAGCATGATCATGTGTAGGAGTGACTTGGGCCTCGTTTTGAACCGCAAATGCTCTCGGCCCTAACAGTAAAAAGCTGCTCAGAAAAATGTTTTTGAGAAGTAACTTCATATTAATTATTCATCAATTTTCGGTGTGCACATTTCAACTAGCTTTGCCTCAATAAAAGTTCAAGGGAAGGCGGTGGGTTTTATGCGACAACACCCGAGAGCAAATTTAGAAATTAACCCACATCATTTTTATCGTAATTCGCATAAACTTTGATTGCTCTCATTTGATCATCCAAAATCATTACTTCCGCGGCTAACAACCCACGGTTGATTTTATAGTATAAAACAATACTTTGCGGCGAAGTGAACACGTCGAGTAATTGGAATTGCAAAGTGGAGAATTTTTTTAGTTGCTTTGAAAAATAGTCGCGAAGATTATCAATTCCTGAAACCACTCCCTTCGGGTCGCCCAAAACCTTCTGTACGACAGGAGAGCAAAATTCAATTGAATCTGCGTAGTGTTTCATAATAAGACCTACATCATGCTTATTCCAGGCATCAAGCCATTCATGAGCAAATTTCCAGGCGCTATCTCTATCAATCATTTATACTCTCTAAAAAAATAATTCAAATTTTGGACGTGGAAAAATCGAGAAAGGTGTAGATACAGAGCGATGAAAATCCCTCTTAGTCTCCCTTTAAAAAGGGAGAAATTCAGCAGAGCCAAACTATTATTCGCCGTCGCCGAGTTTTTGCGTCAGGTAATTTGCTTCACCAATTTTGGATATAAGATCAAGTTGAGTATCCAGCCAATCAAGATGTTCTTCTTCAGATTGCAAAATTGTTTCCACCAAAGCACGGCTACCATTGTCATTTAATTCACGAAGCTCAGCTACCGCTTTATTAAGTCGCTCAACCGCTTCTTCCTCAAGAGCTCTATCTAATTTAAACTGCTCGGGAACCGATTCACCAATATTAACTTTTCCTAGACGCTGCACATTCGGAATACCATCTAAAAATAAAATGCGTTCAATAAGCATTTCAGCATGTTTCATTTCATCAATTGATTGTTTGCGCACAAAGGCATAAAGCTTTTTATAACCCCAGTGACCACATAATTCAGCATGTAAAAAATATTGATTTATGGCTGTCAATTCAGCAGTAAGAATATCGTTTAAGATAGCAACAACAGGGGACGATTTTTTGCCCATTTAAAATTACTCCGCATATAGACTTTTTTAGCATTTACATTAATTAAATTACAGTTTTGCGGGTTGCAAACTGTGCTTGGTCTATAACACGTGAGTCACTTTGCGCTAGTACTTTATTGCGTTGAAGAATGTCGCAGATGGCATCATGGCACATTCCACAGCCAGTTCCCGCTTCGCATTCACGACCAACTGCGGCCACTGTGGTTGCGCCCTCTCTCACCGCTTTTTCAATTTTTCTATCCGAGACACCCTTGCAGAGACAAACTATCATGAATTGTCACCAAAGCTAATTGATAATCATTCTTAATATCTCGAGATCTAAAATTCAAGTTAAAGTTCAAATTTCCTCATTCATCAAATTTAATTTCTTTCAAGAGCAATCCTTTGCGTTCAATTTTATTGTGCAGACGCTGACTTTCTGATTTGAGTGCCCTGCACATATCTTCGCTTAAGCCCTTGAATTCTAAAGTGATATTTTTCTGAGCAATGTAAACAAGAATATTGCCGCCACCCAAGTGCTGACTTAATTCAATATTGGCGTTCAAGTTTCCTTTAATCAAAGCATAGTCAATGCGTTCAAAAAGATAGCACATAATTTTATGAGCTTGTGGTGAGATTTGCCCTGGCCGACTTTCGCCAAGAGAGAACGCGGCTAGATCATGAGAGCCAAAATTCTGAGCAAAGTTATTGCCTTCGCTATGAGATCCAAATTGCTGGCCAGCAAGGCTGCCTTCCTGGATTGCGTCTCGATAAAGTAGATCGTCTCGCTCTTCGGATTTTTTTGAAGCAGATTTTTTTTCCTCAACCTCTCCCTTGGTATCTCTATTTCTACTCTCAAGGCCTTCTAATTTTTTCTCACCGCTTTTTCCCTTAAAAAATAAACGTTCTCGCAAAAGTCGTTCAGCAACCTTTTTATTTGGATTTTGTGATTGTTTTGTTGTGTGTTTATTGCTCAAGGGAGGAGCTTTAGGGTTTGAGCTTAATATTTTTTTATGAGGTTTGTGCGCGTTTTTGAGTGCTTGTTGAAAAATGACTTGCTTTCTTGAGTCAAATTGTCGTCGTGATTCGAATAATTGCGCAGCTAGACGTTCTTCGGCTCGTCTGTTTTCATCGATGCGGGACATGGTTCGCTCTTTTTCGTTGATTTAAAAATTGAGTCAATGATATTTCATCGGTGGTGTCTTCGTCTTTTTTCTGTAAAATTAAATTGCTAGCTAACTGCCATTTTTGACGATGCTTTTCTAAAAGCTTAAAATCCTTTGCTGCTTGAAGCATTTTCGTGAGAGCTAAGTTTTTCTTTTTTTTAAATTCTTTCGCGCGTTTTTTTTGTGCGAAAAGTTCCTCAGCGCATAACTCTTCCTGGTACCGCAAATGCTTAATATGACTATCTCTCATACGGAGATGGGCTGCGGAGATATTTTCTGCGCCTGAAAAATAAGTTCTGTGAAAGTTTTCGCGACAGATTTTCATCTGCAACAGCTTTTCTACCAAAATTTCTCGCAATCTTTTTTGTTCGAGATATGCAGCTTGAGTCTGAGCAAAAAATAGCTCAGCCTTCTTTTTTTCCTGCTCTCTTAGATCGAAAAGAGTTTTTAAGTGATAGGAATTGAGCGTCATTGAATATCTCTCATTGACTTTCTATCGTCAAATAAAGCAATTAGACGCTGAATCGTTTGATCAAAATGTGTTTTTTCGAAAATTTCTTGTTTTAAAAACGATTCGATATGCGTGATTTTTTCAATGGCATAGTCAACGCGAGTATCGCTTCCTCGCTTGTAAGCACCTAAAATAATGAGGTCGCGATTTTTTTCATAGATGGCCAAAACGCTTCGTAGTTTTTGCGCCGCTTGCTTGTGGTCTGTGCCAACGATATTATTCATAACTCGGCTCAGCGATGGAAGTACGTCTATGGCCGGCCAATGATTGCGCTCACCTAATGAGCGATTTAAAATGAAATGACCGTCTAAGATGCCGCGAACTTCGTCAGCAATAGGTTCATCCATGTCACTTGCCTGTACTAATACAGTATAAATGGCAGTTATCGAACCATGTTGGTTATTTCCAGTGCGCTCCATGAGACGAGGAATCTGAGCAAAGACGCTGGGTGGATAGCCCTGACGGGCTGGCGGCTCGCCGATGGCCAAACCTATTTCTCGCTGCGCGCGAGCAAAACGAGTTGCGCTGTCCATCATAAAAAGCACATCGTGTCCTTGATCACGAAACCATTCAGCAATGGCGGTTGCCACAAAACAGGATTTTGTGCGAACTAAGGAAGGCGCATTAGAGGTAGCAGCGACTACCACCGTGCGTTTCATTCCTTCTTGACCTAAGGATTCGTGAATAAAATCAAGAACTTCTCTGCCGCGCTCGCCAACCAAGCATACCACAACGATTTCTGCACTGGTGTTGCGGGCAATTTGCCCCATAAGCACCGATTTTCCGACGCCAGAGCCAGCGAATAAACCTACGCGTTGTCCTCTGCCAACGGTGAGTAAGGAATCTATAGCTCGAACGCCAAGTGAAATTACTTGGTCTACCGGTTGTCTCGTATAAGGATTTGGAGCTTCTCGATCCACTGCCCATTCTTCTAAGTCGGATAATTCAGACAGCGCGGATCCTGCATCCATCGCCTCACCGCAACCATTGAGAACTCTGCCAAGGAGACTGTAACCGCAGCGTATTGAAAATGATTGACCGCTTGGATGGACTGCTGAGTCCGGACCAATTCCATTGAGTTCGCCCAATGGCATGAGAAAAACACTTCCTTCTCTAAAACCAACAACTTCGGCTTTTATTGGATCAATTGATGAATCATATGAGCTAATAAAGCAAAGCTCACCAATACGTACGCCTGGTACTAAAGCCCTGATTACTAATCCAGTGCATTCAATGACGCGTCCTCGAATGTGATAGGGCTGAGCTTGGTTGATTTTTTTGACAATTGTTGCAATATCTATTGTCTTTTCTGCTATACTTTTAGTTTGTGCCATATTATCAACCATTGCCAAAATTTTGTTATCAGAAGGTACATTCTTTAACTTATTTAGGACATTCTGTTAGGTTTAAAAATGCCGACATCAACGAGTTTTGATTTAGCTATTGCCAATGCCCGTCGCTATCTTGAACAAGAGACCGATCAGAATTATCGTGCGCAAACCGAAGAATTACTCAGCAAAGCACAAAGTGACTCACAAACGCGTGATGAAATCGAAGCTCGATTCGGTGGCTTTTTAACCTTTGGTACCGCTGGATTGCGTGGCAAAATGGAGGCGGGCTTTCGGCGCATGAATCAAGTGACTTATAGTCAAGCTGCTTGGGCTCTTACGCAATATCTTTTGTTTAACACACTCAACAAAGATCTAAACCCAAAACAAAATGGTGTGGTGATTGGCTTTGATGCTCGCTTACATAGCCGTGAATTTGCTGAAATTGTCGCTAGTATTTTAAGTGCTGAGCAGATTCCTGTTAAAATATTTCTTGAGCCCGTGCCGACGCCTTTGTGTGCCTTTGCGCTTACTCATCAAAAAGCCTGTGCTGGTGTTGTGATCACTGCAAGCCATAATCCTCCCGGAGACAATGGTTTCAAAGTATATTGGCAAAGTGGAGCGCAAATAAATTTGCCCCATACTCAGAATATAGCCGAGCTCATACCTCAAGCGCCGCCTTTTGTTCAAATCAAGAGACTTAATATTGCCGATCAGGAAAAACTTGGACTTCGTCAGACCATTGGTGCAGATATTTTTGACGCCTATTTTACCGCTTTAACTGCTTCGCGCTTTCACGATAACTCGGAGACAAAAGCTCCCTTAAAAATTGCCTATACTCCTTTGCATGGAGTTGGCGGCAAATTTGTTCTTCGTGGTTTAAAAGAAGCTGGTTTTGAAGATGTGAATGTAGTGGAACAGCAATTCAAACCTGATGGCAACTTTCCTACCGTTTCTTTTCCTAACCCTGAAGAAGATGGTACGCTGGATTTAGCATTTGCTCTCGCAAAAAAGATTGATGCTGATATTATTTTAGCAAGTGATCCAGACACCGATCGTTTAGCCGTGGCATTTAAGTCGGAAAAAGGGCTGCGCTCGTTATCCGGAAACGAAATAGGTTGGCTTCTTGGCGAAGACGCTTTGAGTTTTAGCAAAATGAACAACAAGCTTGCGCTCACTACCCTAGTTTCCTCTCGTATGCTCTCTTTAATCGCAGCGCGTTATAACGCGACTATTTGCATAACATCGACCGGATTCTCGCATATTGCTCAAAAAGCCTTAGAGCGTGAGGCGGAACACAATGAGCATTTTGTTTTTGGTTATGAAGAAGCGCTCGGTTATTGCATTGGTTCTTTAGTGCGGGACAAAGATGGTGTAAGTGCAGCGGTCCGCTTTGCTGAACTTGCGATTTTTTTGCGACAACAAAAATCTTCTATAGAAGAAGAACTTCAGCGTTTGTCATTGCAGTATGGTCTTCATGAAAGTTTGCAATGGTCCATGAGACTTGATGGTCCAAAGGCCGCGGACGAAATGATAAAAATCATGACTGATTTACGTTCAGAAAATGCTTTGAGTGCGCTTTTTAAAAAATATCCAATAAAAGAAAAACAGGACTTATTGAGCCAAAAAAATACCGAAGAAAAAGCTGATATTCTTATCTTCTTTTTGCATAACGGCACTCGTCTTATTATTAGGCCTAGCGGTACTGAATATAAAATCAAATTTTATCTTGAAGGAATTGGTCAGGCTTCTTTGGCATCTGAATTGGAAAATACCCGGACAACACTCATGGATGAGCTGGCTTCC
>Ga0206960_1248_pt1 | contig 10847 bp, 9 predicted proteins | sample Alteio_BWOrgHeat_29_FD_153255 | JGI IMG/M metagenome (GOLD analysis project Ga0206960, IMG submission 153255) | Enriched cells from forest soil in Barre Woods Harvard Forest LTER site, Petersham, Massachusetts, United States -... | ecosystem: Environmental > Terrestrial > Soil > Temperate forest > O... | reverse complement strand
ATCCAAACTTTCAGCGAAAAGTTGCCTTCCAGGATTAAGAGACCATTGAGTTGATTAACCGTGGGTAAAATAGTCTTTTTCCGGTCGCTTTTTTTTGCATATATGGTGGTCCCAAAATCCTCTGGAAACTTGCTCAGTTTTTTGCTGTATAATTCACGCGATGAAAGCTGATATTCTAGCCAATCAAACAAAAGAGGTGCAATCCCTTTGCGGCCAGGGTCTTTTATTTCGAGATAAGTTTTGAGTGACATGGGCCGCAATCTTTTGCGAAGAAAGTTTTCGGTTATGTATTCCGACATCAGTATTCTGATGCGGGTATTTTTACCTGGCGTAGTCCACTGGCCATTTTCGCTCTTGCTTTTGTCTGTCCAAGAAAAAGAGATAAGCGAAAAGCTACACGTTTTAACGACCCCCGATTCGCTGGCTTCAGCGATTTCAACTCGAATGGCCGCCATTTGCTCGAGAACTGACATGGCATAAGTATAATTACTTCCACCAGTGGAACCACAAAGCATTTTGGTCCACTTGTACATGGACATTTCAACCACACCCATGTGTAGCCCTTCCTCCTGAGCAAGTTTGTGCTCACGCTTCGCCCATTGCTGCCACGCGATATGCAGAGCCCGATGATGGCTTTGTTTAAGTACGCCACACTTGTTAGTTTTACTGCCAATCTTAATCCTCATCCTTGATTTTTCATTAGTTTGAGGATTGGTAATTGTCGTCTCGACTATTCGGCAATTACCTTTAAATCCACTTCCAGTGAAAAGTTTCAACGCTGCAATAGTCGCATCAGCACTGATTGTTCTTTTAGCCACCGCTTTAGGAAATGGAATGATATCGCATCTGCCTTCATCTTTTTGCTTTTGTATCATTTGCTTGATTTCCAATTCTTTGGCTTCGGCAATTTCCAACTGAGCGAAATATTTACCGCGCTCCTGACATAATTTGTCGGCATCCTGAAAGTTTTTGAGGAAACGGCCAGCGAGCTCCTCAACTATGCGCTTAAGGCCTTGTTGCAGCTGATAGTCTGGATAATTGGTTGTCAGGCTGTGCAAATAATCTGGAACGCCGATAATTATGCCACTATCGGAGCTATTAAGCACAACCAAAGGTGTGTGTACCTTGTCAAAACAGGCACTTTTCCTGATATTTTTCCATAACTGTCGCTCGAATAGCATTTTCTGCTCTTCATTTTCCAACGGCAACGATAGAAATTCTTTTGCTTGATTTGATAACAGACTTTCGCTAATATTTTCTGTAGCCACGACGGCCTCCAAGATAGGTTGTTGTCGGTTAGGCACCGCCAGTGTTTGAGGCACTGGCGACCGCCGCTTTCAGAATACCACACATTTTTTGAGAAACGCTAGCGTCTCATCTGAATTGTTTGTCACCTTTAAAGTGCCTTCTGCCATCTCTGGTAAGTCAACGAATTGCATAAATTATGCGATGCCCTGGGCCTTGAGTCTTCTATTAAGATAGCTCCCTGCAGCTGTTAAAAAAAGGCGAAAAGCGCTTTGGCCCTCCTATACACTCAGCGTGGGTTCTCTGAACAAAAAGCGATTAACAAAACACTAGTAAAAGAGCTAAGACACGCTTTAAAATATATATAAATATCTACAGCTAGGTTTTGGGGGGAAATTACCAGTGAATATCGAAAAAAAAATACGTTTATTTTGTTTTTTTATACTGAGCCCGTTGATTTTCTCTAACAGTTCTTTTGCTAATAAGGTTTTTGTAGTTGAAGGTAAACATATTGTTTCCAGAGGGGCGTTGCAAAATCCACATGGTACTTTGTGGGAACTGGAAGAACCAAATGAAATACCTCTTAAGGCACTAAACTATAAAGATGGCGCCATCATTCTTTTTGAGAATACCTCCAACAATACTAAAAATGTAAAATTAGAAACGTTTACCGGCGCGCCAAAGTCCTTGGCGACCGGTTGGCAAATCCTCTCTGATATTGCTTACATTGACAACAATATTTACCTCGTTACACCTGCGGGCAACTTATATAGAAGGAATTTAAATAATCCCAATAACAAGTTCAATGCGCTCGAAAAACTTCAAGCGGGCTCGGCAATATCGCCCATTGGGAACGTTCAAAAAATGATAGCTGTTGGACAAAATCTTATCTTGCTAAAAAATGATGGAACATTATTAAATGCGAACATTGATGCTAGTGGCGATGTTGTTCATATTCAACCATTCACATCCATGTTTCCTCAGGGCCTCATTGCGAGTGTTGACAATAACAATTTTCTTATTTTTCATAACGGCACCCTTTACCAGGGAGATGTCGAAAATAACATTAGGGCTTTGGGGGCCTTTGTTGATGGCATGCCAATTTTAGAAGGAACTGCATTTATCAAGGATACGTCCCTTTATTTCTTGCCTAAGGGTGAATTACAAATATTATACGCAGGAAAAGATATCGCCATTAGATATTATGATTTTGGTTCAGATACGATTAACATCGTATTCGCATCAGCCAAGCCACCCGCAGACACTCGCACTGCCCTCGATGAGGGTACATCAGAAAAATACTTTATAAAAAGGAAAGAGTCAGTAATCTTTGTCAACAACATGGAAAACCATTGGTGGCAAAGCTTGGAGATGTTTCAGGTTCTGTCTTCGCTTAAAGAAATAAGAGGAAAATATCCACACGCAACTCACTTTGGCAGCTCGATGGGAGGATTTGGTTCCTTAGTATTTTCCAATGAGTTGAAGCCTGAAAGAGTTGTAGCATTCGCATCACAGGTGATTTTAGAAAAATTTCAACTTTTTAGAGATTACAAAACACAACTAAAATTCGACACCTTGTTTGCCATAGGTTTCGGATTATATCCCGAAGCAGAATACTTTGTGTTTTATGCTGAAAAACACCAACATGATCGAGATGCAATCGTAATTGATTTAGAAAGAATCAGGGTTTCCAAAGGTATTCAAAAGTTTCACCCGTATCCTGTACCTTTGAAAGAGCATGGAATTCTACCGCCTTTGCTGAAATTAGGTTACCTGGCACCAATCTCTAGCGCCGCACTACAAGGCGATTTTGCCGCTCTTGACTTGCTTCTCGAAAGGGGAGGAACGGCGTGGAAAGTAATTGAAGGCTATAAACCACAATAAAAAATTTGCACTTCCTTAATAGCATCAACAAAGTGATGAGTAACGGACACCAATACTTTTTTGCCATATGCTTGTCATCTGGCAATTCTTGTGTTTTGGGGGACGGACCCCTCTCAAGGGGGCCGGGCCCCTAGTATATTTTAGTATATACTAGTAGGGGTTTTTCCTGAATTCGTTAAATCGGCATACGAACGAGCTTAAAATCGTTTTTTGCCCAAATAAAAACCCTACCATTATACGGGACAAACCCTACCATTATACGGGACAAACCCTGCCATTATACGGTACCTAAAAATCAATTTTGCTTTTTTGATTTATCTTTTTTCCAAACCAAAGGTTAGCGAAACTATTTAAAGCAAAAAATAATTAAAATAGCGTTAATACGCCATTAAAACTATTTACCGATAAAAACCCTGTCATTATACGGTATTCAGAAATCAGCTGGCGGTCTAAATATCTCTGCCTTCATTTTTGATCCTCTTCCCGATATTTTCCCCTGCCAGTTAGAAAGCTTGAGCACCATACAGAATCCGCCAAGCACACTTTTTCTTCGGTTTTCGAGTGTTTTCTTGTTTGCCGCGATTTCACCCCAAAGATTTTCCGCAAAGTTGTCTATGTTGTAGGACCAAAATTTTCCCGGTTTTAGGCGCGCACAAATTTGAGCGTGTACGAGTCGTGCAATATCGCTCTTTAGTTCATGGCGTTCCTTAAGAGAAATTCGTATATGATGATATCCTGTAATTGCTTTAGCAAAGCGGCCGTTGAGCGCGATATTAATTGTGCTGTCGGCACTTACCGAAAATGACATCATATGCATGGACCAAAAACCATCGGGTGTTCTTACTCCGCATCCTACATTTGAGAGCCTAAAAAGGATTTCTTCAAGCCGCTTATAATTTTGTTTGGAATCAGTCATCCCCGCTGCTAAAAGAAGAGCATAGCGAGTAGTCTTAAAAGCTCTCGCCTTATCGCGCAAAGCTAATGCTTCTGGCTCCAATCCTAACCACAGTTTTTGAGCCCCTTCACTTGGAGATTCAGCACTGAGCCAATCGCCTTCTAGTCCTGCTAGGCTAATTGCGGCTAGTAGTACAGATTGGTCCCGCATGTCTAACCATTCAAAACAGACAAATCGAAGGGATGATCCGTCATGGGTGATTGTTATATCCAATCCTTTTGGTCTGCGCCCAGGACATACTGGTCTAAATAAGGAAGCTATAGCTGTTGCTGGATCGTGTTTAGCGTAAACCGCATCAGAACCTTTATGTTTAACAATTGAAACCATTGTTCGCCTCCTTGGTTACTGGGGAGACGAATTTGGGCGCTTTTTCCAACACTGCTGGCTTTAAAATGCCACCTTCATGTCTACGATACCATTTGTCCTCAATCGGTATGCCATAATTTTGTTTGCTGATGCCGAAGCGCACAAAGGATTTACGTGCGTTTTCTTCTACTCCCCAGCTTTTAGCTTCTTCTTTACTCATAGTGGAAAGGAAAGCTTGCCAACGGATATTATCCACTAATACACTCGAGCCGCGGCTTGCTTGCTGCATGTCACCGTTGCCAGAAAAAACCGATCCCTTGTTAGCATGGTGTAGGAAAATAATAGAACAGCCGGTTTTGGAGCTGATTGTGTCCAAAACATTCAGCACATTATTCATTTCGCCACTTGAATTCTCATCTGCTAAGTGGAACCTTCTTAAAGTATCAAGCACAATGAGGCGGCTTTCACAGGCGAGAGAGCTGATATGGTCGACCCAACTTTTGCTCAGCAAATTGGGCTGCTTTCCTAAAACAGTGCGAATATCGAGATTTTCAAATATTAATTCACGCTCTTCAGGCCCAATATAGGAACATAAGTTGTGGAAGCGATGGATTATAGCCTCTTCAGGGTCCTCAGCGGCAAAATAAACTGCCCTACCCCTCTTAAGGCCTCCTAACCCTAAAAAATCAGGAGCGCCTGCCAATTGTGCCGTTATTTGCATGGCAAGCATAGATTTACCGGCACCACCAGGACTCACAATTGATCCAACGGAACCCGCAAGCAGGCCGGGTAGTACAAAATCTAATTCTTTTGGTTTGGTTAACACAGCTTCCCTCAGCTTAACGCTTCTTCCATATGGTTGAAGCCCGGGGCCAATAATCTGCTCTTTTTCTCGCAGCATGAGAATTAAGTCTTTTAAAAGCGCCTGCTCGCTCAGAGCGTTTTGCGCCTTCAAGTGCTCAATTTCTTGTCTGAGTAATTCCTTTTGAGCGATCTCTTGAACTGTTAATTGGTATTCGCTAGTATTGTTCGTAGCCACGACGAGCCTCCACTTAGGTTTGTTGTCGGTCAGGCCCCGCCAGTGTTGTCGCACTGGCGATCGCCGTTTTTAGAATAGCACAAAGCACTTTTTAAAAGAGCCTTTCAAGGAGAGAACATTTCTTGCAGAAGTGAAAGCACTTCTAAGGAAGCTGAAGGTGAGATTTTTCCCAGCTTTTTTACTAACCGCTCTTTATCCACAGTTCTGATTTGGTCTAAGATGATTTGACCATCTTTGTTTTGGAAGGTGATTTTTATTCGCGTAGGGTAAGATCGACCCTTGGTGGTCATTGGAGCAACGATTACAGTTCGAATATTTTTATTCATTTCATCAGGAGAAATAACTAAGCAGGGTCTCGTTTTTGTTATTTCACTGCCAATGGTAGGGTCCAGATTGACCAAATAAACCTCAAATCTGTTCACTACCATGTCCACTCCTTCTTATCCCAAGAGCTGGTTGAAGTAGAATCGAGCATGTCGTCATCTTGGTTCTTGGCCATTTTTTGGAATTCCTCGCTCCAATTTGCCCGAGGACTGCGGAAGTTTTGAATGATGATTCGACCCTTTTCCGGGAGTAGCTCAATATCTTCTTCTAAATGTGAAAGCTCAATGAGCCGAATTGGAATTCTAACTCCTTGTGAGTTTCCGATTTTTATTAGCTTAGCTCTCATTTTATAATCTCCACATGTAATTACTTTGTAATTACATGTGAGTTTTTTGTCAAGTAAAAGAAAACTTCAGTTGGCTATGTTACTTTTCCTGTCAGTCAGGTTGTAATAGGTCGTGTTAGGTAAGGATATGTTAAGTTAAGACGGGTTAGGTTTGGTAAGATAATAATTTGGTCCTAATTGCCCTCTCCAGAATATTGTTTCTGTGCCTTTTTGGCAGCGTTTGCCAAAATTCATTAAGCTGACTATCAAGCCTAAGGCTTAAGGGTTTTTTAGCACCGTTTTGATGAGCCACTTTGAGCTCTTTTCCCCCTATATGTTCCCGCAGAGCTTCTCTGACAAAATGAGAAGCGCTTTCAACTGAATAATTGCCACCAAATATGGCCGATTCTACGGCATTATTGAGGGAGTCAAAAAGCTGCGCATCAATTCTTACTTGAGCAACACAGGAGAAACGCTCTTTTTGCTCAGAACTATATCTTGGTTGCTCTGAATGTTGAGGTGAAACAGTGACAGTAGAATGTGTTATGTCAGGTTGCGTTGTAATAGGTTGAGATAGCTTGGGTGATGTCGCGTCGCTTCTGCCAAATCCACGGCGAGTTGGAGCTGTTTTAGTTTTTGTTTTTGCTTTTACCGTCATTTTTTATCTCCTTGTTACGCTTGAGCTAATTTATTTCCGTGTTTGAGAATGGCTTTTGCCAGAGCACTAAATTCTGTTTGGGCATTTTTGAACTTTGAGCCAAGCGCAAAGAAATTATTGGGCAGTCCTTTAAGAACTTCTGGATAAACCGCATCCCTATTCTTTAAGGCATACTTTGAAAGCACCACGCCATAGCCTGTTTCAGTAGTAATTTTTTCTATTTCATCCATGCCGTACACATGTTCAGAGGCTTGTCCTGTCATATTAGGCACAAACAAGAGCTTAGATTGCAAAGAAGAATTGAGCGTTTGAAACCACTGCACTGTCAAATCTAAATCGGCAAAATTAGGTTTAAATGGCGTAATAACCAAATCTGCTTTATTCAGCCAACTTAAAGCGCTATTGGACGTGCCAGCAGTATCAACAATGGTGAGCTCAGTAGTACCTTTAACTTCAGGAATAGGGCGGCCTTCTTTGGCGCGATACAAACACCAAGTGTTAAAAGTCTGATTAGGATCCCCATCCACAGTCTTTACAGAAATATTGTTATGGTCGCACCACTCAACAAAAAGCGCAGCGATGGTTGATTTTCCCACTCCGCCCTTAGGATTCGCAAACACGATCGTTTTCATCATGTACCTCAAAGATTTTGGCTGCCTTCAAGATTGTACTGCAAGACGACAGGTAAAGGCAAGTTAGGATAGATTATGTTAGGTGAAGGCAGGTAAAGATAAAGCGAGTTAGGTTAGGGCAAGTGATAATAAGGTAGAATGAGTCGAGATAACAGGCGTTATGTCGCGACGAGTAACATTGAGTTAGATTGCATAACAATAGGAGATAATAGGACGAGTAAAGACATGTTAGGTCGCAATAAATAATAACGCACAAGGTCGAATAAAGATGAGACAGAAAAAATGACGTTGGGTGAGCTTAGGTTAAGACGCTTAAGGATAGACTGCTTAATGTGAGGAAGTGTCGTTATGAATAACAACGTAAGAAGTAAGAACGTAATTGTTGTCATAGCATTACACTAGATGAAAATAGAACTGAATGTATGAGACCGTACTGTAGTAGATTGGATTGTACTAGGTTGAGTTGAGTGTCTGAGTTTAAGCTCGTGCTTTGTTAGCGCTGGTATCCAGGAAAGGATAAATCAATTACCGACGTCTTCGCTGGCTTTTAAAAAGAGCTTTGTGCTATTCTGAAAGCGGCGGTCGCCAGTGCTAGTCACACTGGCGTGCCTAACCGACAACAAACCTGTACGGAGGCCATTGTGGCTAGCACAAATACTACTCAAATATGCAAAGCAAGACAAGCCAAAGTTAAAGCTGCTCTAGCAGTAATTGAGCCTAAGCAAAAAAATGAAGTGAGGTATGAATTGCAGACCGCATTAGCGCCGCTTTTTCAGCCCGTTAACGATGTTGGACCCGGGGAAAGACCAAAAAGAACCGTGAGACGAGAGCTAAAAAATGGGTGGATTGAATATTCCTGCTTTGAAGAATTATCGATTTTTGACGAATCAGTAGCGCTAGCCATCCTAAAGATTTCTAGCGAGAGGATTGGCTATCTGACTGATGCCCCTGAAACAGAGCTTGGCAAAGTAATGAGGAAACTTATTGATCCCAAGGATAACATTAAAGGGAAAGTCGCTGGAATGATCGGCGAAATGAGTTTATATGAAATTGCCCAAAATATTGGATTTAAGAGGCCAAGCCAACAAAATTACATTTGTATTAGAGCAAGCTTAAGCCGTTTAGCAAAGGTTTTTGTATCCCGTCGTAGCCATCTTGACGGTGTTGAAACCCATGGCGAAATAGGTTTCATCCAACACAAAATACTAGATAATGGTCGACTGACGGTTGTGATCACCCCGCGTCTAGCCATGGCTTCATTTGGTGTAGATGGCTGGAAATATGCCTTGCTCAACCTCGATGAAAGAAATGCCCTGAGAGGAGATATAGCGAAAAGCGCTCATAAGTTTCTGGTTTCGTGGCTGTGGCGCGATGGTAGCCGCCCAATTAAGCTTGATACCTTGGCTGGTCATATTTGGTGGCAGTGGGATTCATACTCAACGAGCGGAAAAGCCACATTTAGAGAGCGTCTAAAGGCGGCTTTAGCTCAATTAAGTGCTTTACCTTCCTGGAAGATTACAATCAGCGGCCAAGGATCCAAAGCCTTGGTTTATGTTACTAGAGGTGAGGGAAAGTCGCGGGAAGCGGAGGGGGAGCAATTTTGAGGACACGGTCATGCCGGGACATAAGCACGTACAAGCCGGGACAAAGACACGGTTATGCCGGGACATAGGCACGTACAAGCCGGGACAAAGACACGGTTATGCCGGGACATAGGCACGTATAAGCCGGGACATTCGATAACTCAAAAATTAGCTTTTTAGCTCGTTCAAACGCCGCCATTCTGATTTGCTTAAAAACCGTATCAGTCTTTAACAGTCTAAAACAGTTAAAGACATGGACCAGGCCCTTTTTAGAAGGCCTGGCCCAAAATCAAAAAAGGTAGCAAAACGCTTACTCCGGCTGAGCACAGCTAGAAATTTCTTGCAAAGCTTGTTTTAAGGCTTCCTTATCTCCCTCATGAGTAAGGTGTTCAATAACTTGTTCATTTAAGCTCTTTAATAAACTCTCAATGGTTTGATTTTGAGGATGATTTTTTGCATCAACTAATAATTTTCTTGTTTGTAGGCTGTTAGCAATAATATTAAAGGACACCACCAGGTGGTGATGATTAGATGAAAGCCCAACAAGCCAAAAAGTTGAGATGTCTCTTTGTGAAACTAATGAAAATTGGCCATTATTAGGTGAAGTAAGACCGTTATGTAAATTAACACTAAGAGGACGAAAACTCCCAACCGCTGCCTTGTCTGACCCTGCAATTGCACTTATGCCATTAGGCATAAAAATACCTGTCTGTACCTGTTGAGTTAGTTGATAGCCATCATCATTACCTGGGCCCCGGCGTAACATTTCAGGGGTCACCTTATTTACATCATGTCCCTTACCGTCTTTGCTTGGAGTAAAGCTGTCGGGTTCTTGGTAGGCCCATAAAGCTAAAGCAGGATGCATTTTAACAGAAGGATGTTCAACCTTGCCTGGAATCATCGTATATTCAGTTATAGCAGGTCCCCATAGTGCTGAGTAGAAATTTATTCCATTGCTTTTACTTAATTGACTGAGTACTTCATGCTCTAAACCAAACTGAGTTTTAAGGGTATCCAAAATTTTTTGCGGCACACAGCGCAAAAACACAGAAGGATTATTTTCTATTATGGCAATCGAATCGCCTGCTACAGAATGATATTGGGAGACGGTGGGTATACCTGGTCGAGCCTTTATACTAGGCACAATACCAGAAGAATCTTTGGTAAATTCACTTACCAGCCTCGTATTCGTCAAATTGAAATATCCAGGAGTTCGCAAAGAAGCAAGAAAAGTTTGAGTTCCAGCAGTACGCATCTCATTTCCTACTAAAACCATGGAAATGGCCTGATGCTCATCTTCTGTCTGTCGTCCCGATGCACTAATAAAAGTCCCATGTTTGGTTTCGATTATAAAAATTTCGGCAGCACCAGGTGCTTTTTTTAACCTAAATTTTTCCCATCCACGGTGATGAGAAACTAAAGAAAAGCCCGCAATTTTCTGACTCGAAGGTTCCGGCCGAAATGAGGAGAGAAAGGACCCAGAACCTTCGTCATCAACTTGAATAAAAAACCAACCCTCTGAATTAAAATCCTCTGCTGGAACTATGGTTATTGGTTTTACCGGACCGACAGAATGTTCTTGCTTTTTAAAAATGAGTCCCGCACCCAAATTCTGCTTTTCAACAGCAGACAACTTTCCAAATTTTGCTATCTGAAAATCTAAATATGTTGATTGTTCAGGAATGAAACATGCTTTTGTCTTTAATATTTGCTCCGCTAAGTTAGGTTGCATCTCAGGGGCGTCTTTATCAACGAATTTAAAATGGCACGCATTTTCCTTGTGTGGTGTTAAATCGAGCGTGGCATCATCATTACAGCGAAGATACGTATTAAATGTGTTTGATTTTAAAATAAAGTCCTGATCTTCGGTCGCACCGATTTTCTCAAAAACAATTT